>Ga0172371_10002929_pt1 | contig 26788 bp, 24 predicted proteins | sample Lak12m_FD_114543 | JGI IMG/M metagenome (GOLD analysis project Ga0172371, IMG submission 114543) | Freshwater microbial communities from Kabuno Bay, South-Kivu, Congo - kab_022012_12m | ecosystem: Environmental > Aquatic > Freshwater > Lake | place: Democratic Republic of the Congo: South-Kivu... | reverse complement strand
GCTTGAATTTCATCGATTCTAAAATTTCCTCCGATAACTTTGTGGTAATATTTTGGTTGCCCGCCGTGAACTCTCATAATTCTCAACAGCTCAGCAATTTCCGGATTGTTAGTTACAACCAAACCACCATCGCCAAAGCAACCAAGATTTTTACTAGGGAAAAACGAGTAGCATCCGATATCGCCAATGGTTCCGGCCATTTTCCCGTTTTTATATTGAACACCTATCGCCTGAGCGCCGTCTTCAACAACTTTCAGTTGATGTTTCTTGGCAATTGCCATTATTTCATCCATGTCTGCACTTTGACCATAAAGATGAACAGGAATAATGGCTTTCGTTTTCGGCGTAATCAGTTTTTCGATTTCGGCAGGATCGAGATTAAACGTTACAGGATCTACATCTGCAAACACCGGAACAGCATTTAAGCGCGAAACAACACCGGCAGTAGCAAAAAATGAAAAAGTCGGAACGATAATTTCATCCCCAGGCTGAATTCCTAACGCCATTAATGCAAGAAGCAGCGCATCAGTTCCGGAAGATACACCATAAGCGTAACCGCATCCGAGATACTGTTTTAAACTTGATTCTAATTTCTCAACTTCTTTTCCCAAAATGAAGTATTGTGACTCGGCAACACGAATAAGTGCCTCGTCAAGTTCTTTTTTATGAGCGTGATACTGTAATTTTAAATCTAATAATGGAACTTTCATAATTTTTCTTTTCTTAATTACTCAATAATATTTTTTTACAAACTTAGAGAAGTGTACCCTTCAAAAATAACAAAGCGATAGTGAAATAAATAACCAACCCGGTTACATCAACCAGTGTTGCTACGAACGGAGCCGATGATGCGGCGGGGTCAAAACCAATTTTCTTAAGTCCGAGCGGCAACATCGATCCCATGAGTGTTCCCCAAAGTACAACACCAATTAATGCGGTACTAACGGTAAAACCGATAAGCAGCCAATGCGCGCCGTAAATACCGCTGATATTTTGCCAAATCGTTATACGAAGAAATCCAAGCACGGCAAGAATCGCACCTAAAATCAATCCGGAAAAAATTTCTCTTTTCATAACAAAATACCAATCACGAATGGTGACCTCACCGAGTGAGAGCGCACGAATTACAAGTGTCGCCGCTTGAGAACCGGAATTTCCCCCGCTGGAAATGATTAAAGGAACAAAAAGCGCAAGCACCACCGCTTTCGATATTTCATTCTCAAAAAATCCCATTGCGGAAGCTGTAAACATTTCGCCAATAAAAAGAACACTTAACCATCCCGCCCGTTTCTTTACCATCTGAAGTAGTGGAATGTCAGCATAAGAATCTTCCAAAGCTTCAACAGCGCCGAGTTTCTGAATATCTTCGGTTGCCTCTTCTTCGGCTACGTCAAAAACGTCGTCCACCGTAACAATACCGACTAAAATGCCCGAGGTGTCAGTAACCGGTAGCGCAATGCGATCATACTTTTTGAAAACATCAACAGCTTTTTCCTGATCATCAAAAACTTGCAAATAGGTAAAATTTCCATCCATCAAATCTTTTACACCGGATTCGAGCGGAGCAAGTAAAAATTCACCGATTCTGACGTCATCAATGAGTTTTCCTTTTTCATTGACAATATAAATTATATTGAGAGTTTCAAGGTCTTTTCCGTGTGTGCGGATATAATCAAGGACTTCTTGCACAGTCCAATTATCGCGGATTGAGAGATAATCCGGGGTCATTAATCTCCCTACACTATTTCCCGGATAACCAAGAAGTGACTGGGCTATATGTCGTTCTTTTACCGACAAGAGGCTCATCATCTGTTTTAATGCGGAGGCAGGCACTTCTTCCAAAAGTGCCGTACGATCATCGGGCGACATATCGTTCAAAATGAAGGCAACTTCTTCATTTCCCAGCGCTTTTAGTAAAGTTAATTGAACTTCGACGTCAAAATATTCGAAGGAATCTGTCGCTAAATCTTTAGGAAGGATACGAAAAAGAACCGCTTGCTCGTGATCAGGGAGATCAGTCAAAAGGTCTGCTATATCTGCCGGCGTCCAATCAACTAAAACTTCTCGTAATGATGAAAAATTTCGGGAATTGATTAAATCTTTAATTTCCGGTTGTAAGACTTGTCCCAGCATGTCTATCTCCTAATCTTGATGTACAATTCTACATTGGATTATGACTTTTTATGAAGTAATAAATATTAGTAATGGACAACTACGTGAAATAATTTTTGATTTCTAAAAATATAGTATTAAATTTGCAATTCAAAATATTTTTCGAAGGGGGCGCGTAGCTCAGTGGTAGAGCAACACCCTTTTAAGGTGAAGGTCGGTGGTTCGACCCCACCCGCGCTCACAAAAGCTCTTGAATTTTTGTTCGGAGCTTTTTCCTTTTTAAAGAGTTCATCTCTTTCCTTTGAAAAAATACTTATTGTAACTTTCCGGCAAGCGCCTGTTTAAGCTTCTCATCTTTACCGTAAACATCATCCCGGAAATTTGGAATTCCCTTCTCATCAACCCACGCTGTAAAGTAATCAACATAAAGCGGAATACTCCGTTCAAGATTTACTTGCGTAGTTTTACCGAGACTAAAATTTTGGCGCAATTCGGTTCTTAAATTTCTAAATTCAGCAATACTGGACTTATCTGCCGGCGATAATCCAATTTCTATTTTTACAAAATCGGTATTCCATTTTGAGTTGTTTTTCAAAACATACTCTGCCAATTCCAACGGTTTTTCTAGTCGAATACAACCATGACTTACGGCTCTGTTTGAAGTAAAAAATGGAGGACGTGTTGGGGTATCGTGGAGATAAATGTCAAACTTGTTCGCGAACATAAATTTGATTCTCCCCAATGCATTTCCTGCTCCCGGATCTTGCACAAATGTGTAGGGGATTTTATTTCTCGGATATTTTCGTAAATCAACTTCGGCAAGATTAACTTCTTTGTTTCCGAGCATTACCTTGAACCGTTCTTTCCGTAAATAGAGAGAGTCTTTAAGTGACTTATTATAAATCTCTTCGCGGATAATATTTGTTGGTACCGTCCATGTTGGATTCAGGATTAGATATTTAATTCTCCCGTAAAGTTGAGGTGTTTCCCAATCGTCAGGTCTGTTCCTCCAATTCTTCGTTTTTTCATAAATCTTCATTCTGGCTTCAAAGTTGGATGGGCGCCTCCTTCCCGTACACACTTTAATGTTGAAAAGTTCATTATTCTTTTCAATCGCACGAAGATAAAAATCAGGAACATTTACAAGGAGATAATGAGAACTATCCGTGTAACTTGTCCATCGAAACCGTTCAAGCGTTAACTTGATTTTCTCAAGGTATTGAGCAGGCTTCATGTTTAGCTTTTCAACTGTTGCTTTTCCAATATCACCATCGTTGATCAGTCCGCTTGCTTTTTGAAAAGCGCGTACGGCTTTAATCAGCGTGGAATCGTACGTGTCCAAATTCTTTTCTTTCGTTTTCACAGTATCAATAAACCCTAGCGTTATCAAACGTGAAATTACTTGGTGTATCAGTGAACTTTTTTCACCTAATTTTATTTTTTTATCAGGAGGACGGATAGGGAACCAGGTCTGCCGTTGTAAACTTTCATAAAGAGGAAGGAGCGCTTGCAGTTTTTTATACCGTTCACTTTTCGGTTGAATTTCATTCAAGTATGCAAGAAGATTTTCTTGATAAAGTGGCTGCAACAAAGTTCTTTTTGCAGAATCAACAACGGGAATTCCGTAACTTTCTCCGTAGAGCGCAACCGGATTCACAACTCCATATCGAAGATCAGACGCATAGGTAACTACTGCATTCGCCAAGAGGAGTTCAACGTTTGCCAAATGTTGGTAGCGGAGATCATCATTTAGCGTAGCCGTGTCAAGTATCTGTTCTGCTTCGCTTCGTATCAATTGACAATCATACTTTTGCGGATTCAACCCATGCTCGTTGGCATGTTCAAGAAACGAAAGAATGGGGTTGATAATACTTAGGTCGTCTAATGATTTAATAACTGTTGGGTAAAATTCTTTTTGAGAATAAAAATTACCGAGCGTATCATAATGTACGAAATGTGTAAAAGGAAGCGTTAAACTTGTAGCAGTAGAGTCAAATCGTTTTGAAAGTGCTTGCTGATATGAAGCTGCACTGAAGTGGTACTTTTCATTGTTGGTGAGAAGTTTGTGTTCATCACTTGATTTATTTCCGCACCCAAACATCGTTCCCCAAAACACCAAAAAGTAAGCTACCTGCTTACTATAAAATTTAATATTCTTTTTTCTGCCAAGCTTCCTTGTGTTTTCTTTTATCATATATCTTTCTAACTGAGTAAATTAAGTGTTTGAACCCAATAACCGGCACTTACAAAACATCTCAAGAAATTCACTTGAAAAATTAATAAATTTTGGTAAGAATAAAATTGTGGTGAGCCTAAAAAGAACCTGCTAGGGATGATAATCCGATAATTTGCCTTAGACGCTTAAATATTTTCCTACCATCGACCTCCTCTTTGAATTGAAAATTCTCTTTCCCTCTAGATGCTCCTTCAAATATTCCCTTCCAGCTCCACTCTTTAACCATTTTTCTCTTTTTATCGCTTCGCTTTTTTCTGTGAACTCTTCCACATAAATGAGTTCCCAGTTTGTTCCTCTTTTGGTCCAGAAGGAAAGGGTTTTATCATTATGCTCTTTCAATCTTTGCTCAAGGTCTTCTGTCATTCCCGTATAGCGATAGCCTTCTTCGCTTTTTATTACATATACCGAATACATGTCTCTCTCCTAAAACAGAAAAGCCGAAATCTCTTTCGGCTTTTATTCGTTGTAGCGGGAGCAGGATTTGAACCTACAACCTTCGGGTTATGAGCCCGACGAGCTACCAATTGCTCCATCCCGCGATGTATTTTAAAATTTGTGCATCAAATATAGGGAAAAATCTCCCCGCGAACAAACGAATTAAGCTAAACTATTTGATTTTTCAACTCATTTTTTAACTTTTTATAGTCAGGTAGAATTGCAGCAACCTCATGCCAAAATCTTCTTGAATGATTCATCTGCCTTAGATGGCAAAGCTCGTGAATTATGACATAATCAATAACTTCTCGCCTGAATTTCAAAAGAAGGTAATTCAAGGAAATATTTCCCCGCCTCGAACAACTTCCCCAACGGGTACTTTGTCCCCTAACGGAAATTTTACTTACGCTAAAACTAAATCGGGTGGATAATTCGCGAGTCCGTTCACTTAAATATTTCAAAGCCACATGTCTTAAATATTTGTCAAATAGTTCAACCACCGAAAGAGTATTGCTTTCGGGAACGTAAAACGTCAGCTTTTCATTTTTAATTTCAACACGGTATTTTTTCAAAAATAAATCGGGTTGCAGATAAACAGACATCTTTTTCCCGAAAAGAGAAATACGCTCTTCTCCAAAAAGATGTACGTGGCTTAATATCCAATCTGATTTCTTATGCAGGAAATGTTCTCCTTCCGCTAATGAAATGCGAGCCGGAATTATCAGTTCGAGATGCTGCCGGTTAATACGAAGCTGAAGGTATTTAGCTTTTTTGCTAAACCGGTAGCGGTAAGGAATTTTTTGTGAGTTTAATTCTAACGTTCTGCTGTTTTGCTCAACAGCCATATTACGACTTTTTGTAAACGGTTTTTTCTTTGGAATCTAAAAGTTGAATTCCCAGCACCTTCAATTCATCTCTTATTTTATCGGCGAGTGCAAAATTCTTTTCGGCTTTGGCAGAGACGCGCAGTTTAATGAGTAACTCAATTAACTCATTTTCAAGCGAAGCGGATGAATCATCTTTTTCATTTCCGGCAATCCCGAACACACCGTTTGCTGTCTTCTGAAGAAATGCGCCAACTTTTTCAAGAAATGTTTTGTCAATCACAGGATATTCAACAAACAGACGATTAACCTCTTTCACAAAATCAAAAATAACGGCGAGGGCTTTTGCTGAGTTGAAGTCGTCATCCATTGCCTCTTCGAACTCTTCATAAAACTTCTTGAATGAAAACGGTATCTTTTCACCGGAATCCGGCGCGGCTTTTAATTTTTCTTTTAAAGTAAAACCGAAGTTCTCAATTTTCTCCAAACCCTTTTTGGCAGCATCAAGTAACTCAACACTGTAATTAAGAGGTCCGGCATAATGGGTTTGGGCAAAGAATAACCGAATTACTTCAGAGGGATATGTCTGCACCACATCGCGTGCGGTGAAAAAATTACCAAGTGATTTTGACATTTTTTCGTTATCGATATTCAAAAATCCAAAATGAATCCAATAATTGACGAATGGTTTCCCGGTTGAAGCTTCACTTTGCGCAATTTCATTTTCGTGATGGGGGAATATCAAATCGTTTCCGCCTGCATGAATATCAAATGTTTCACCAAGATGTTTGCATCCCATTGCAGAACATTCAATGTGCCAACCCGGGCGGCCAAACCCCCACGGACTTTTCCAACTCGGTTCACCTTCCTTTGCTTTTTTCCAGAGTGAGAAATCAAGCGGATTTTTTTTAGCGTCGTTAATTTCTACTCGTGCACCGCTTTCAAGATCCTCGATATTCTTTCCGCTTAATTTTCCGTAACCATTAAATTTGGCAACATCATAAAAAACATTTCCATCAACGTTATACGCAAACCCTTTAGCCTCAAGTGATTGTATCATCGAGATTATTTCACCGACATGTGCGGTGGCTTTGGGATACAGTGTTGCCGGTTTAATGTTCAGCTTTTTCAAATCTTCTAAAAAGGCGTTAGCGAAGGTTTCGGCAACGTGCGAATATTCTTTTTTCGCCTCGTTGGCTTTCTTAATGATCTTGTCGTCAATGTCGGTAATGTTCATTATAAAGGTTACGCTGTATCCTTTATATTCAAGGTAGCGTCGGATAATATCAGCCATTATGAAGGAGCGAGCATTTCCGATATGAAAGAAGTCGTACACGGTTGGGCCGCAGACGTACATTTTTACTTCGCCTGCTTTAAGCGGATGAAATTCTTCTTTCTTTTTTGTCAGGGTGTTGTAAAGTTTTAGCATCTCGTAGTCTTAAAAATTTCAATTTCGATATAAGAATATACGGATTAATTTTTTCGTAAGTGAAGTAAGAGATTTTGGAAATCCTCCGGAAGTTCGGAATCAAAACTGATTGTCTGCCCCGTTACCGGATGAACAAAGCCCAATTTCTTGGCGTGAAGCGCCTGCCTCGGCATCATCTCCAGCAAGTTTTCCATTCTGCTTCTCAGCTTTGGATATTGCGCACTGAAAACTAATTTTCTTCCGCCGTAAGTTTCATCGCCAAAAACAGGATGCCCGCTGCATGAAAGATGCACTCTTATTTGATGCGTTCTTCCGGTGCGCAGATGGATTTTTAAGAGTGACGCAAAAGCAAATTCTTCAATCACTTCATACATGGTGAACGCCGTCTTTCCCTCTTCTTTGCTCGTAGTAAATTTTTTTCTGTCACTTTTGCTTCGAACAATATTGTCGCTTATCTCACCGCTTTTTGTTTTGAAAATTCCCCAGGCAATTGTCCAATATTCTCTTTCAATAGAATGCTTGGCAAATTGCTTTGCTAGCTGAGCATGTGTGTGATCATCCTTTGCAACAACAAGCAGCCCGCTCGTATTTTTATCGATGCGATGAACAATTCCCGGGCGCCCCGGTTCATTTACATCGCTCAGATTTTTGGTATGATGCAGTAATGCATTCACCAGAGTTCCGGTGTAATTGGAAAAGGCCGGGTGGGCAACCATTCCGGCAGGTTTATTAACGACAAGCAAATACTCATCTTCAAAAACTATGTTGAGAGGAATGTCTTCCGGTTCTGCTTTTTCCGGTCTGGGAGTAATTGGAATGGTAACATCAAGCAAATCACCGGGAATAATTTTGTAATTCGCTTTGGTCGTTTTACCGTTAACAAGAACAAGCCCGGCTTCAATCAGCTTTTGAATTCTTGTTCGGGTAGCGTGTTCTATAACATTGGTGAGAAAAAGATCGATACGCTCTTTATGTTTCCCCGGAGTAACTTCAATTTTGAATTTCTTCTCTGATATCAGATTCGTCATTCGGTTTATCTTCGTTTTGAAGTAAGGAGTCAGGTACGTTAGGATGTTCTACCGGATCAGGAGTTTGTAAAGCGGAATTATTTGTACTTCCTTCCGCCACGGCAAGTTCCTTGTGCTCTTGCTGGTGCTGCTTATAAAAAAACAAGAGCATGAGTACACCGAGCGAAACGCACATATCGGCAATATTGAATATTGGCCAGCGTTCATACGTTCGACCAAAAATTTGAAAATCGAAAAAATCAAAATCAAAAAAGTCGACTACTTTGCCGTAGAAGAGCGGCGCATATCCGTAAAAAATTCCGTAGAAAACTCTATCGATTAAATTACCGAGCGCGCCCGCAAGAATCATCGAGAGAGCAAGCCGCAAACTAAAACTTTGTTTTCTTACAGAGTAGAGATAGATGAATAACCCAACGCTTGCAATGATGGAAAAAAGTGAGAGCCACAACTTAGCGTGGTCGGTAACATCAACACCAAAGGCCATTCCTGGATTTTCAACATACGTCAGTTGAAAAAAATCTCCCCAAACGTGGATTGATTGTCCGTAATACATCCCTTCATGGCGAACATGTAAAAACGGAATTGAAAAACCTTTTACCCAAAGTTTTGTAATTTGATCAAGAACCAACAAAGCGGTGGTAACAAAAAGAACTCTCACTCGCTAAACCTTTTTACAATAAATAAATTCAACCGAATAACTAAATGCTCTTAATTTTTTTCTCCTGAAGCATTTTAATCTGAACACATTGCTGACTATGCGGTACGGCTTCCAGTCTTGGCTTTGGAATCAACGGACAGGTTGGGCACAGATGCTTGGGTTCGTCGATGCACTCTAAGCATAAACCGTAGGTGCCGGCGTCAATGCGTTTCAAAGCGTCATCCAAATAACTCAAGAATTTATTTTCACGTTGATAGTATAAAAATGTTTTTTCCCGTTCCATGGCATCTGTCCCTTGTTCGGCCATATGTAATGAGTAGGGGGAGTTTTCATTAATGTACTCTCCGGTTGTCGGATCTTTCATCTGCTCCTGGAGGTTCTGAAGCTGTTCCCGAATTTCCCGCTGCTTATCAAGAATTACTTTTCTAAAATGTTCCAAATCTTTCTTGGGATACCCTTTCGGCGCTTTATGCACAGTTTTTTTCTCTTCAACTTGAACTGCGGCTTTCGTAACTGCATGCCGAGTTTTTTCTGCCTTTTGCTTGCTAATAACTTTCTCAACTTTCTTTGGCTTTTCAATCTTTTTTTCAACTTTTTTAACTACTGTTTTTGCCTTTGCCTGAACAGTTTTCTTCGCTTGGACTTTTTTTGCAACAACCCGTGGCTTTGTTGCAACAACTTTTTTTGCTACTGCCTTTTTAGCGGCCGGTTTTGCTGAAGCGGTTTTCTTTACCGCAGTTTTGTGTGCAGCAGTTTTTGTGGTGGAAGATTTTTTTGCCATTGTTTTATTCCTTCTTAATTATAAAACCTTTTGAATACGAATCAACACCGATTGATCTCCGATTTCCCAGTTTTGTGAAAAACCAGAATCACTAACGACAAAAGTAATTTCGTTTGCCAACGTTTCGTTAGAAATATACTGAGAAAATTGATTGACAGCTTTTGTAACTTCATCTGCCGCTTGCAAACCTACAACGATACGGTCAGTCACTTCATATCCGGCATCTTTACGCATGTTTTGTATGCGGTTCACAAACTCTCTTGCAAGCCCTTCGCTGATCAACGCTTCATTTAACTGAGTATCCAACGCAACCGTTACTCCGGTATCGGATTCAACCGACCAGCCGGATATTTCCGAACTGATAATCTCTACATCAGCTTTTTGAACTTCAAAAGATTCTCCCTCTAAAGTTACAAAAACCGATTCTCCATTTTCAAGCTTTACGATTAATTCTTTATTAAATTGACGAATAGCGTTTGCCACCGGATTTACTTTTTTGCCGAATTTCGGCCCCAATGTTTTAAAATTCGGTTTTGCGGATTTTGTAACGATATCCGTGTCGTCTTTCAGAACGATCATTTCTTTTACGTTTACTTCGTCAAGGATAACATCCTTCATCATCGAAAGAGCATCTTGCTTCGACTTATCGACCGCGACCATAATTTTCTGTAACGGCTGGCGGACTTTCAAATTCAATTTTGCCCGCATCGCGCGCGTGAGATAAACTACTTTCTGCGCAAGTTCCATTTTTTCTTCAAGCGCTTTATCAACATACATTGACTGTGGAAATTCCGACAAGTGAACTGACACAAAGGATTCTTCTTTCGTCTTTCCATTTAAATTCTGATAAAGCTCTTCTGCAAAGAACGGGGCAAACGGTGAAAGAAGTTTTGCTACGACTTTCAAACATTCATACAGCGTTTGATACGCCGCGGTTTTGTTTTGATTATTCTCCGACTTCCAGAACCGTCTTCTATTGCGGCGAACATACCAATTGGAAAGATGATCGATAGTAAAGGAAGAAAGAATTCTTGCCGCTTTGGTAACATCGTACGCATCCATAAATTGCTGATACTCTTTTACCACAGAGTTCAACCTTGAAATTATCCAGCGGTCAATTTCGGGCCGTTCTTCGTAAGGGATAAATTTCCCTTCCATGGTGAACTTATCAATATTAGCGTATAACGCGAAGAAGGAATATGTGTTCAGCAGCGTACCGAAGAATTTGCGCTGAGTATCTGCCAAGTCACTTTCACTGAATAATGTCGGACGCCAGGGCGGATTATTTACGGTTAGGTACCAACGGGTTGCGTCTGCGCCATACTTATCGAACAGAATGAAAGGATCAACTGTGTTCCCTCGTGATTTGGACATCTTCTGTCCGTTCTTATCAAGGATGAGATCATTCACCAAAACATTTTTGTACGCAACTTTTCCAAACAACATTGTGGCAATTGCATGAAGTGTGTAAAACCATCCACGCGTTTGATCAATTCCTTCGCAGATAAAATCCGAAGGGAAGTTCTTTTCAAACCACTCTTTATTTTCAAACGGATAATGGTATTGAGCAAAAGGCATCGCGCCGCTATCGAACCACACATCAATCAATTCAGGGGTACGCTTAAAGACTTTTCCATCTTTTTCAAATTTAACATCATCAACAAACGGTTTGTGAAGATCGATTTCTTCTTTCGGCAAATCCTTCACCAAAATTTTCTTTCCGTCTCTCTCAACAAATCCTTTTTTCAATTCTTCCATTGAACCGACGGCAAGCATTTCTCCTTCAGCGTTCAACCAAATGGGAAGCGGGGTGCCCCAGTATCTATCGCGTGATAAAGACCAATCTTTATTTTCTTCAAGCCAGTTGCCGAATCTTCCAGCGCCAACTTCGGGCGGACACCAGTTGATTGTCTTATTCAGATCAATCATTTGTTTAGCTATTTCGGTTGTGCGAATATACCAACTGTCGCGTGCATAATAGATTAACGGATTGTCGCATCTCCAGCAGTGTGGATAGGAGTGAAGATGGTCGTTACCGGCTTTGTAAATCAATCCCCGTTCTTTCAGATTTCTTACAATTTCCGGATCAACTCCTTTTTCTTCATGCGTTGTAAACTTAAGCGATTTTACAAGACGGTTTGCGAAGTCTGTTACTTCAGCGGTAAATCTTCCGCTCTTGGTCACCGGTTGTAAGAATGGAAGATCAAATTTCTTTGCTACTTCATAATCATCAGCGCCAAACGCCGGAGCAATGTGAACAACTCCGGTACCGTCGTCGGTACTTACAAAATCTCCGGGAACAACATACCATCCTTTTTTATCCGAATGATTGAACGAGAACAGGCGTTCATATTCTTTGTTAAGGAGTTCAGTCCCTTTTACTTTTGCAAGCACTTCGTACTCTTCATTAATTACAGAAAGACGAGCTTCGGCAATGTAAAAAGTACCATGTTGTTCGGTTTTAATTTTTACATAATCGATTTCAGTCCCGACCGCCAGCGCAACGTTTGAAATCAATGTCCAGGGAGTAGTCGTCCACACAAGGATTGACGCATCTTCATCTTTTAATTTGAATTTAATATAGACGCTTGGATCTTGGACTTCTGCGTAACCCAAAGCAAGTTCGTGAGAAGAGAGTGGTGTTTCGCAGTGGGGACATTGCGGAACAATTTTAAATCCTTTATAAATCAATCCTTTTTTGAAATACTCGGAAAGCGCCCACCAAACAGATTCAATATATTCGTTTGTGCAGGTAATGTAAGGATCGTCAAGATTAATCCAATAGCCCATCCGCTCGGTTAATGTCCGCCAGCCTTCCTGCATTTCGATATGTCCGTACACAAGCGATTTTGCTTTCTTGTTGAACGCAGCAACGCCGTATTTTTCAATGTCGGACTTTTGCGAAAAATCGAGTTCCTTTTCCAAAGCAATTTCAACAGGCAAACCATGCGTGTCCCACCCTGCTTTGCGGTGTACTTGGTACCCTTGCAATGTTTTGTAACGGCAGACTAAATCTTTCAGCGTTCTTGCCATTACATGATGAATTCCCGGTTTCCCGTTTACAGTCGGCGGCCCTTCGTAAAATGTAAAAGTCTTTGCATCACTTCGCGAAGTGACACTTTTTTCAAAAACGTTATTGTCTTCCCAGAAGCGGAGAATTTCTTTTTCTAGGTTTGCGTAGTTTACAGAATCTGAATATTGTTTAAACATTGTACCAGAATATTTTTAAATGTTATACTTTATTAATGGAGTTATAATTCTTCGTATTTTTTTATCAGCTCGCGTTCAATTTGAATGAACTCTTTTAATTCCTTTTCGATACGCTCTTTTTTGAGCACGGTATTTTTAGCAAGCGCTTCGGCATCATTAAGAATTTTTTCCGCTTTCACTTTTGCCTCAAAGACGGTTAACGCGGCTTCATCCTTGGCGCTTTTAATGTACTCTTCAAATACTTTCAACTTTTCGTGCGTTGTCAAAAGTTCTTTTTGAAGGATGCTGACTTCCCCTATCGTCATGCCGAAAAAGCCCATGACACCAAGCGTGATATTTCGTAGTGTATAGAGAATAATATTTTCGGCAACGAGATTTCCGGCAGAAAAATATTCTTTGAAAAAAGTGACAAGAAAAATACTAACTAACGACGTCGCAATTGTAATGGCAAAGATTACCTTTCCCCCAATATTCCAGGTGTATGATTTATTCATAAACCAGCCGAGGGCAAAGCAAAAAAGTGAAAGGACAAACCATACCGCAAAGTTGTTATCACCAAATTTGAAGATTTCGGTATCAAGAAAATTTGAGATGAAGATCATTACCGCCAAAAGCGCCGGCGCAAAAACGGAAACTATTTTTTTTGAAATACTCATAACTTTTTAATAACCTCTTTCATGATTAAGGTCATTTTGGGTTCAGCCGTCATCGCGGCATGAATAATTTCATCTAAGACAGCGGGTTGAAGTGCATCGGGGAAACATTCATCGGTAATAATGCTCATTCCGAGAACTTTCATTCCCATATGATTGGCAACAATATTTTCCGGAACAGTCGACATTCCAACTACATCGGCTCCAATGGTGCGCAGAAAACGGTACTCGGCTTTGGTTTCAAGATTTGGTCCGGGAACCGCGACGTAAACTCCTTTATGTACTTTGATCTTCTGGTCAAGTGCTACTTGTTCTGCGAGCGCGATTAATTCGTGGTTATACGGTTCACTCATATCGGGAAAACGAGGTCCAAGCTCTTCTTCATTTTTTCCGATAAGTGGATTATCTCCAAGTAAATTGATATGATCACTCATCAACATTAAATCACCGCGACGGTAAATCGGATTCATTCCGCCGCACGCGTTGGATACGAGAAGAGTTTCAACGCCAAGAAATTTCATTACTCGAACCGGATAAGTGATCTGCTGCATGGTGTACCCTTCATAAAAATGAAAGCGTCCCTGCATGACAACAACATTTTTCCCGTCAATCTTTCCGAAGATCAATTTTCCTTTATGAGATTCAACGGTGGATAATGGAAAATGAGGAAGATCGGCATACTCAATTTCATGAGTTACAGTAATCTCTTTTACCAACCCTCCTAAACCGGTACCAAGGATGATACCCACCGGATAGATTTCGGTTGTCTTCTTTTTAATTACGTCGAGAGTCTCGTTTATTTTGGATAGTAAGGCGGTCATACAATCTTGTCTACAATGTCATCAATATCAAATTCAACTTTTGTTTGTTTTTCCTGCCGGGGACGCACATTCGGTTCGAAGTCGGCTTTATCAATTTTCATTTCAAGCAGGTGAGATTGTGTTGTAACAATCGCCTTCAGCTTTGCAATAATGAGATCGCGTTCCTCGCGAAGACTGATAATCGAATTTCGAATTTCGTCGGCATTCTCTTTTGCTTTTTCAATCATCTGCGAAGCTTTAATTTCAGCTTCTTTCAACATCAGAGCAGTTTGTTTTTTTGTTGATTCAACAGCTTTGGCAGAATTCTCCTGCGTCTTGAGGAGCGTGTCCTGCAGATTTTTTTCAATTCTTTTAAACTCAGCAAGCTGAACATTCGCTTCGTCAAGTTGTTTCTTTAGCGTGTCATTTTCAGACTGCAGCTCTTCAACTTCGGAAGCAATTTTTTCTAAAAATGCGTGCACTTCTTCCGGTGTAAATCCGCGGAGCGATTTACCAAATTCCTGCCGTTTAATACTTAAAGGTGATGTTCTCATATTGTTTCTTACGTTGAATATGTTCTTGCACCAAAAATTGCCGAACCGATTCGAAGCATTGTGGCGCCTTCTTCAATTGCAATCTTGTAATCTCCGGTCATCCCCATCGAAAGTTCGGAGATCGGAAATCCTTTGGCGATTAATGTTTCCTTTAAATTACGAAGTTGAACGAAACTTTGCCTAATTTTTTTTTCATCGTCGGTAAACGGCGCCATGGTCATTAATCCGACAAGCTCAATGTTGTTGCTCATTTTACAAAACTGCGCAACCGATTCAATTTCTTCTTCGGACGAGAGTCCGTGTTTTGTCGCCTCGTCAGAGGTTTTAATCTCCAGTAATATTTTCTGGACTTTCTCGACTTTTCGAGCGGTTTTAGCAATTTCTTCGGCCAGTTTTAATGAATCGACCGAATGAATAAAATCTGCTCTGGGGACAACATATTTTACTTTATTCGATTGCAGATGTCCGATGAAATGCCAGGATACATCTTTGGGCACCATATCGAACTTTTCAACCAATTCTTGAGCCCAGTTCTCCCCAAAATCAATCTGTCCGCAGCTTCTCGCTTCCAAAACCGCCTCGTGGGGATATGTTTTGGATACCGCAACAAGCTTAATTTCTTTTGAATTTCGCCCAATTTCGAGACATTTCGCCTCAATTTGCGCTTGGACGTTTCTAATATTTTCTTGAATCATAATTAAATTAAGTTTGTAAACGTATAGCTTTTCTTTGCCAAAATCAATAAAAATTAATGAAAAATTTTAGAGATGCTCATTACCGTTATTGAGCATGATTTCTTATTATTCGGATGAAATTAAATTTTTATGGGATATATGAAAAAACTAACCATCATTTCCTTGATTTTTCTTTCGGTAACGCTTTCTGCACAAAGTAATCATAGCGAAAAGGCTTTTTCTCTTCCGCAAAGAAATTTTGAACGAACCAACCTTGTATTTCAAGAAAAGGATTCTATTCCGCCTCTTTCTGTTTTGCAAATAATCGCCGAAGGAGTTGGCGGCGTTACTGCAGGTTTCGGTTTAGGTGCGCTGATTTATAAAAAAATTGAATCCAACAATGGATATAGTGAAGGACCTTACCTCCTCGCGTATTGGGGGTTTGCGGTGGGAGAAATATTCGGAAGCGCAATTGCCGTAAATGTAATCGGAAGTCTTGGAACAACGCGGGGAAATTTTTTTTCTACGTTATTCGGTTCCGCGTTTGGAATGATCTTAGGAGTGGGTGTGGGCTCTCTTGTAAAGGATAAATCTCCGGTTATTTTATTCCCAACTATTGCGGCGGTATTCATTTTTAACCGGGACAGGGAATATGAACCAGAGAGTGTTTCCGAAACATCAATGATCCATGTCCAAGAGAATAAAATCAAGATAGCTACGCCAAAAATATTTTTAACAAAGATTGATGACATCTCAAACAGACTACGGTACAACGTTGAACTGCTGCGCGTAAATTTTTAATTGATTTTTATAAACAATGAATACATGGTCTCCGCGAATTTTTGTAATTTTGAATCAACAAAATTTTAGGAAATGATATGGCGGAAATAGAATTATTAAATCAAATAAGAGAAAAAGCAGCTCGAAGAAAAAAAACAATTGTTCTTCCGGAATCGCACGATGAACGCGTCCTTAAAGCTGCCGAGATTCTCACCAAAGAAAATATTGCTACTGTAGTTACCATCGGAAATGAAAACAAAATCCTGGTTGATGCCGCAAAACTTGGCGTTAATCTTTCGGGTATCCGTATTATCGATCCGGAAACCTCAGAGAAGTTAAGCGATTTTGCCAATCTGTTTTTCAATTTGCGAAAACACAAAGGCGTTACCATTGAACAAGCCCGCGAAACTATGAAACGCGATCTCTTCTTCGGCGGAATGATGGTGCGCGAAGGAATGGTAGACGGAAGTGTTTCAGGTTCTTTTGCAACTACGGGTGACGTTACCCGCGCGGCAATTTTTTGCGTGGGACTCGGAGAAGGAATGTCGATTCTTTCAAGTTTCTTTTTAATGGCTTTCCCAAATAAAGTTTACAGCTTTGCCGATTGCGCCGTAAATCCGAATCCATCCGCAGAACAATTAGCAGATATCGCAATCGCAACAGCAGACAATCACAAAAAACTTACCGGCGAAGAACCTTTCATTGCCATGCTTTCTTTTTCAACAAAAGGGAGCGCGGAACATGAATCGATTGATAAAGTGCGGCAGGCTACCGCGTTTGTAAAACAAAAACGATCCGATTTAGCAGTTGATGGCGAACTGCAATTTGATGCCGCCGTAGTTGAAAACGTTGGGAAGAAAAAAGCCCCCGGCAGCAGCGTTGCGGGAAGAGCAAATGTGCTCGTGTTTCCGGATTTGAATTCCGGTAATATCGGATATAAAATTGCTCAACGTCTCGGCGGTGCCGAAGCGGTAGGACCAATTAATCAAGGATTGAAAAAACCGTTCTTTGATTTGAGCCGCGGTTGCAGCGTGGATGATATTGTAAACACTGCCGCAATTGCCTGTTTGATGGCTTAATAATTTTCAGAAGGAAGGATGAATCTCATCCTTCCTTTTCATCATAAACCTTCCCCAAAAACCAATCCACTTTATACTCTTTCAGCGCAAGAATAAAAAACGGAACCGCTAATGCGTAATAAGAAATATCAAACCTGCTGTTGAATACCGACTCATAAAATCCGTTTGCCGCAAGTGTGGTGAAAAATGAAATTGTAACAAGGAGAAAAGTCAACACACCGCTCGCAAATAATAATTCTTGAAAATCGGCAACCATCCAACCGACATAAAAAACCAAGAATGGGAACAGATAGAAAATCACTTTGGGAAGATAAATTGACTGAATAGCAAACGGTCCATGCTGCAGAAATACTGCCGGATTCCAGAAATAAAACGGCAGGAAGGAAAGGACAAAAACTCCAACAGCAATCGCGCAAAAAAGAAATCCGTTCTTCAAATTGTTCCTAAAAAAATAGAGAAGAAACATCGCTAACCAGACAAACACAATAAGTCGTGTTGAAAGAAGGAACCCGAACAGAAGCGCGAGTACAAAAAACGGGAGGTCTATTTTGTTTTCATCCAACCGCTGTTCCGCTAAATAAAATAATGAGAGAACCAGCGCAGTATTTGCAAGCAGTTCACTGCGAACCGCAATTTCATAAGCGGTTGTCGGGATACAAATGAGCAATAAAAATTTTACCCAAAATTCTTTTGTTGTCTTCGACGATTTAAGAAGCAGCATCAGAAATAACGACAACCCGAACACTTCTAAATATCCCGCATCCCCTAAAACAAAAAACGGTGCTGCGAAAAAAAAGTTGAACGGGAAACCGGATGGATTTGTTTCAGTACCATACGGGAAAAATCCTCGTTTAAAATTTGTTAGCCATTCAACCACTGCAGGAAATCTGCCGTTCCTTGTTTGAAGAGGAATTGAAAGAAGAACAAAGGTAACCAGAAGAATAACGGCGAGCACGGTAAACAAAACCGATTTTGAAAAATGGTATTCGAACGGAATGAGTTTCTTATCCGCTAAAAGTAAAACAAGTGCTATCGCAGCTATATAAAAAATGGGAGCGGTAGTAAAAACATTACCGTACCGTATGCCGTATTTAAAAACAAACAGCGCTCCTATAAAAAGAAGGAACGCTGCCGAAAATGTATTGATGAAATGTTTTTTTGAAAACACTACAGTCTCTTTTAAATTATGATTCCTTTTCTTCTTGAGGCTTTGGCGGACGCTGATACATCTCACACATCTCTTTGTACGTTCCGGCTAAATCGTAAGGGACTTGTTCCCACGTAAACCGCCACGACCAATTGCCGCCGAGTTTCCCCGGGAAATTCATCCTTGCTTCGTTGCCGAGATCAAGCATATCCTGAAATGGGATTACTACTGTGTTTGCAATTGACGCGTACGCAGTTCTAATAAGTTGAAAGGTGATATCGTCACCGAAATATCCCAAATACCGTTGAGTAAAATCGAAAATATCATTTTGATGACGTTCGGCTTTTGCCTTTTCAAAATACCCGCGAGTAGTGTCGTTATCGTGCGAGCCGGTATGCACGACGCAATTTTGAATAAAATTGTGAGGTAAAAATTTTGTCTCCATGTTGGTGCCGAAAGCGAATTGCAGAATCTTAATTCCGGGGAGATTAAATTTATCTCTCAGCGCACTCACCTCTTTCGTAATTACACCAAGGTCTTCTGCAATAATCGGAACATCCCCCAAATGTTTTCTCACCGCTGTAAAAAACTTATCTCCCGGAGCTTTCACCCATTTACCCGTTTCGGCAGTTGGGGCGTCACCCGGAATTTCCCAATATGCTTCAAACCCGCGAAAATGGTCGATACGAACGATGTCGATAATTTCGAGAAGAGCGGCAATTCTTTTTCTCCACCAGAGGAAATCATCTTTTTCCATTTCATCCCAGCGGTAAAGCGGATTGCCCCACAATTGTCCGGTAGGTGAAAAATAATCCGGCGGCACACCCGCACAAGTTAACAGTTTTCCGTTTTCATCAACGGAGAAAAGATTTTTATTCGCCCAAAGATCGGCACTATCGTACGCAATAAATATCGGAAGATCGCCGATGATTTTAATTCCCTTTTCGTGAGCGTACTCTTTTACTTTATTCCACTGTTTAAAAAAGTTGAATTGAAGGAATTTTTGAAAGAGAATTTCATCCGCAACTTTTACTTTCCATTTCTCAACAGCGCCGGGTTTACGAAGCGCAATTTCTTTATCCCAGGTTGTCCAGAGATTTCCACCGTGAAAATTTTTAACCGCCATGAAGAGTGTATAATCTTCAAGCCAGTCTTTTTGTTTTTCACAAAATTGATCGAAGGAATTTTTATATTCTTTGTTTGAAGATTTTTTAAATGAAGTGAACGCTTTACGAAGGAGCTCGTTTTTATAAGTTATGACCCATCCGAAATCAATTGTTTTGGGATCGAAGTCCGGAACACTCGTCATATCTTCTTCCGAGAGATATCCTTCTTGAAATAAAAGTTCGGGACTAATCAGCAGCGGATTTCCTGCAAACGCCGAAAAACATTGATAAGGGGAATCACCGTATCCCGTTGGCCCAAGAGGGAAAACCTGCCACAGCGTTTGCCCGGACGCTTCAAGAAAATTTATAAAATTAAACGCTTGCTCACCAAGATCACCGATGCCAAACTTACCGGGCAGCGACGTTGGATGAAGTAAAATTCCTGCTGCTCTATTTAAACTCATATCATTACCTTATTCGCATTTTTAGTTTAAAAATAATAGCGAGCACCTAATCCGGCATCAACATCCATTGTTGTGGCGGGAATAATCCGCAAAACCGGTGCTGCTTCTATAAAAAATTCAAGAGGAGAACGGGATAAAAACCAATCCACCCCAAGCACTGCGCGTACACCAAGTGAACCATCGCCCCCGGTGACTGATTTCAGCCTAACACCAGCGCCGTAATAGAGATAAAGCGTTTCCCTTGAGCGGAAGACATCTGATTCATGCCATAAATAATCAGCATGAAAATTGAAATTTGTATACGTGGGGGAGAAAGAATAACCAAGTCCAAAATCAAGCGCGTTGGTACGATTATGCCAATACTTTGCGCTTATTCCGGTTGGATTCCCAACAATCATTCCCAAACCAAAATTGGTTGATTGCGCGGAAATATTTCCTCCAAAAAAGATTACCATTATAAAAATGGATATGGTTCTCGAAAACAGTTTCAGCATCAATTACTCGCTAAACTTTTTGAAGATAACGGTGGTATTGTGTCCGCCGAAACCAAACGCATTGCTTATTGCCACTTCAACATTCTTCTGCTGCGGTTTGTTAAACGTATAATTCAAATCGCATTCGGGATCAGGATTTTGGAAATTTATTGTCGGTGGAATAGTATTATTATTCACAGCCAATATTGACGCAACGGCTTCAACACCGCCGGCAGCGCCTAATAAATGTCCGGTCATACTTTTTGTGGAAGAGACATTTAATTTATACGCATGATCTCCAAAGACCGCTTTAATAGCCTTTGTTTCGGCAATGTCTCCAAGACCCGTTGATGTACCGTGCATGTTGATATAGTCAATATCTTCAGGTTTAATATGAGCGCTTTCCATGGCTCTAATCATGGCAAGTTTAGCCCCTTTTCCTTCCGGTTCAGGAGCGGTGATATGATACGCATCGGCTGAGAGTCCGACGCCGATTAACTCAGCGTAAATTTTTGCGCCCCGTTTAACAGCGGAACCGTATTCTTCCAAAAAGAGCATTCCGGCTCCTTCACCCATTACAAAACCGTCACGCGTAATATCGAATGGTCTGCTTGCAGTTTCGGGGGAATCATTTCTGGTAGAAAGTGCTTTAGCGGAATTGAATCCGCCCATACCGATTTCACAGACACTGGCTTCACCGCCGCCGCAAAGCATCCCGGTTGCCATTCCGTTTCTAATCAGCATATAGGAATCAATAATACAGTTGTTTGCGGTTGCACATGCGGAAACCGTACAGTAATTGGGACCTCTAAATCCATATTGAATTGAAACTTGTCCGCTGGCGATATCTGGAATCATCATGGGAATAAAGAAGGGAGAGATTCTGTTGGGACCTTGAGTATGGCTAAGAACAGCCTGATGATAAAACGTTTGTATCCCTCCGATACCACTGCCGAAAATAACGCCGATATTATTTTTTTCGTCTTCAGAAAGTTTCTCGGGTTCTATGCCGGCATCAACAAGAAGATCTTTAGCTGCCGCAAGGGCGTACTGACTAAATTTATCAAGACGTCTTGCTGTTTTTTTATCCATATAATTTGTCGCGTCAAATCCCTTTAACTCACAGGCAAATTTTGTGTCAAGTTTCGAAGTATCAAATGAAGTAATTAACGCACATCCGCTCTTTCCTTCCATCATTCCATTCCAAAATGCATCCACAGTCAATCCTATCGGCGTTAACGCCGACATTCCGGTCACAACCACTCTTTTCATATTCTGCATATAGTGTCTCCTTAGTAAGATATAATAATAGCCAAAGCACTCTTTTTCTTTTAAATATTGCTGTAAATTTAAGAAAAAACTTTCTATTTAGAGAGGAATTTTATGTGAGGAAGAATCTCTTTATTTTGTAGTACAAAAAAGCCAATATTTCAATTATTAGAACGTTTTGAGTCAAAATACACAAAAATCTTGGATGCTTGCCGGTGCTGCTTCGGCACTCATTGTAGCTTACGTACTTAACATCTATTTGCTCTACCTTTTACTGCCGGCAAATCACACTTTCTCGTATTCGTTAACGTTCTTTCCCCCGGCACTTGAATTTCATTCCGCAAAAATAGAATTCTCTATTTCCCTTGTACTCTTATTGATATCCGATCTCCTTCTCATCGCGGTTGAACTTCCTGTACTAACATTTTTAGCTAAAAGAATCGCTCCCCCATTTAAGTTTGGGGTAATCTCTCTTTTGCTAACACTCATCGGTATTCTGCTTGTCAAATTTGTTTACAAAGGAGTTCTTCTTGTTTTTGTAAAGGCATCCGGTTTACTTACCATTTCAACATTAAGTCTCTTTTATTCGCGAAAGGAGCTCCTTCTTTTTCTCTTTTTCGCTTTCTTACTTACGTTTGGATTTATCACCTACTACTTAAATAAAATAAAATCTCTGCTCGATTCACAACATGAGGATGTTACAGATGCAACGGTTAAAAAATAAATTAGTATTTATCTCGGGAGCTTCGTCGGGAATAGGATTAGCATGCGCAAAGGCTTTTGCCGCGGAAGGGGCAAAATTGATTCTGGCTGCAAGACGAAAAGATAAGCTTGAAGCTTTGGCGAATTCATTACAACAAGAACATCAAACCGAATCACAAATTCTCACATTCGATATTCAACAGAACGCCGAAGTAAAAAATGCGTTCAACGGTTTGCCGGATGAATGGAAATACGTCGACATCTTAATCAATAACGCGGGACTCGCAAAAGGGATGCAAAAATTAAGCGAAGGGAATCCCGAAGACTGGGATATTATGATCGATACAAACGTTAAAGGCTTACTCTATCTTACCCGCGAGATTCTTCCTTTTATGGTTGAAAGAGAAACCGGACATATCATCAACCTTGGTTCAACCGCCGGGCACGATGTTTACCCTTCGGGAAATGTTTACTGCGCTACCAAATTTGCCGTAAACGCGTTAAGCCAATCGCTCAGAATTGACTTGCTCGATAAATCAATCAAAGTCAGTTCGGTTGATCCCGGAATGGTGGAAACGGAATTCAGCATTATCCGGTTTTCCGGTGATGTTGAACGCGCAAAAAATGTCTACAAAGGTGTTGATCCTTTAACCGCTGTTGATGTAGCCGACGCGATTCTCTACTGCGCTACAAGACCCAAGCATGTAAACATTAATGAGATAATCTTAACACCTACAGCGCAGGCGCAATCTAACTTTGTTGTGCGGAGACCATCTTAAGCAAACAGCGTTACGTCACCGGCTCCAACTCTTAATACTTCGGGCGTATCGTTGCTTAAATCAACAACACTTGACGGTTGATTTGATAAATTGCCGACGGAGAGCATTAAATCAACCAACGGATTAAAGATCGCCCGAATTTCATTTACATCGGTCAATACCTCACCTTTGCGGTTGGTAACGCTGGTGCTAATTATCGGGTTTCCGACTTCGCGCGCAATTGCCAAACTTATTTCATTATTCGGAACTCGGATTCCGACAGTTTTTCTTTTACTCCAAAGTTTTTTAGGGACTTCTTTTGCGGCAGGAAGAACGAAAGTATAAGCTCCGGGAAGAAGATGTCTCATAGTCCGGTAAGCATAATCCGAAACTTTCGCATACTTGGCAATGTCTTTTAAATCTGCACAAACAAAACTGAACATTTTCGTCATTGCATCATTTTTAATTTGAAATAACCGTTCAAGAGCCTGTTTATTAAAAATATCGCATCCTAAGCCGTAGACGGTATCGGTAGGGTAGATAATCACCCCTCCGTTTTTAATTACTTCTGAGGCTTTAAGGATGAAACGATGTTGGGGAGTAACCGGATGCAGATCGAAATATTCCATACGAACTCCTTCTTGTTGCTGTTGAAATGGTCTATGTGGGGGATTTTTGACATCAATTACTAAATTATGAATAACGTCAACTAATAAGTTAAAATCTTCAGGTTCATTGTCAAGGGTTTCCGGGTAAAATTGGAGAAAAAAATTCCCCCGACCCTATATTTTTTTTGACCGATACTATATTTTTTCCGTATATTTCATCCTTAAAATTTGGAAAAAAGGAAATACTATGGCTAGAACCTGTCAATTATTAGGTATAAAACCGACATCCGGGAATAATGTTTCCCATGCAAACAATAGAACAAAAAGAAGATTTCTCCCCAACTTACAAAAGAAGAGAATCTGGGTTCAAGAATTAAACCGTTTTGTAACTGTTAAGTTAAGCGCTCGTGCCATCAAAACGATTGCAAAAAACGGAACTGCTGAGTTAGCAAAACTTATTTCCCATAACCAAATTTCTGTTCACTAATCAAAAGTTTTTCTACAAAGAAAAAGGCTGTCATCTGACAGCCTTTTTTGTTTCTTTTAATCGCTTCTTCCTTATTTTACAAACTGTTTAGCATAATACTTTGCAGTTAGTTTTTCTCCTGTTGCTTTCTCTATCATATCATTCCAGTAATACCCGGTTCCCGGTTTAAAAACTTTTTCAAGCAGGAATTTTCCAACTCCCTGTTTGCCGGTAAAACTTTGATTTTTTAGATCATCGGAATGAAGAATGTTTTTTGTGATGTACGCATAAAATTGCGAGGCAAGCAGTTCGCCCATAAGGTAATTATGGTAGTACGCCGGATAAAGAGCAATATGGATTTTTGAAGCGAAGTCGGGTTTGTTTCTTCCTTCGGGACGCTTTAACAACTGATACTTCTCAACCAAATCCCACCACAAGGCATTCAAATCTTGGTCGGGATTTTCATACATCGCTTTTTCAAACCGATAAACAACCTGCACCCATCTGCTAAACGTTAATTGCTCAAGCCGGAGCGATTTAAAACTTTCATCCGCAATGTTAGCTTTTTCTTCCGCGGATATACCGGCATTATCAACAAGCCATTGCCCGTTGCTTGCCATTCTGCCGAACATCATTGCAATAGCCTCAGTGGTGAAAGTATGCGCCGGCTCGCGAAGCGTCCAGGGAAGGGTGCTGTCGATATTATAGTCATATACTCCATGTCCAAATTCGTGAAGCATCGTTCCCATCCAGCTATAATTTGGTTTTACGTTGCATACAACACGAACATCTTTTCCTTTGTTTATATTGATGCAGTAGGCGTGCTGATATTTTCCTTCCCTTTCAAATAAATCGCTGTGTACGAGAATGCTGTCAATCGGCAACCCGAGAGAGGCATAGTAGGTTTTAGTTAACGAGACTATATCTTTGTCTTTATAATATGCATCTAAATCAACATTGTAAATTTTGGGCGCTTCCTGAAAGAAGCGGTTTTCATAATGCCACGGCATCAACTCATTTTTTGAAATCTTAAATTTTTTAGCGAGATGTTCATCAATATCGTTTTTCAACGAAGCAAAAGCATCTTTCGTTAAAGCGTCAAGCTCATTTAAGAGATTCTCTATTTCTTGCGGGTCCTGCTCACTAAGCTGCAGACTCATTTGATGAAAATTTTTATATCCAAGTTCGCGTGAGGCTTCATTCCTTATCTTTACCAGTTTGATAAGATCATCGTGAATAACTTCACCGACAACTTTACTTGCTTCCCAGGTATTTTTAAGAAGTTTGCCGTCTGTAGAAGTCTTTAACGTGTTTTCTACATCATTATCCGTAATTTTTTTTCCGTTTACCACAGCTCTGAACATAGAGAATTTTTTCTCTGTTTCATTTTGCAGACGAATAATCTCCTCAAGCTTTTTTTCATCAATTTGATTTGATGCGTACGCATTATAAATCTTGATCAATTCCCTACTTAAGATGGGGTCTTGTATTGTATTTGAGGACTTGAACCGCTTTAATAACGCAAAGTCTCCCTTGTTCGCGTAAATTTTGCTCAGCTGCACTTGAAGATCGGCAGCTTTTTTATAATCTTCTTCTTTGCCCGAAATGGTTGCGTTAAAGTAAGCGGTATTTGCTTCTGCAAAGAGGGGAACAGTTTTCGCTTCGTACTCTTTTACAAAGCGTTTGAATTCTTCCGTCATATCTTCCTTTTTTAGACATCCGTTTATGAAAAAAAGAGTTAGGAGAATTGAGAACAATCCTAAATTTTTAAAACTCATTATAACTCCCGTTTTTTAATGATGAAAAATAGGAATTAATTCATTCGTGAAAAAGTTACCCTGCAGTACCGGGTTGTTTTTATATCCCCGGCATACAATCCCTTTCTGTAGAAGAATTTGTAGTTAAGTTGAACCCGGAGTCTTTTTAGGCCGGTTTTTGTTTTTTAATGATTATACACACTTTATATACCTCCCCCACTAAAAAATAGCGATGCAGGGCCTTTTTTCTTCGACACTGGAGTAAATTGACTCGAATTAGAGATAATTTGGTGCGTGAACTCACCATTTTGTATCTACCGACCACTTCATTATAGGGAAGCCGGATATTTTTGTTCCTCGATAGGAGTAAATTTGTGCGAAGCCGCACAAAAAAGAGAGGTGCTCGAGTCTTTTTACCTCGATGTCGGGACTTTTTACTCCCCCATCCTATCTTTTTATAGGGAGAGAAGTTCTTTTAGGAAGGAATAGCAGTCTTTTTGCTCCGATCTCGAGTATTTTAACTCCTTAATCCTCACTTTTTACCGGGTTGATTTCTCTTTGAGGGGGGATATTGCTCAACAAATTTTGTAGGGCTAAACTCCGTTTAGCCCAAAAGGAACAAAGCGTAAAAGCCGGGGCGATTCGGAGAATCGCTCTACGGCATGAGGATTTTGAGGTGGTTTACTGTTATTTTAAAAAGTATTTACACCTCTCGTCCCCTCTCTTTTTGAGAGAGGGGAAGGTGGGGTGAGTGAGTGTAATTTTTATTTCAGCAGCAGCATCTT
>Ga0172371_10002928_pt1 | contig 26789 bp, 22 predicted proteins | sample Lak12m_FD_114543 | JGI IMG/M metagenome (GOLD analysis project Ga0172371, IMG submission 114543) | Freshwater microbial communities from Kabuno Bay, South-Kivu, Congo - kab_022012_12m | ecosystem: Environmental > Aquatic > Freshwater > Lake | place: Democratic Republic of the Congo: South-Kivu... | reverse complement strand
GTTGGGCCCAAGCTGGTAGGTCCGAACGTGGGCCATGCGCTGGGAAGCCGCATCCCGGATGACTTCTGGATCGCTCTCGAATAGCGATAAGCCCAGAAGTCTATAGTGGTTGGCCGGCTGCTCGGCGGGCGGGATGCCAAGCCAGCGGTGATACGGATCAAAATCCCCTGCCATGATCCACCTCCTCGACCACACACGCGCCCATTGCGAGCATCAGGCCGCCGAAATCAGGCAAGTTCCAGAGTAATGGCTCTTCCTCCGTTCTGCAACACCGAAACACCGACCGTTGCCTCACCGAAAGGCCGCCGGTCGGGATCGTCCCGCGAGAAATAAAGGGGTCGGGAGTCTTTGTTTTCCTCGCTCGCAGATTCCTCAAACAAAGACTCCCGACCCCTTTATTCTCTCGAACTGCTGACCCACGAGACCGGCCCATGAGACTCCGCACGACGAATCGCCGTCTTCGCCTTCTCACCGATCGCCCCGCACGCGGCCGTGGGGAAAGTGGGGGGAAACTGGGGATAGTCACCGGTTTTCGGGTGGAATATGGTCACCTTGAAACCGGTGACTGTCCCCTGTTTTCTCCTCTCCTTTCTCTGTCCCTTTCGGCCAGCGCGCTGGTCGTCTTACGGAGGCGCGACCCACGGTCGCCGTCTTGTCAGCGAAATCGCGGCGGCTGTCATCCTCCCGCCGCTTCCGGCGGTTTCGATTCGGCTTCGCGTCGCTTGACCATGGTGACCTTGTTGCCGACCTCGTTGAACGTCACCTCGTCCATGAAGGCCCGCATGAGCGACAACCCCCGGCCGCCTTGGCCTTCCACGGGAACGCCGTCGATCGAATCGTGGGCCGCGGCCACGTCGAAACCGGGTCCTTCGTCCCGAATCGCGAAGCGGGCTTCTTCGGTGGAAATTTCCACATCGACGAACACCCTGCGGTCCCGGTAAGGGGGCTGCTTGCGTCGTTGTTCGACAAGGCGGGCGACCTTGGCTTGCCCGGACTGAATCTGCTGCGGGCCGAGTTCTAGGTTGCCGCGGAGCATCGCGTTGAGCAGGGCCTCCTTCAGGGCCACGCCGATGCGGACCTGTCCGGTAAAGTCGCAGAGTCCGATGCAGCCGGCCGCCTGCTTGACCAGTCGAATCAGAGGCTCGACCAGCGAAGGATCGTTCTCCAACTCCAGGAGAAATGTGAAATCGGACCGGTTGAGACAACTCACCAGCTTCTCATAATCGCGGTCGTGCCGCGCCAACGCCAACACGTCCTCCACGGTGTCGGCCAGCATCCCGGGGATCTGCGACTTGGGAACGTAACCGGCGGCGCCCTGCCTCAGCGCTTCCACGGCCAGCGACTCGCTGTCGTGTCCCGTCACGAGGATCACCGGCACCGTCGGCCACTCGGCACGGACCGCCCTCACCAACTCCAGCCCGTCCATGTTCGGCATGCGCAGATCGGTGACGATCAGGTCGGGCAGCGATTGCCTTGCGCACGCCAGTGCTTCCACGCCGTCGGCCGCGTAGGCGAGCGAATACTCGGGCCGCATCTCCAAAATTCCGCCGACGAGGCGACGATCGACCTCGGAGTCGTCCACCACAAGAATGGTCGGCATAGCGATTCTCCTTTGGACGGGTCGGACGGGACTTTCATTGTATCCCGCTGCCGCCGACTTGTCGCGGGTGGCCCCCAAAGGCGAAGGACCGGGTGGCCCCCGGCGGTTGCCCGTGATCCCGTAGTCACCAAGAGCGGCACCAGTTAGTAGAGACGCGGTTCGGCGGCCAGCCAGGCGAACGAACGAAACGGGCCGGCACTGGAGCAAAACCCCAACCGCAGGGCGCCACGCAAAAGATTGGCTCTGCGAAGACTATCCCATTTACTTGGATTTCTTGACCACCTTGCTGAGCACATTCCTCGGTGCCGCGGCCGCCATGTTCAAAGTCGCAACCGATGTCTTAACGACCTTTGTCGTCGTTGTCGCCAACATCTTGCCAACCGAGGAGATTGGGCTTAGGAGCGATGGGACCGCGCCCATGGTCGGTTGCACATCCACCAAGAGGATCAGCATCACTACGATCGCCGCCAAAGCTCGCCCGATTCCTACGACCATGATCCTCACCCTTGTTGATATGCTGCCAAAGAGAGATGAGCGCAATCCGGACAACAATGCCCAGGCACCGGCGTGGAGCGGGAGTGTCGCAAAACAACCGAGAATTGTCCAGGGCAGTTCTCGCCGCGAAGATTAGCTTAGTTTGCGCAGACTACCCTTCTTAGTTCCGTCGCGCCGCTTCGAGATTGCCCTGGCGGAACGCGGCGGCCATGGCCAGGGGGACCTCGGCCTCGGCTAAGACCACCTGGGCCCGGTTCCCGGCCACGGCGGCCCTCATTTCCTGCTCCCGGGCCAGGGCCAGGGCGCGGCGCTCTTCGGCCTTGGCGCGGGCCACGCGGGTGTCGGCTTCGGCCTGAAGGGTTTGCAGCTTGGCCCCGATGTTCTCGCCCACGTCGATGTCGGCAATGTCGATGGAGACGATCTCGAAGGCCGTCTGCGCGTCCAGCCCGCGCTGCAACACGGCCTTGGAAATCTTGTCCGGGTTCTCCAGGACCAGGAGGTGCGTCGCCGAAGATCCGATCGCCGTAATGATCCCTTCTCCCACCCGGGCGATGATCGTCTCCTGAGTCGCCCCCCCGATCAACCGCTTCAAGTTCGTGCGCACGGTCACGCGGGCCCGCACCCGCAACTCCACCCCGTTCTTGGCGATGGCGCTCAAGGTCGACTTGTGGCTCTTGGACGGATCGGGGCAATCGATTACCTCGGGATAGACGCTGGTGCGCACGGCGGCGAACACGTCGCGGCCGGCCAGGTCGATCGCCGCAGCGCGGTCGAAATTCAAGTCGAGGTCGGCGCGGTGGGCGGCAATCAGGGCGAGGATCACGTTCATCACGTTTCCGCCCGCCAGGTAATGGGCCTCCAATCGCCGCGTGCTGATCCCCATCTCTTTCTCCGACCCGATGCCCGATTGCATCGCCATGATCTTCGCCTTCACGATGAGCCGGGCGTTCACCTGGCGGAAGCTCATGCCGATCAGGTCCACGATGCCCACGCGGGCACTCGACATGTACGCCTGGAACCAGAGATTGCCGTACACCAGCACGAGGATCACAATCAACACGGCAAAGACGACCAACGCCACCCCGCCCACGATCAGCCAGGGTGTTGCGGTGGCCGGAAGCGCGAACACGGGAAACGCGGAGGACATGCTTTTCTCCAGTTCGTTTGCTTGTATGTCCGTTTAGCGGGCGGGCTTGCCCGCCCTTTGCTTGCGGCCGCAGGGCCCGTTAGGGCGAGCGGATCGCAACCACCGGCCGATGCAGCGCACGGGGTTGACGCGCACTTGGCGGCGGGCCTCGCTTCGCTCGGTCCGCCCTACCGCCTTCGGTTAGCATAGCCAATAGAGTCCCCGCGGAACAGCTCCCGGGGGGTGGTCGCCGGAAAAACCCTCCCGACACGATTCGGACGCGAATTGCCGCTCCGACCGCCTGATTCCCCGGCCCGCGTCTGCTATGTTTTAACGTATGCCGACAACAGAACTATCACATCTCGAACTGCTGGCCGAGGTGGACGCCCTGGTCGAATCCCTCAACGGATGGGCCGAATCATCCCCCTCTTGGCAACCCGCCCGCGCCTGTCGGGCCCTGGTGCACCGCCTGACTGAGCGGCTCAACGCGTTGCGTCTGCGTCTGGAGGCGCCCCTCCTTGTAGCCACATTGGGGGGTACCGGTGTCGGAAAAAGCGCGCTAGTGAATGCCCTGGTTGGGGCGGAGGTGGTGGAGACCGGGAAGTCGCGGCCCACGACCGGCCGCCCGATTCTCGTCTGCCGGCCGGATCTCACGCCGGAGGTGCTTGGAATCGATCCGGCGAGTGTGGAGGTCGTTCACCGCGATCTGGCGGCGTTGGCGAATCTTGTGGTGATCGACTGCCCCGACCCGGACACGACCGAGGCGGCCGATGCCCCGGGCACCAACCTGGCCCGCCTGCGGCAAATCCTTCCCCATTGCGACGTGCTCATGGTGGCCACCACTCAGCAGAAGTACCGCAGCGCCCGGGTCGCCGAGGAATTGGCCGGCGCGGCGGCCGGCGCCCGGTTGGTGTTCGTCCAGACCCACGCCGACAGCGATGAAGACATTCGCGACGACTGGCGCACGATGCTCGATCCGCGCTACGCCTCCGGGCACATTTTCCTGGTCGACTCGCTCTCGGCGTTGGCCGATGCCCAGAACGGCTTGGAGCCGCGGGGCGAGTTCGCGGCCCTGGTCGACCTCCTGACGCGCCAATTGGCCGGGAGCGCTGCGGCCCGAATCCGCCGGGCGAATCTGTTGGACCTGGTGGATCAAACCCTCTCGGCCTGTATCCGGCGAATCGACGAGGGGCTGCCGGCCGTGCGGAAACTCGACGAGGCAATCCAGCAGCAGCGGTCGCGCCTGGGCGCGCGGCTCGCCCAGGAAATGCGGTCCGATCTCCTTTCGAGCCGCCGGCAATGGGAGAGCCGTCTGCTGGGCGAGATCTTGTCGCGGTGGGGATTCAGTCCCTTTGCGTTGGTCCTGCGCCTCTACCACGGGATTGGGGGGCTGGTGGTGCGTGGCTTGATGCTCCGTGCCCGAACCCCGGCCCAAATGGCCCTCTGGGGCGCGGTGGAAGGGGTTCGCTCGTGGCAGTCGTTCCGCCGCCGCCGTCAGGCCGAGACCGGCGCGGCCCAGGCCGCGGCGGGCTGCTGGGACCCGGCGGAACTGCGAAGCGCCGCCCTGGTGATCGACGGCTACGCGGCCGAAGCAGGGATCGAGCGGGAAGGCGCCCTGACCGACACCGTGTTCCAGGAGGCTGCCGGCGCGGCGGCGGGCGTGGCGGAGACCCTGGCCACGGAGCTTCAGTCGGTACTGAGCCGGGCAGCGGAGCGTCACACCGGGTGGTTCACACGCTATCGATACGACGTGCTCTTCCTGGTTGCCCTGGTGGCCCTGTTCTTCCGCCCGGCCAAGAACTTCTTCTACGATTCCTGGCTGGCCTCGCCGCCTGTCCCGCTTCTGGGAGTCGACTTCTATCTGCTCTCGGCCTTCTGGCTGATGGTGTGGTGCGGGGTGCTGCTGTGGAGATTCAATAGCCGGTTGCGGCGGGGCTTGGCCCGCGAGATCGGGCAATTGGCCGAGGGATGGGCGACGCCGCGTCTGGCGGGCGGGATCTTCGCCCGGTTGGAGAGCCAGTGCGGACGCGTCGACCAGTACCGCCGGGAACTCGCCCGGCTCCAGCAGCACGTGGCCGCCCTGCGCCGTCGCGTGGCCCAGCCCGACGAGTCGCTCGGGCACCAGCGGTAAGAGGGTTCAGGGTTCAGGGGCAGCGATTTTCCCGAGGGTGGCATGCCGTCACTCGGCGTAGCCGAGGGTCGGCATGGAAGACGCCACGGCGATTTCCATGCTCAGTTCGACGCTCCGCATCGTGAGAGCATGCCACTCACCGCGTGCGTGCCACTGCTTGCCAGCCACGGGAATCCTCGAAGTAGCTGACCGTTCGGCGGCGGGCAAGTAGTGCCACACAACCCTACACGCCTCCGGGGTGTTGCGTTCTCCGGTCCCCCGCAGTTATCGTGGTGGCATGGATCGCCATAGCGTTGGGCATGCGGGATAAGGGTGCGTCGTGGTTGCCCCTCTGGACGTGGGAGTGAATATTCTTGGAAACAAGGGAATCGATCATGAACAAGAACCGCGTCTTCTGCGGGTTGCTTTCCGTTGCGGCACTCCTGATGGTCTCCGCGACGGTCTATGGAGCGGAAACGAAGTTGGCCGTAGTCCAGCGGCCGGCCACGGCGCCTGCGAACACGCACTACGCCGGCAATCGCGAGCCGCTCCTGGCCAGCCCGCTGGTGAAGCTGCCGGTGGGGGCGGTCAAGCCGCGGGGCTGGCTCCGCAAGCAATTGGAGTTGATGGCCGACGGCTTCACCGGCCACCTCGACGAGTTGAGCGGCTTCCTCAAGCCGGAAGGCAACGCCTGGCTCAGTCCGAAGGGCGAGGGCAACAAGAGCTTCTGGGAAGAGGTGCCCTATTGGCTCAAGGGCTTCGGCGACCTGGGTTACTTGCTCGACGACCCGCGGATCATCCGTGAGGCCAAGCGATGGATCGAGCCGGCCATCGCCAGCCAGCGCGAGGACGGCTACTTCGGTCCGCGCAACAACGCCGGCAAGAGCCCCGACGTCAAGGCCGGCAAGGCCGACGTGTGGCCCAACATGGTCATGCTCAATGCCTTGCAATCGTACTACGAGTATTCGGGCGATGACCGGGTGCTGAAGCTCATGACGAAGTATTTTCGCTGGCAGTTGTCGATCCCGGAGGGGGATTTCCTGCTCCCGTTCTGGCAGCAGCAGCGGGCCAACGACAACCTGGCCAGCGTCTATTGGCTCTACAACCGCACGGGCGAGCCGTGGCTATTGGAACTGGCCCGCAAGATCCACCGGCACACGGCCAACTGGACCGACGGCATTGCCAGTTGGCACGGGGTGAACATTTCGCAGTGTTTTCGCGGGCCCGGCGTGTATTACCAGCAGGCGAAGGACCCCAAGTTCCTTGCCGCCACCGACCGGGACTACGCCATCGTGCGCGACTTGTATGGCCAGGTGCCCGGCGGGCTCTACGGGGCCGACGAAAACTGCCGCCCCGGCTACAGCGATCCGCGCCAGGCCACCGAGACCTGCACCATGGTCGAAATGATGCTCTCCGACGAGATGCTCCTGGCCATCAGCGGCGATCCGAAATGGGCCGACCGCTGCGAGGAGGTGGCGTTCAATTCCCTGCCCGCCTCGATGACCGCGGACCTCAAGGCCCTGCGCTATCTGACAGCGCCGAACATGCCCCTTTCCGACCGCTTCGACAAATCGCCGGGCCTCCAGAACGGCGGGGCGATGCTCCTCTATGACCCGCGATCCCACCGCTGCTGCCAGCACAACGTGTCACACGGCTGGCCGTACTTCACGGAGCACCTCTGGATGGCCACGGCCGGCAACGGGCTGGCGGCCGTGATGTACGCGCCGTGCCAGATGAAGGCCAAAGTGGCGGGCGGCGCCGAGGTGACGATCGTCGAGACGACCGATTATCCCTTCGGCGATACCATCGAGATGGCGATCTCCGCGTTAGGCGAGGTGAAGTTTCCGCTCTATCTGCGGATTCCCGCCTGGTGCGAGAAGCCCGTGGTGAAGGTCAACGGCAACAACCTGGGTGTCCCGGCCGGTCGCGGCTTGTACGTGCTCATCGACCGCGTGTGGACCAACGGCGACAAGCTCACGCTGAAACTGCCGATGCGCGTCACCGTGACCCGTTGGGCCAAGAACAAGAACTGCGCCTCGGTCGAGCGGGGTCCGCTGACGTACTCGCTGAAGATCGGCGAGAAGATCGTGCGCGTGGGCGGCTCTGACAAATGGCCGGCGGTGGAGATCCATCCGACCACGCCGTGGAACTACGGCCTGGTGCTCGACGCGAAGGACCCGGCCGCGTCGTTTGAAGTCAAGCAGAAGCCCGGCCCGCTGGCCGCGCAGCCGTTCGCGTGGGACGCCGCTCCGATCGAGCTGGAGGCCAAGGCCAAGAAAATTCCGGCCTGGAAGCTCGACTACAAGGGGCTAGTGGGAACGCTCCATGAGAGCCCGGTGAAGTCGGACGAGCCGATCGAGACGGTCACGCTCATCCCCATGGGTTGCGCCCGGTTGCGGATCGCCTCGTTCCCGGTGATCGGCACCGGCCCGGACGCCCGCGAGTGGCCCGAGCCACCGCCGGCCCGGCACACCGCCTCTCACTGCTTCGAGAGCGACTCGATCGATGCGGTGAGCGACGGACGGGTGCCCAAGAACTCGAACGACCACAGCATCCCTCGCTTCACCTGGTGGCCGCGCCGCGGCAGCGAGGAGTGGATCACCTACGACTTCGAGAAGCCGCGGAGCGTTTCCGCCGCGGAAGTGTACTGGTTCGACGACACGGGCGTGGGCCAGTGCCGCGTGCCGAAGTCGTGGCGCGTCGAATGGCTCGACGGCACCCAGTGGAAGCCGGCGTCAGCGTCCGGCCCGTTCGGCGTGGAGAAGGACAAGTTCAACCGCGTCGCGTTCGCCCCGGTCACCACGAAACAGATTCGCCTCGTGGTCCAGCTCCAACCCGAGTTCTCCGGCGGCATCCTCGAATGGCGCGTGAAGTGAGCGTGCAACGCGCCCCGCTGACAGGTCAAGCGACCAGATTGTCGGGCCAACGCCGCGCCCGCAACCCAAGGATGAGTTTTTGGGGATCCGGCCTTACTTCGATTTCGGCTGGAAGCGTGATCCGTTCCGGCAGCCTTGCCCTGAACTCGGGAAGACCTCCCGCAAGTTTCAATTCAGCAAGCCGGTTCTCGATTTCCGGGTTCACAATGACGCGGTAATCGGATCGCACGCCGAGCAAGGCGTTGTCATAGGCCCCATGATGAAGCCGACACAAGGCCAGGCCGTTAGTCACCTCGTCGGTTGACTCAGGGAAAGGCACTGGGATGATATGCGCGGCGTCAACCAACTTCAGGGCACAACCGCAGACAGAACAACGGTATGAATAGGCCCGCAACACAGCAGGGCGGAACTGGGAATCGCGGTAGGCCCGTATTGTCTGGACAAGATCATAGCGTCGTGCCGCCTGGATGTCCGTCTGCGATTCGTCCAGGAAACTCCGCTCTTCCTCCGGGCTTGCTCCGACAAGATCGGCGGCCGCCGGAGCATCCTCCTCAGCGTTGTGAAGAGGCAAGCCGTTCTCGATATACCATGAGAGAGAGTCCGGGCGTGCCGCGATAAGAGACCGCCGGCTGCACGTCCCCCGTGGATGCGAATGTCAGACTACCAGCGGACGTCCCACGGCGTGAAGGCCGCCTGATTCACAGCGAATCCACGTCGCATCGTCACACACCGCCTTGGCTGCGGAAAGGTCGTCGGGATACTGCTCGCAATAGTCACACCGTTCGACAACAACCCACTCACGCGGCAAATCGGGTAGCAGACAAGAGGGCTCCGCCGGACACCGGATTCCCGACCCATCGCATCCTTCGCAGTGCGCACCGCCATCAGGCGAAAACTCACCGAACCCTGCTTGGTCACGCGAGTCGCCAGAGACCATTTTCATAGCAGACGACCCCTCGCTTTTTCAATTGCTGCTGCGCTGTCCGAGCGGCGTGCTTCCACTTCTTACCAAATCGCTTCCCGTCAATTACACGGTCCACCGAGTCGTCGCAAAGATCGGGGTGAATCACCTTGATCATCGCATGCAACTGCTCCGTCGTCGAGGGCCCGTGTGTCCGCAGTAGGTACTCGATCGTGCGGGCGAACACCGTGTGGATAGCCCCGCCGGCAAGCCGAAGCCTGATTAGGCTGTCTTCCGTCGTGCGAAGCGCCCCCTCAAAACGCTGCCGAATCTCACGCCGAACGGACCGGCGCTGTTCGTCGAAAAGACCACGAAGCTCATCGGCCGCGTCGCAATATGCGTCAAGTTGGTCACATGAGATATCCGCCCCAAGTGCCCCATATTCGAGCACATCGCCCTTGATCCTCGCCGTGATTGGGTCCGCGCGAAGCTCAAGACCGTATTCGAAATTGCGGTACAACCCACCCGAAGTCAAATTGGCCGAACCGACTATCGCAATGTCGTCATCGGCGACGTAAACCTTCGCATGAACGCCTGGCAGGTGCCGAACGCTTGTGCTGACAGCTTGATCCCACAGATGCCGCAACGCATGAGGATCTGTCGAGTTTTGACAGACGTTTAGGGGCGAGAGGTCGGTAATGAAGGTGATCGACCCCCGCTCCCGGAAACCTCGCGAAAGGTGGCTTTCCAGGAGTTCCGTACCCAGACGGCCAACGTATGGGGAGCAGACCACCAACTGCGTGGTGGCATGCGCGGCGAGTTCTCCAATCGCTTCGTACCAGTCGCGCGCTAGCAATCTCATTTCGACTTTGGGCGCTCAATATGGACGAGAGGAAGTCCCGCCGTTGTCATTCTGGAATTTGGTGGATATGTCATGGCCGGAAGGCCGCTTCTTTGCTTTGTACCCGTTGCGGATCAGATCCTTCATGCTTTCACTGTAAGGCTGCAACACCCGCTTGTTGTCCGCGTTGGGCCACTCCGTTTTCCCGAACCACCACACCATGTTGACGGCGTCTTTCACGCGAAGGCGTCTGACGGTCACCCATTCCGCCGGAGTGGGAAGCCGGGAAGGATTGAACCAGTAGAACTCTTGGGCAAGGAAGAAGGTCTTCGCCAGCTTGACCGCTAGCTCAAAGTGGTACACGCTCCGAACGGGAACCCCCGGCACCCAGGCCCCGCCAATGTCGAGAACGAAACTGCCGGTATCTTTCAGGATTCGCTTGATTTCCTCGCAGAACGGCATGAACCACTGAAGGTATCTGTCCAGAGGCTCATTCCCATACTCCTTCTTCCGGGTCAGGGCAAAGGGTGGCGAAGTCATGACCAAGTCAACGCTATTACTGGGAAGCCGCCGCAGCAATTCGATTGCGTCAACCTGAATCATCGCCCCAAGGGAAGTGCTGTACGAGGGGGGCAGGCCCGATAGGCGAAGGTCGTCAACCCAATCCAGGTCCGCATGGAAGCCGTTTCGTGTCAGCATCATGGCCGTGTCCGAACCGGCGTTTGGGTCGTAAGTCGCTGCCGAACGATTGTACACCAATGTACACTAGATGCAATACTAGCTTCCCTCAGAATCGGCAGCGCACCGCGACATTTTCCTGAGAAATAGCCGCCATTTCCCAAGAAATGACTGTCCCGATCAGCTTAGCCTGACGTTGCCGACTTCGCCACGCTCCTCGGGTCCAAGCGAGTCTATTTCGTGAGAAATGGCTCCGTCATTCCGCGTGAAATACTCCATTTCGCCAACGCACCCTATGCAGCCCAGATTGCGACTCCGTTGCACCCATCCTACTCAATGGTTTCCCCCAAACACCCCCACGGTTAGGCGTGCGATCACCAACATACTCAGCGGGGTGCCAGCGGCTCGTCGCCGGTTTGGCGGATCCAGTTGCGGGTCCATTCGACGGCTTCCAGGCCCACGTCCACATTCGGCGTGGCGAGGAAAATCATCCCCTGGATTTGTCCGGCCTTGAGCCACCGATGCCCGAGCCCGACCTGCCGCTGCATGGCTTCCACCGGGAGCGGTTTGTTCGCGGAGAAATCGTACGTGTAGCAGCCTAGGAAAATCCCTTTGTCCGGGGCGAGGAGCTTGAGTGCGGCGAAATTGGCTTCCAGGTTTTTGAGGTCGGATGGGCACCAGGTCCAGAGGCAAAGCTGGTCCACGGCGTCGATATGGGCACGGGCCTGGGGCTTCACTTGCCGCGTGTAGACCACCGCCATGATCGGCAGCTTGCCCCCACGCACTTTGCGGCTGCCGAGAGTGCGGAGCTGCTCGGGGGTCAACGAAGCGCGAAAGGATAACTCCCTAGGCTCGCGCAGTGCGGCGTTGGGGTCATAGCCCGGATAGGTCGACGATGCCTGCGCTTTCCAGTCGGCCGTGCTGACGATCGTGCCTGTTTTGAGGAAGCGGAGCGACTGGAGGCCGACGCTCAGCGACCCGCGCGTATCGTGGGTACTGAGAAACCGAATCCGCGCCGCTGTGAAGGTCACGCCGGGCAGCGGCAGTCGCAGCACCGCGGCGGCCTGATTCGGCATCGTCCCCCGGGCGACCTGCCGGAACTGCTTGCCGTCGGGCGCCAATTCGATGGCCACGTCCTTGGCGCGGTAATCGCCGCTGTGCCAGTCGGTTTGGACCAGCTCGATCGCATCGCAGACGCTCGCTCGCGGAACCGTCACCGTGAAGGTCACGGGAAACGCCGGCTGGTTCGCCGCCAGCCACGCCGGCGGCCGCGGAATCGGATCAACCGCGTTGCCCTGGGCCGGCTCGTGGAAGAAGTCGTCGAGAATGAAGCCCGCCAGGTTCTCGTTTTTCTCGGCCAGGTCAAACACGGCCTCGCGTTCCGCGCCCGACGTGGCTCCGCCGGCCCCCACGAGCGACCAGTACACGCGATCCAGCGATCGAAACGGAACATAATAGCCCTCGAACGGGATCGCCGGCACACCGTCGTAGCGAATGAAGAGCATTTTCTTCAGGCCCATGTGTTTGGCGGCATCGACCGGCTGGATGCTCGACACACGACCCAACGATTGCTTCAACGCGGCGTTGTACACGCCCGCCGGATGCCCCCAAATCCAAAGCCGGTCGCGCACCGTCTCGCCCGCAAGGAGGAGTTGCCCGCACAGCAACAGCGCAGCCACACCCGACGTACGGCCGGTTATCCTCCTCAGATTCTTCATGTTCGACCTCCAGCCCACGTAGGTTATGCTTCAGCATAACCTGAACCCGCGCACGTTATGCTGAAGCATAACCTACGCGATTCCCTTCAGCATCGCCACCCCCGCGGCGGTGAATTCGCGGGCCGCGGTTGGGGTGAAAGGGGGATAATCGAGGATCTTGGGAACAACCACGGCGGCGTACTCGCGGGCCTTGTAGGCGTTCGGGTCGGGCAGGTAGCCGATGATCCCGTCGGTGTAGCCGACGACCAGCGTGTCGGCGAAGGGCGAATCGCGGCGGATCGTCAGGCCGTAGCAACTGTAAAGCTCGGCAGGATGGAAGAACATGCCGATCGGGCCGAGGCCCACGGCACTGATGGTAATCGGCAGATGGGTTTCGCCGAGCTTTCGCTTCTGGTTGGCGCGGTACCAGTCGGCGGCGAATCCCGCGTCGACCCATTCCCCGCGGGCGCACTTCGCGGGGACCTTCTCGTAGGAGGCCAGCCAGTCCTTGAAGAGGGCGATGTCCAACGGGAGCAAGAACTCCCGGCGCGCGGTCTTGAGCGTGCCGACATTCACCGGCTTGGCCGACTGGATGGCCTGGCGCAAGGCAGGGTAGATCGCCCGGACCGTCTGGTTGATTTCGCCGCGCCAGTCGCGGCCGTCGCCCGGGTTGACGTCGCCGATGTGCCCCTGGAGGAAAGATGGTTCGAGTTTCTCGCTCGCGCGGATGAGCTCGGCGACCTTGCCCGGCCAGTCCGGGCCGGCAAGGTCGTCGGCGAAACACACGGCATGCGCGGAGAAATGATACCAGAGCAAGGTCCGCTTGCCGCCGGGCCGGTGGAACAGAATGGCGTGGAGCATGGTATCGAGCCAGCGCTCGTTGTCGGTCGAGTCCTTGGTGAACGACTCGTCGGTCTTGAACTTCTTCGTGGTGCGGTTGTGGTTTCCGCCCTTGGCGCGGCACTTGCCCAAAGAAACGTCCGCCGGGGCCACGTCGGACTTGGCCAGACGGACCGCTTCGACGGTCTTCTTCTCCACCACCGCCATGAAATCGGCCGGCAGCGCGCCCCACTGGCGCAGGTAGCAGAAGCAGGGCATGGAATGGGTATGTGTGCCGCACACGCGGACATTCTCGGCGGGGATGCCCGTCTGGCGGGCGACCTCGGCGCGGATGCGGGCCGACATATCCTGCCCCAGGCCGGCCACGTCCAGGGAGCAGATCGCCACCTCGAGGCCGCCCAAGCGGAGCACCAGGGCCCGAACCCCGCACGGCTGGCGAATACCCTTGATACGGCGCTCTTTGCCGGGGGGCCGATGAAACCCGCCCATCTCGATGCCCAAAGGGGGAGTGAGGTCGACCACGCCCTCCCCGGCGAGCAGCTTGCCTTCGGCGGACGCCGCGATCGTCCAACGCGGTGTCACCGCAAGGGCCGCCGCGCCCGCTGCTGCCGAGGCCAGAAAATCACGCCGAGCCAACGGCACGCCACCCAGTAACGAACTCATCGTCGTCCTCCGCGAAACTCAGGCAATTGTGAATCAGCGCATCATTGCATCAGGATTTCCATTGCTCACGCAGTTTCCTCGCCTCTTCCCGCAGTTCCCTCGGCACGTAGTAGCGAGTCGTCTCAGCAGCCTTGTTGGTCACAGCCTGGAGACGGGTCAACACCTGCGAGATTTCGACCGGTCCTTCTTCGGCGGATCGAACAACTCGAATCGCATTCATGGGCGAGGCATCTTCAGTATCCGGCTCAGGCGTGTACGCCGAGTAGACTTGCGTTTCAAAGTTGTCTCGCAGCACGTAAGCATCAGCCGGCTGATACTCCGTGTGCTTGGCCACCCAATCCGTCAGGGCCACTTCCCAGGCATCAGGTTCTTCATCTAAAGGGTTCTTGACTTGTGGTCCCTCGATGCAAATGAAGCCTTGGCGGTGCAAGAATCGTCTTGCGAGATCGCTGAGTGCCGGATCCGACTGTTCAGCCCACAATTGGATCTGTGACAGCACCACAAACTCCTCAAGAGCCAGGTACTGCTTCAGAGTAGGCTCAGCGGCTCTCCAAAACGAATCAATCGGACCAACCAGTCTAACGTCCCTCCCTTCCGACCGAAGCGACTTAGCACGTTCCCACATCTTGTGCAGCACCTTCTCGTAGCCTCGTGTGGTCTTGTGCATGTACACATTCTGGTACATGTAGAATCGAGAAAAGACGTATTCCTCGATTGCGTACACCGCCTTGTCGGTCCAAACAAGGTCTCGGTATCCGCGGTCGCCGTCGTGGAGTTGGAAGGTGTGGAGCAGTCGGAAGTAGTCGTAGTGCCCATACCCGGCGCCCGTGAACAGACTGTCGCGACGCAGGTAATCGAGGCGGTCAACATCCAACTGGCTTGATATCAGGGTCCTCATCCACGCCGTTCGCGGCTCGGTGACTTCCTCGATGAGCGCAGCCACGTCCCCCGGAGTGATGTTGTGCCGCTTCAGAACCTCATGCACCTTGCTTTCGTCCGACTCAATGATACGACAGGTCCACGACTCGTGGTCAGTGCCGAGACACGGCTCGAAGAGGTGTGAGAACGGGCCGTGCCCCACATCGTGAAGCAGGGCAGCGGCAAGAAGGGGCTCGCGGGCGCGACGAACCTGCGCGTCTTCAAAACCGGAGGCCTTGGCATGCTGCAACGCCTGCTGCATCAAGTGAAGCACGCCCAAGCTGTGGGAGAAGCGAGTATGCTCAGCCCCCGGATAAGTGAAATGGCTTACCCCAAGTTGATGAATTCGCCGAAGGCGTTGAATCTCAGGGGTGTCAAGGAGCTCAAGGAGCCATCCATCTTCTCTCCGGTCGATGCTCACATAGTTGTAGAGCGGGTCGCGGAAAATCTTGTCGGCCATCGCCGGGCTCCGAATGCACTTTCACTCCGCCAATTCCCGGGCGAGGGCGAACGCCTGCTCCGTCTTCGTGGCATCCGCCGAAACGTTCTTGAACTTGCACGCCTCTTGCACCGCCTTGTTCCAATCACCGTGCTTCTTTTGGAAGTACGCGATCGTCGCCCCAAGCTCCAGTTCCCAAAGGTCCGTGACGCCCAGCAACCGCTGCAATTGTCCTTCGTGTCTCTTGAACTGATCTGCTAAAGCTCCTCCCTTGGAAGTCTCCTCAAACTCAACGAGGCTCCGCTTCGCGTCGTCCGAAAGACTGTACTCGGATTGCCATCCGACCACATTCGCGTAACGTTCCTCCCGAAGAATTCCCTGTCGGGACATCTCGTCCAACAAGGAGGCGACTTCCGTCGAGTAGGGGCCGAAGTGGTGAAGGCGGAAGCTGACGCCGAGGTCCAGCCCCGCGGCCTGCAAGAGAAAGACGATCTTCTGCACCCTCTTGCGGGTGTGCACCTTCCCCGCAATGGCAATCAGCTTTGCCAGTTGATACTTGTTCATTGGACCCCTCCTGGGACATGAACCTGTGAACACTAGAGCCATTATCGGCAAGTTGCCGTCTCCACCGGTGGTCGGCTGACGCTTGACTGGTCGACGCCTAGGATACCGCGGCACTACTCGGACGTAAAGCACACTGAACAAAGGACTTCCGCCCCACTCTTCCTGTTCTCACCAGTTTGCCGCCCAAACAGTGCGACGAGCGGTCGCGGCTTTGCGTATTGTCACGGGATCACCGGAAGAATCAAGCGGGAGGGGTGGTCGGGATCGTGATAGATGGTCTGTTGGGCCTTGCGGACCTCCGCGCTGGTGCCCAGGGGCAGGCCGGTGTTCTGGTTGCGGGCGTAGCGGGGGAAGTTGCTGCTGGAGACCTCTAACCGGATGCGGTGCCCGGCCTTGAACACCATGCTCGTCTCCCAAAGGCTGATCGACAACTCGTAAATCCGGCCCGGTTCGATCGGCGTGGGTGATTCGAGCGAGTCGCGGAACGTGACCCCGCGAATGCCCTCGCAAAGGTGGATCGCGCGGCCGTCGGGGTGGACGTCGGAGAGCGTGGCCGTGAAATCGGTGTCCGGGGCACTGGAAGCGGCGAAAAGCTTCAGTTCCACCGGTCCGGTCGCTTCGAGGTCGTTTTCGAGCGGGTCCGTGGTGTAGACCAGCACGTCGTCGCGCTCCTGACGCACGCGGCGGTCCTTCGCGCCCCATATATCGGCGTGCGTCGAGATCTGTCCGCCGAGCGTGTAGACCGGGTTATCCGGGTCGTAGGTGAAGCGGTCGGGCGGTTCAGGCTTCCCGGGCGCGGGCGGTCCGCCGTCCAGCCGGCCGTCGCCCCGGAGCGAGTTGGCCCGGCCCTTGCTCGCGAGATAGAAGGACGTGAACCGCGTGCGGGCCAGCGGCCACTCGTGCTCGTCGCGCCACTTCTCCGCGCCCATCACGTAGATGCGGATCGGCGCCTCGCGGTCGATCCCGTTTTGAACCCCCTTGAGCCAGTAGTCATACCATCGCAGCTCGAGGTCCAGGAGGCCGGGCAGGCCGAACGACCCGCCGTGGGTCCAGGGACCGACGACGATCCTCGTCCCCTGCCGGGCCGCCTCGGAGCCACCCTGCGTGCGAAAGCCGAGGAAGTTGCGCCAGCTCTCATGGCAGAGGTTGTCGTACCAGCCGGTCAGAAACAGGCCCGGGGCCCGGATCCGGCCGTACTTCTCCTTGATGCCGTACGCCTTCCAGTAGTCGTCGTAGCGGGCGTGGCGGAACCAGTCCTTGACGTGCTGGACGTTTGGAAAATCATCCACGGCCGCCAAGAGCGGCAGGCGGCGATAGTGCGGATGGTCGATCGAAAAAATCCGCTGGATCTGCGAGCCCTGCTTCGTGTGCAGGCCGAACTCGAAGACCACGTTGAGCTGCATCACGCCGTCGTTGTAGAGGTGGCCGAAGTTCGTCTGCTGGGCCTCCTGCGGCACCAGGCATTTCAGATACGGGCTGGCCAGCGGGGCGGCCATGAGTTGCGTGAAGCCGTTGTACGAGACGCCGAAGGTGCCGATCCAGCCGCTGGACCACGGCTGGCGGCCGAGCCACTGTTGGGCGTCGTAACCGTCCTGCGGGTCGTTCACGTACGGGACCCAGGTGCCCTCCGAGTCGTAACGGCCGCGGCAGTCGATCAGCGCCACCACGTAGCCCCGCTTGGCAAAGAACTCGCCCCGGTCGGCTCCTTCGCGAAAATAGCGGTGGAGCATGAGCGCGGGGAACTTCCCGGGCGCATCGGGCCGAAAGATCTCCGCGGCCAGCTTCACCCCGTCCCGCATGGGCACGGGGACCTTCACCTCGTGCTTGACAGGATGGAGCGGCTGGGATGGCGGTGAATCGACTTCTCCGGACCGAACGACCGCGGTGAAAAGGACAACGGCCGAAACAACGAGAAGCGACGCGGACTTAGTCTCCATTTCCGCCTCCGTGACAGTCTCAGCATATCCGATTGCGTACTCCCTGCAACCAGACCGATCTCTGGGGGTGCGGTCATGCTGAAGCATAACCTACTCTCATTCCGATTTCCCGGTTGCCCGACCGAGGATCAGGTCTTTCGGGAATGAGAATCGCCCTTGCGTGCCGACTTCGGCGCCGAACGGAAAACCCTTGGTGTTGATCTTGGCGATGCTGACCATAGTCTCGGGGTCGCCGGCGACGACGTGGATGTCCAACCCGGCGTGGCCGCGGAGCCATTCGGGCCCGATCAGCCGCTTTCCCTTCCACACGCCGCCGGTGGCTACCAGCAGTCCGAAGCGGGCGAGGTCTTCGGAGCTGATCCGCATCCAGCCCGCGCCGCCGCGGATCACGTGGCCGTCGATTTCGTACGGCGGGTCGACGTACTCGCCGTAGTTCGGGAAATCGGGGTAGAAGTCGCGGGTATCGTGGACCTCTTTGCCGGGGGTCCACTCCCAGCGGTCGGCCGGGATGCCGAGGTGGCGGAAGAGCCGTTCGTCGAGAACATCTTTAAGGTCTTTACCCCATAACACAGTAAGGGCCTGGGCGAGCCGCCAGTAGCCGGCGCTGGAGTACCGGGTGGCGCTGCCGGGCGGGGTGTGGGCGAAGTTGTCGAAAAGGGGATCGCCCGTCCAACTCACGCCCGGCGGAATCACCGCATGGAACATGGTCCGGTTGCGCCAGTGGAACCCGCTTTCCAGGACGAACCCACCCTGGTGCTCCAGGAGCTGCCGCCACGTGAGCTGGCGGTGAAACCCTTCGTCGAGGCACTTGTGCGGATGGGAGAGTTGGCCACGGCCGGTCCAGGTCCTGCAGATCGGCTCGTCGGGCTTGAGCACGCCCGCCTCGACGCTCAGCCCAAAGAGGGCCCGCACAATGCACTTGCCCAGCGAGGCCGACTGGAACCGGTAGCTCGGATCGCCCCAGCGGCGCACGAGGTATCCGCCGCGGGCGAGGACCGCGCCCCATTGGCCGTCGGCCACCTTGACGCCGCCGAAGCCCCCGCCGTGGATATTGGCTCGGGCGAGGATGGCGTCGAGTTTCGTGGCGTCGAACCCGGCCTTGGCGGGCGTGATTTCAAGCCAGCGATCGCCGGGGAATACAACCTTGGGCGATTCGGATATGCTGAAGCACAACCTACCGGCTTTGCGGGCGAGTTTCTGGACTTCGGAGACGACTGCGTCTTCCACTTGCGGGGCAAAGAAACCGATGTCGAGGGTGAGGCACATCGTTTCGTGGCCCCCTTCTTTGAGCATCTGGGCGGTCGGGAGGTAGCCGAACGATTCGTTGCAGTAGGCGGCGACCCACAAGCCCTGTGGCCCGAGAGCCCGCGCGATCCTCGCCGCGTACTGCGAAACGGCCTCGCCCGACATGGCGACGAGGGTCAGATCGTCGCCGAACTGCCACACGGCCAACGGTGCCCGATAGGTCGTCGGCAACGGCTTGCCAGCGGCCAGGGTTTCGAGCATTCCTTTGGCGTTGTGGGCCTGCCAGAAGGGTCCGGCGGCCATGGTTTGCAACTGCTCGCGCGAGAAATCGTGAGCCAAGGGCAAGTCGATCCACTCCAACTCGGCCTGCAGCGGCGCGCGAACCGGACGCATCGGCGCGGCTGTGACCCGGCTAACTTCAACCGCCAACTGCTCGCCTTGCTGCCGGGCCAAGTCGGCGGTGCCGCGGGGGTGCGAGTTGGCGTCGCCGCCGCAGCCAATTACGAACATCGCCTGGGCGCCGGGATGACGTTTTTCCAACGCGGCCTGGGCGAAGCTGGCGTAGTCGCCGGAGATCTTCTTGTTGCTGCCGTCGAGCGTGACCGGATGGCATGCGCAGCCGAACACGATCGCGCGGAGCCGGCCGTCGGCCCCGTCGAAGCGGAGCACCGGCACATTGCGATCCACCGGGCCTTGCGGATTGGGGGCCATGGCGATGCCCTGCTTGGTCGCCACGCGGCGGTTCATCACGAATTCGGCCCGGCCCACGCTGAAACTCAGGCGCGCGGGCCGCATGTCGGCCACCGCCGCGGCCACCAGGTCGGCCAGTTGCTCCTCCAGTCGCCGGCTGTAGGCGGCGACGCGCGGGCGTTGGTCGGCCGGGACACCAAAGAGATCCAAATCGCGGTTCATGCCCACCACGGGCCCGGAGTGCGTGTGCGACGCATTCAGCAGGATCTGCCGGCGCTGGAGCCCGGTCTTCTCCATGATCCGCTTGGCGACCGCTTCGGCCACATCGCGGCGGAAGAACAAGAGGTCGGCCGAGACGAGCACGGCCCGGCCCGGAAAAGGGGACAGGGACAGTTTGTGCGGAGCACCCTCCGGGCCTTGCAGGCAAACTGTCCCTGTCCCCTTTTCCGGGCCGGACGATTCGATGGCCATGGCCTTGGCGTAGAGGTCGTCGAGCACGCCGTCGGACACGCGCGGCCCGTAGCCGCACATGGGCATGGGCCCCTCGGGGGTGATCCGCGTCCGCGCCAGACCGACGCGCCATTCGTGATCTGAATCGACGTCAGGGCCTGCGAGTGAAGCAGCGACAGCCAAGACGAGCAGGTTCATGGACCACCCCCGCCGGAAACCGAGAATGACGGTTCCTATGACTTGTTCAAGCGGGGAAGCAGTCCGGCCTTCCGCAACCGGAGCAACTCCTGAACAAGGCGCTCTCCGGTGAATCTAACGTTGGAGCGAGCGTTGAACATCCGTGCCAACCTGTCCAGGGACGCCGGCTCGGACAATAACCTGTCGGCGGGAATGCCCAGTTCGCTGTAGACGTCACGAAGGACCGCGAGTTCCTCCTCCGAGAGCTCGTGCAATGATCGCCGTATGGACTGAGCGACATCGTCAATTCGCGTGAGGGGATAAGCATGGTACTCCGACAGGTAGGCCGGGAGTCTGACATTTCCCCTCCCGGAATACACAACGTAGATCGGCTTGTGCCACGCCATGGCGGCTCCCAGTTCCACCGCGGTGTTGGAAGCAGGAGCACGCTCGCGGGGAATCACGACAACAAGAGCGGCGCTCTCGGCCATCGCTTGCCATAGGACGTCCTGGACACTCGACCCAGGTTCAACCCTCGCCAAGTCGAAAACGTCCAGCCCCGCCTCCCGGAGGGCACGTTCGACGAACTCCGCGACAGGCTTTTCCGCGAGCGAGTACGACAGGAACACGTCGTATGAGGTGGTGTCTACGCTCATGACTGATGCCTTCTCACACGTTCTCTCAGTTCTTTCAGATACGTATCCAAATCGTTGAGAGGCACGGCTTTCTTGGAAGCGATCATATCGGGAATGGTATCGACCGTGACGTGGCACAGGACCGCGATGATGCGCGAACGCTGCTTCCTACCCCACGCTGCTCCCACCTCCAACAGAACCCATGGACGATCGACCGACTCGGGCGTGAGCAAGACCATCAGTTCGTTGGCGCGGATGATGCTCTTGCGAATCGCGTCAGGAATGTCGTCACCGCCTTGAATGTCCCGGTCGTCGCGAAATATGGCTGCTCCAGACGCTTCAATCTTCTCACAGATGGTCTTCGCGAGCCATTTGTCCGCGGTGGCATGACTCACGAACACCAGGTACGGCGATTTCTTCATTGATGGCAACCGCCGAGGGTTACGGGGTCTGACCATCAGACTATTATACCGCTGTCGGGCGTCGGCACCTATCGGGGTGAGTAATCTCGCAAACGGGGGCCGTTCCCTACCGGCGTGAGGGGGGGTGGTTGATGGCCCGTGCATGGTGCGGCGTTCCGCTTGTGGGCTACGGACCCGCGGTGTAAGCTTCGATCCATGAGCTATTGGAAGGACAAAGTGGTCTTGGTCACCGGGGGCTCCAGCGGCCTGGGCCGGGTGATTGCCGAAGGCTTTGCTGCGGCGAAGTCGAAGGTGGTGATCGCCGGCCTGGAGCCCGAGGCGGTCGACGAGGCCGCGCGCAGCCTGACGGCGTCGGGCGGCGAGGCCGCGGGGATCGCGGTCGACATCACCCGGCACGAGCAGGTCGACGCCCTTTTCGCTCAGGTTCGAGAGCGGTTCGGCGGCCTGGATGTTCTCGTGAACAACGCGGGCCGCTCGATGCGAGGCAAGCTGGTCGACACCAACCCCGAGCAGTTCCGCGATCTGATGGAGTTGAATCTGATCGCCTTGGTGCGGTGTACGCGAGCGGCGATTCCCCTCTTGCTGCCGCGGCGGGGGCACGTGGTGAACGTCGGCTCGCTGGCCTCGAAGGCGGCGTCGCGGTGGGTCGGGGCCTATCCGGCCACGAAGCACGCCGTGGCGGCATTTTCGCAGCAGTTGCGATTGGAGCTTGGGCCGGAGGGATTGCACGTGCTTTTGGTTTGCCCGGGTCCGATCGCCCGGCAGGGCAGCCGGCTTTACCCCTTGGAGGGCTTGGAAGACGTGCCGGAGCGTGCCCGGCGGCCGGGTGCCGGGGTTCGCGTGCGGCCCATCGTGCCGCAGGCACTCGCGAGGGCGATCCTCCGAGCGTGCGAGAAGCGGAAAGCCGAACTGATCGTGCCCGGCTACGCGCGGGTCCTCTTCGCCATCGCCCAGCTCTGGCCCCGCCTGGGCGATTGGCTGGTCCTCCGCATGACGTGAGGGCTTCACGCCACGTACGGCCGGGAGCGGAGCTTGCGCGGCTGGTCCGTGTAGAAGGCGTTTTCCTGGCTGCGGGTCCATTCGATGAGGAAGGCGAGCCAGGCGAAGCTGGCCAGGGCTGCCACGAGGGCCCAGGCGTCCATGTCCTTCTTAAGGAGCGTGTCGTACAGGCCGTGCAGGACCATGGGAATGGCCAGCACCCAAAGGAGCGTGACGGCCATGTCGCCCCAATCCCAGTCGCCTTCCAGCCACGCCTTGCGGCGCCAGACCATGATCCCGGCCGAGGCGCCCCACACGGCGTGCAGGCCCGCGCACGAAATGAAACGGACGAAGTACACGCCGCTCGTGGAAACGCCATTGTAGTGCGACGACGCGTAGAGGATTCCCTCGGCCACGCCGAAGCCGATGCCGCTGGCCAGGCCCCACATGCACGCCCCTCGCCAGTCGAGCGATCCGCCCCCGCGGATCCGAAGAATCACCGGGAGGGCCTTGGTGAGTTCTTCGCAGAGTCCCACGCCGAACGTGTAGCCGAAGAAACTCGCCCAGAATCCCATGTCGGGATCCAACGCCGCGCGGTAGGAGAATCCGATGAACTTGACGATATAGAACAAGATCACCAGCACGCTCCGCCCGTAGACCACGTAGCCCTGCGTCGCCTCGGCGATCCACTGGACACAGACCAGGAAGAGGATGCCGGCTGTGGCGGTGCAGGCCCCGATGGTTAACACTTGCGTGAGCGTCGCGCTGCCGGGCTCGAAGAGGACGAGGATCGCGACCAGGAAGACCGCCGCCGCGCCCAGGGCGTAGAACCAGTGCACCCAGGTCCGGCGGGAAAGGTGCGCGCCTTCGATCCTCCCGTCCGGGAGCAGCTCAAAGAGCCCCGCCGACGAGTCCTCGCCTCCGGCCTCCAGCTTCTGAAGGACCTCGGGCTTCGATTCCAGCGACTTGAGCGTCCGCTTCAGCCGTTGCTCCACGTCGTCGCCGCTGCTCAGCAGGGAGAAGGTCAGCGGCACGAGGACGAGCACGAAGCAGAGGTAAAGGCGATTGGACCGGGGCTGGGCGGGAGTGACCGCCCGAAGCGGCCTGCCCAGGGGCTGGGCGAGGCCCACGGAGCCCGGCGGCGGGCTGCTCGGCATTTCCCCGGACGGCTCCGCGGCTCGGGACGGCAGCTCGACGGCAGGAGGCGGGCTCGCCGAAGGCTTGGGGCTCGGAGTCTCCGTCGGCGGCTTGGTGCCCGACGCCTCGGCTAGCGCGGCCATGGCCAAGGCATCCGGGTCAATCGCCGCGGGGACCGTCACCGCGTGACCGCACTTGGGGCAGGCGGCGGTCTTGCCCGCCATGGCGTCGGGCGCCTTCAGAGACCTGCTACAGTGAGGACAGCGGACCTGGATCATGATCGTTGCCTCCGCAAGCGCGCCCAACCGGCGGCCGATCCGGGCGAGAAGCCGGAGCCCTCCGACGCCCCCATGCTAACAGAAATAAAGGGCATCTTCAAGCTTCCCGACCGCGGGTATGGGGGAACCTCGTAGTCTTGCAGCCTTGATTCTGGTATAAAGGGGGGGCATGCTGCGTTGGAGACGCCCCCTTGTTGCCCCGTTGAATCCCTGAGGAGCAAGTCATGAAGAAGCGTTGTATCGCAGGTATGGTTGCGATGTGTTGGCTCGCGGTTGCATCGCTTGTTTCGGCCGGCGAGGAGGGCTGGGTATCGCTCTTCAACGGCAAAGACCTGGAAGGCTGGCAGCAGATCAACGGCCTGGCCAAGTACGAGGCCGTCGATGGCACCATCCTCGGCACAACGGCCCCCAACAGCCCCAATTCGTTCCTCTGCACGAAGAAGCATTACGGCGACTTCGAGCTGGAGTTCGACGTGAAGCTCGACAAGGAATTGAACTCCGGCGTGCAGATCCGCTCGAACAGCTCCAAGGAGTACCTCAACGGGCGCGTGCACGGCTACCAGGTGGAGATTGCCGTGGGCGGGTTTTCCGGCGGGATCTACGACGAATCCCGGCGAAACAAGTTCCTCAATGCCGAACAGCCCACCCACCAGATCCGCAGCCTGCTCAAGGAACATGAGTGGAATCACTACCGCGTCGTGTGCCAGGGGGACCACATCCAGGCCTGGGTCAACGGCCAGAAGGTGACCGACCTGCACGACAGCATGACCAAGAGCGGTTTCATCGGCCTCCAGGTCCACGGCGTGGGCAAGCGGACCGACCCGCTGAAAGTCCAGTGGCGGAACCTCCGCCTGCGCGAGTTGCGCCCGGCCGCGGAGAAATAGTAACGTCCCAGGCGTGAACGCCTGGGCTGGAGAAGAGTGCGACTCGTAACGATCGAAGGGTCGTGGCATTGGCCACCGCCCGATGTCCAAGCACAATCAAAGGAGCGTTCATGCCCTCCTCCGAAACTCCGCAGCCCCCGGCGCCCACTCCCCAGGACCTCAAGGCGGCGTTGAAGGCCTTCAGGAAGCGATTGAAGCTGACCCGCCTCGACGACCAATCGCGGATCGGCGTGGGTCCCTTCAGCAGCGGGCGCGAGTCGGGAATCGTGGCCATCTCGCCTCCGGAGCAGTTTCCCCAGGCGGTTTGGGACGAGCTGGTGCGCCAGGGCAAGCTGAAAAGGGCCGGGAGGGGACAATACGAACTGAGGCAGCCGTAGCATCTGAACAAACGAACACATTGGTTGGACCGAGTATTTGTGATAGGCTTTCCCACCAAGTAGGAGGGAATCCCGCCCATGCGGCAGGCGAGAGTAGCCTCGCACGCGGCGGCGGCTCGAACCTTAAGCAAAGGAATCGCCATGGAAGAGAAGCAAGCAGACACGCCGAAGAAACCGATGAACAAGACGGAGATCCTGGCCGCGTTGTCGGAGGCGAGTGGACTGACGAAGCAACAGGTCGCCGCCTTGTTCGATGAGCTTGCCGCGCTCATCAAGAAGAACCTCGGTGCGGAAGGGCCGGGCGCGTTCGCCGTTCCCGGTCTCTTGCAGATCAAGGTCGTGCGCAAGCCGGCCACCGAGGAGCGCAAGGGGATCAATCCCTTTACGAAGGAGGAGATGGTGTTCAAGGCGAAGCCCGCCAAGAACGTGGTCAAGGTCGTCCCCCTCAAGGGACTCAAAGACATGGTGTAGCGGCATGGCCGAAAGAAAGAAGACGTTGACGCGGGCCGAGGAGCGGGCCGAGGCGAGAAAGAGCATCACCAAGAATGTGAAACCCTGGCCCATGGGCCTGGAATTGAATCTGCCGAGGATCAGGACCTTGGCTGCCGGCGAATGGAACTTCGAGAAGTTCTACGACCAGGTCCGGAAGATTGCCGGAGGGTCGGTCACGCGGGAAGTCTTGCAGGAGTTCATGAAGGCGAAGCAAATCGCCATGAAGACCCGCCCCAAAGGCGGCTGGAAGACGGCCTAGCATGGAATAGGAGAAGACCGGTAGGTCAGGCTTTCCAGCCTGACGCACGATAAGGTCAGGCTCTCCAAGCCTGACCTACAGCAAAGGAGACGACTCGTGGACAAGTGGCCTATCGGAGTGTTTGCGAGCATCGACGCCGGGCTGGGCGTCAAGTTGGAGGTTGTTCGTGAGCTGGGCATCCCCACCGTCCATTTGCACGCCCCGCACCGGTCCACGCGGACGCCGGAGCGGGCGGCTGCGTTCCTCGACCAGCTTCGCGCGATGGGGGTGACGATCACGGTGGTTTTCGGCGGGTTTGAAGGGGAGAGTTACGCCGACATCCCCACCGTGGCCCGCACCGTGGGCCTGGTCCCTCCCGAGACCCGCGCCGAGCGGACCCGGGAACTCATGGAAATCTCCGATTTCGCCCGGCTGCTGGGCGTGGATGCGATCGGCTTGCACGTGGGCTTCGTGCCCCACGACCCCTCCGACCCGCTCTACCGCCAGATCGTCGCCGTCACGCGCCAGGTCTGCGATCACTGCCGCGGCAACGCCCAGCGGCTTCACCTGGAGACGGGACAGGAATCGGCCGACGCCCTTTTGCAGTTCATCGGCGACGTTGAGCGGGACAACCTCTTCATCAACTTCGATCCGGCGAACATGATCCTGTACGGCTCCGGCGAGCCGATCGCGGCCCTCCGCAAGGTCGGCAAGTACGTGCGCAGCGTCCACTGCAAGGACGGGAAATGGGCCGCCCAGCCGGGCAAGGAGTGGGGGAGAGAGGTGCCTTTCGGCCAAGGCGACGTGGGCGCGGAGAACTTCCTGCGGACCCTCAAGGACCTCGGCTACACCGGCGCCTTGACCATCGAGCGCGAGATCCCCGACGAACCCGCTCGCCAGAAAAGCGAAATCGGTCAGGCGGTCCGGCTGCTGGAGGAGTTGAAGGCCAAGATCGTGTGAGAAACGAATCGAGAGTAGCGAATACGGAATACAGTAGTTCCAAGTTTGCGTGAATTGCTATAGGTGAACGCAAGGCCCCTCGTGTAAACAACTTGTGACAACAGGTTCGTTCACACGGAGGGAGCCATGCGTTCAAGGACG
>Ga0172371_10002927_pt1 | contig 26795 bp, 25 predicted proteins | sample Lak12m_FD_114543 | JGI IMG/M metagenome (GOLD analysis project Ga0172371, IMG submission 114543) | Freshwater microbial communities from Kabuno Bay, South-Kivu, Congo - kab_022012_12m | ecosystem: Environmental > Aquatic > Freshwater > Lake | place: Democratic Republic of the Congo: South-Kivu... | reverse complement strand
TTGGTTTTGGATTAGGAACTCTAATTAATGCAGGAGGACGAGATGTGTTTGTAGCTAAATATTCGAATGCGGGAATAATTGCCTGGTCAAATAGTATTGGTGGAAATTTAAATGATGAATCCTATAGTCTTGCAGCTGACAAGCTAAGTAATGTTTATGTATCAGGAGCATTTCAAAGTTCAAATTTAGTTGTAGGCGGGACTCCTTTGACAAATTCAGGGAATTATGATATTTTTGTAGTAAAATATGATTCAGTCGGAACATCCCTTTGGGCTAAAAGTGCCGGTGGCAGCGGTTACGAGTATGCGTACAGCATCTGTAATGATACACTTAGCAATATCTATTTATCCGGATATTTTTCCAGCCCTTCATTAACGCTTGGGAATACTCTTACAAATGCCGGTGGGTGCGATGGGTTTATTACAAAGTTAGCTATTTCTAGTGAAGTTAATACTATTGAAAATAAAATGGACATATCCATTTTTCCAAACCCAACTTTAGGTCAAATCAATTTCCAAATGGATTACTCCGAAAATGTTCAAGTAACTATTTTCAATGTTTTAGGCAAATGTATTTACACTAACTATTTTGACGATTCTAAATGTTCGATTGATTTGAACGCTCAACCAGCTGGAATTTATTTCATCAAAATAAAATCTGAAAATAATATAATTACTAAAAAAATTATTATTCAGAAGTGATTTTATTAGCTAAAATAAAATGTCAAAATCAGCCCTACTGATAAGTTATCTCAGCTATTTGACTGTCGCAGGCACACGACATTCGATTCATTCGCCTTTTGTATATAATTTATACGAAAATTGTATTCTAAATAAATCGAATGAAACTGTTTTTAAAGACATAGAAAACATTAGAAAAAAATTACTCAATAATAAAAACTTGATTAACATCACCGATCATGGTACCGGCACAAACTGTTTGAAAAAAACAGGTGATGATGTTTCTAACATTTCAAAATCTCCAAAACAAGCTCAATTACTTTACCGATTAGTAAAATACCTTAAACCCAAAACCATTATTGAACTTGGCACTGCAATGGGATTAAGCACCATGTATCTGGCATCAGCCAACACAGAATCAAAAGTTATTACTGTTGATGCCTGCCCGCAAAGGACTTTAATTGCAGCCGAAAATTTCAAAACACTTTCATTTAAAAATATTGAATTAATCGTTTCGCCATTTGATGAAGCGCTTCAAAAAATTAATAATAAAATAAAGGATTCTGTAATGATTTGTTTAGATGGAAATCACACAAAAGAAGCTACAATTCGCTATTTTAAAAATTTTCTTCCTTTTATTTCGGATGATTCAATAATGGTTATTGATGATATTCATTGGTCCAACGGAATGACTGATGCCTGGAATTATATAAAGCAAAATCCTTCTGTTAGCATTACTATTGATTTGTTTTTTATGGGATTAGTTTTTGTCAGAAAAGGTCAGGCAAAACAAGATTTTATTTTACGATTCTAATTTATTTATTCTATTTTTGCGTAATCGATTTATTTAGGAAGAATGACAGAAGCTATTAAAGAAGAAATTATTGAGCTTATAAACATTTGTCGTTATTACAAGGTAGGTACAGAAGTTATTCGTGCTTTACGTGGTGTAAGTTTAAAAATCTATCGTAACGAGTATGTTGCTATCATGGGTGCATCTGGTTCAGGAAAGTCCACGATGATGAATATTTTAGGATGCCTTGATACTCCAAATGAAGGTGATTATATTCTCAATAATAATAATGTTAGTATTCTTACCGATAACGAACTGGCTGAAATTCGAAATAAAGAAATTGGGTTTGTTTTTCAAACATTTAATTTACTGCCTCGCTCTACAGCCCTTGATAATGTAGCACTTCCTATGATATATGCGGGGTATGGAAAACAAATGCGATTTGAACGTGCAACAGAAGTATTAAGTAATGTGGGCTTAGCTGATCGCATGAACCATAAGCCCAATGAGCTTTCAGGGGGACAACGTCAACGCGTAGCTATTGCTCGGGCGCTGGTGAACAATCCATCTATTATTCTGGCAGATGAACCAACTGGAAATCTTGATTCAAAAATATCTGTAGAAATCATGGGGCTGCTGGAAGATATTCATAAGAATGGGAACACAATTATTTTAGTTACTCACGAAGAGGATATTGCTTTCTATGCACATCGCATTATTCGCCTTAAAGATGGTGAAATTGAATCTGATATTGTAAATCCTTTCATTCGGACGTTTGAGCAAGAACAACTTAAACTGGTTGAAGAAAAAGTTTGATAAAATAATGAGCAAGAAAATTCTAATCTACACAAAAAAAGGCGATAAAGGACTCACTTCACTAATAGGTGGAAAGCGCTTACCTAAATTTAATATACAAGTTGAGTCCTATGGAACCGTTGATGAATTGAACTCAAACATTGGCTTGCTCAGAGAGCATTTAAAAGAAGGTCGTGATAAAGACTTTTTACTTGACATCCAAAAGCATCTATACATTGTGCAAACGCAATTGGCTGTTGGCGATGTCAAACTTCAAAAGAAATTTCCACCTATTAAAAATGATGATATCATCAGTATTGAAAAGGAAATTGATATTATTACTCTTTCCTTACCGGAACTTAAATCATTTATTATTCCGGGCGGAAGTATTGCCGTTGCTACGTGTCATGTAGTTCGTTGTGTTTGCAGAAGAGCTGAGCGTTTGGTTGTTCAGCTTGATCAAAAGAAACCGGTAGCACAAAACATTATTCCATACCTCAATCGTTTGTCTGATTATTTTTTCACTCTCGCACGGAAAACGGCCCATGTACAGGGAGTAAAAGTTAATAATTTCTAATGCGTTGCATTCTCTCATTTTTGGTTTTTCTATTATCATTCTCATTTTGCTTTGCACAAAATTTTACAATTGCTGCTGCTGCTGATTTGCGCTTTGCTCTCGATGAGATAATCGCTTCCTATAAAAAAACAAGTCCAATAATAAAAATTGAAGCCATATACGGCTCATCAGCTAACCTTTATCAGCAGCTAAGTAATCAAGCTCCTTTCGATATATTTTTTTCGGCCGATATTTCCTATGCAGATAAACTATTCAATCAAAATCTTACCACATCCAAACCAAAAAAATATGCAGTAGGTTCTATTGTGTTGTGGTCAGAAAACAAAGATGTTTCAAAAGGAATAGAAATTTTAAAATCTTCTACAATAAAAAAAATCTCAATTGCAAATCCCGATCATGCACCTTATGGAAAAAGAGCAGCAGAGTGTTTGAAGTATTATAAAATTTATGAGTTAGTTCAAAGTAAAATTGTGAAAGGTGAAAATGTTTCGCAAGCTGCTCAATTTGTGTTAACGGGTAATGCCGATATTGGGATTATTGCTTTGTCATTAGCACTTTCGCCAGAGATGTCTTCGAAAGGAAAATGTTTTATTATTGATACTAAGAGTTATTCCAAATTGGATCAGGCGTATGTTGTAATGAAAAAATCAGCAGCAAACAAAGACATAAAAAAGTTTCTCAAATATATCGAAACAGATCCTGCGCAAAAGATATTTAAAAAATACGGATTCAAAATTCCAACCGATTGAAATATCAGAAAATTCGTACCTTGCTGCCCATAAAATAAAAACATTATTGGTTCAAAACAGATGAATGATGCCTTCTTTCAAACATTCTGGCTCTCTATTAAACTGGCAGGTTTAACAACCATCATCCTTTTTATCATGGGTGTTCCGCTTGCATATTTTTTAACCTATTCCCGTTTTCGATTAAAAATAATTCTGCAAGCATTGATTAGCATGCCCTTGGTATTGCCCCCGACAGTATTGGGTTTTTATTTACTTTTTGCTTTCAGTCCTAATTTTTGGTTCGGTAGATTTTTAGATGAAACCTTTGATGTACGGCTTGCCTTTACGTTTACTGGTATCTTGATTGGCTCTATCATTTTCAATATGCCGTTTATGATTAACTCCATGCAATCCGGTTTCAGTAATTTACCATCAAATTTAAAAGAAGCTTCCTACACGCTTGGTAAATCTAGAATTTCAACTTTATTTCACGTTTTATTACCCAACATTAAACCTGCATTAATTACTGGAAGTTGTTTGACTTTTGCCCACACCATTGGCGAATTTGGTGTCATACTTATGATAGGAGGGAATATCCCCGGTAAAACTAAAGTTGCATCATTAGCCGTTTACGATCAGGTACAATCGTTAAATTTTGCCGAAGCTCACAAGTATTCCTTGTTCTTGATGTTGTTTAGTCTCATTATACTTCTTATAATTTACAGCATTAACAAAGATTTTCTGAAATGGAAAAAATACTAATTGATCTTCATCTTCAGAAAAAAATGCACACCAACGAAGGTCCCGAAATGCTGGACATTGAATTACAAATTCCCGAAAAAGGTTTTGTAACTATCTTTGGAAAATCAGGTGCTGGAAAAACAACCTTATTGCGCATGATTGCAGGTCTTACAATGCCGGATGATGGTTTTATTAAAGCATGTAATCAGAATTGGTTCGACAAAAAACAAAAAATAAATCTACCCACTCAAAAGCGGAATATTGGTTACGTGTTTCAGGATTATGCACTGTTCCCGAATATGAATGTGCTGGAACACCTTTTGTTTGCCCAACCTAAACAGGATAAGGAATACATCAAAAAATTGTTGGAGATTTTTAATTTATACGGATTTTGTAAATGCAAACCCCATCAATTATCGGGCGGACAAAAACAGCGCCTGGGACTTGCGCGGGCTTTAGCCCACAAACCGGATATTTTACTTTTGGACGAACCATTATCTGCCATGGATTATAAAACCCGCGCCATCCTGCAAAACGAATTAAAAGAAGCGCATACTAATTTTAATTTTACAACACTGCTTGTAAGTCACGATTTAAACGAGGTTTGCAAACTCTCCGAAGTAGTTTACGAAATAGATAAGGGTAAAATCATTAACAGCGGCTTACCCATGGAAATATTTTCAACCGAAAAAACAAATTCCGAAATACAACTTATTGCCGAAATCCTAAATATCGAAACCAACCAAAACTATTATATTCTAACTGTCCTCATCAATACTTCCGTTACAAAAATCACTGCATCAAAAGACGAAGTAAATAGTCTGAAAATTGGTGACCGCATACTTTTAACAACCAAAACTTTTCATCCTGTTATTAAAAAACTTTAAGTGCACTATTCGTATGTTCCTACAAAGTTCGCATTTCGCTGTGCTTCGTAATTCGATGGAATAATTCCCAATAACCATCAACAACCAAACAAAAAGCACCTTCAACTTTTACCATCAATAAAATTATCTTATTTAGTGAGCAATGGTTCGTCAAATTGCTGCCGTTGCTATAATACAACTATTTTTATATGTTCAATTTTGAACATTACCTATCACTTGGAATTTGATTTTTACTAGTTTTCTTATTTTTTACAAAATCTTTATAAAAAATTTACCCAATATTTTTCTATTTAATATTGAAAAACTTTTTGAATAAAAACCAACCTCTATCAGAAAATACAAGTCTACGGCAAGACCGTTATCTTACCAAAATATTCATGCTTTACACCCTCTTTTTCCTTGAGTAAAATCCGATAGGTGTAAACTCCCAACACTGCATTAACATCGCCTTTTTTATTGTTTACACGGCCATTCCAAGGTTTACTCAAATCAAAGGTTTTGTATATCATTTTACCCCAACGATCAAAAATATACATGGCGAAATTATTAAGGTCAATGTTAACACCGGTGGGTGCAAAAAAGTCGTTGTTGCCATCTCCATTGGGTGTAAATGTGTTTGGTATGTAAACGGTAAAAATATCTTTTACTTCAACAACCTTTTGGATGCTGTCAATACAACCATTTGCATCAGTCACGTATAATGTTACAATAAAGGATCCAACATAAGTGTAAGTATGAACAACATTACTCCCTGAGCCACTGGTACCATCACCAAAGTTCCATGACCATAGAACCGGCCCTCCTATTGAGTTATCAGTGAATGTGCAAATGGCTTGTTCAATGGACATCACTGACGGAGCTACATTAAAATCAGCAACTGGACCCGGATTATTAATAACAGTAATGCTTCCAACCTTTGTGCAAATGCCATCGTCAACAGTAACTGTATAGGTTCCTGCAGATATATTAGTAATAGTGCTGGTAGATTGTCCGCTACTCCATGTATAATTATACGTACCGGTTCCCATTCCACCGCTAGCCGAAACGCTTGCTGTTCCGTCGCCATGACCACATATTTCTTCGGTCATACTCATGGATAAAACGATATCAAAAGTACTGTTTACAATGGCATTGGTTGTTGCCGAACATCCATTGCCATCTGTTACAGTAACCGTATAATTTCCGGCTATCAAATTTGAGATTGTCTGAGTATTCTGCCCATTGCTCCAATTGTATGTGAGACCGGATGGATTAACCGTTGCTGATCCATTATTAACACTGCATGTAGCATCAACAGAAGTGGTTGTTGGAACCGGATTTTGATTGACATTAACCACCACATCATCGGTTGCCGTGCATCCATTAGAGGTAATGGTAACAATATATGTTGAAGTTGTTGCGGGAGAAACATTGATAGTGGCGGTATTTCCTCCATTACTCCAAGCATAAGTACCCCCATTGGTTGCAGTCAATGCAACCGTTTGTCCATTGCAAATTGTAACATCATTCCCTGCATTTGTTGTTAGAGTTCCAAAGTTTACCGTAACATTGTCAGTGGCCGTTGAACCACATAAATCGGATACGGTTACAACATAATTCGTAGTAACAACCGGCGAAACAGATGCACTGCTATTTGTTCCTGCACCATTGTTCCAGTTGTACGCAATAGTTCCATAACCTCCCGATGGTGTTACACTGATGGTTGTACTTCCTGCGCAGATAGTCACATCGGGACTACATACAGCAGTTAATGGTGAATTGTCAGCAATTGGAACCGTAACAATAACCGGCTGACCGCAAATTAGTGCTTGAACAGTAAGAATTACAGTTTCTGTTCCTTCAGTTAATCCATCTAATAATGCATCAATAATTATGGAGCCCGAACTTAAACCAATAGGAATAGTAACACTAGTAGGTATTAATGTGTAATCAACTCCGTTCGTAGCCGTCCCTCCTATTGTCCACGAAATAGTGGTGGGAACAGCAGCAGGCGCGCCTAAATTAAATGTAACAGTAGCATTGTTGCACCCTTCGACCGCAGTAGAGGTCGAGACAGAAGGATTTGTATAAGTAGTTTGAACGGATGTTGAATTAGAAGTAAAGCTGTTTGCCTCAAGAAACACTCCTGAATCATATATGCCATCACCGATATCTCCAACAGCCATTTTTATATGATATTGTTGACAAGGAGTAACTTTAAGCCATGCTGTAAGGACTGTTGTAAATCCATCGTAAACAATGGTTGTTCCACCTAAGCCCTGATTGTCTACAAAATAAGTCGAATAAGATCCTGCATTTACATTATTGATGGTTACCGGTAAGGCAGTGCCTGGTATTAATGCAATATTTCTGTTCACATAATTACCCCCCGATGGATTTGGACCATTAACTATAAATCCAAAAACATCATTATAAGTGGATCCAACAAACTCAGGGTACTCTTCTGATCCAAAAACGTATCGAAATTTTATAGTATCAGAAATTGGAACAAAATCAAAGGCAAGAACCGCGGCATCATAAGAACTGTTTGAAGTTAAAGCATCCAAATCTGCGTCACCGGGCAAACCAAGATCAATGGAAGCAAAATTTGATACTGCTTGAGGTATATCAAAAATAGAACCGGTACACATTACAACGCCATTATTTAAACCGAGATTAGTAGTGTTGCCATTACTAAAATTTCCGAGCGCGTTAACGCCCCCTGTAAATGTTACATTGCTAACTGTTACGCCCGTGCCCACCAATACATTTTGTACTAATTGAGTAGGTGTCATACCAGAATTAACGTTCAATTGGGCAGAACCAATAAAGTGGAAGAAGAGTGTTAAAGTTAAAATTAATACAAGTCTCTTCATATAAAGTATTGTTGATTTCAGAATTTTATCTGATTAATGTTATAGTACCTTTTTGATTATACTCCACTTTATCTAAACCTTTAGCGTATAATACCCAGAAATAAACACCATCTGCCTCCAAACTTCCATTTTTCCCTTTTCCATCCCATTTGCCATCGACAGTAGTCCACTTGTACACTTGTTTTCCCCAACGATTAAAAATAGTAACTTCCAACACATCTAATCCTTGTTGTTTTATAGTGAAGTTATCATTAAAACCATCGCCATTAGGTGTAAAGACATTGGGAACATCAATAAATGAAGGGATTTCGACTTTCACAGTAAGACTGGTTGAGTCGACACAGTAATCTGGTGAATCACTATTTACCACTAGTGTGATTGTGTAATCACCTGGTGTCGTATAAGTATGAGATGGATTTTGATCACTACTGGTTGTTCCATCACCAAAATTCCATAAGTATGAATTTGCCCCTGAACCACCATAAGTCAAATTAACGGTAAACGGAATAACGCCCCAAACAGCATCTGCTGTGAAGGTTGAACTGATTATTGTATTTATACCAACTGTTGCAGTGAGCGTTTTAAGGCAACCATTCGCATCCGTAATAGTTACAGTATAATCTCCATCGCAAAGATTTGTTGCTGACTGTGTGTTTTGAGGTGGAGAGGTACTCCAATTATAAGTGTATGGTGTTACACCGCCATTAATGGTATCATCAATAGATCCATTACAACTATAGGAGCAATTTGCGTTAACAGGACTAAGAACCGCTATTAATTCAGCAGGTTGCATAATGATAACTGTGTCCAACGAAATACATCCATGATTGTCTGTAACACTAACAATGTATGTTCCAGCTCCAAGATTAGTTCCAATAGATCCATTTCCTCCACTTGGACTCCATAGATAGGTATAAGTAGGAGAACCTCCGATAACGGTTGCAGTAGCGGATCCTGTAGTTCCATTGAAACACAAAACATGAGTGGTATCGGTAATTGTGGCAATAAGTGAATCGGGAGCGGTAATAGTAATAGTATCTATTGCCTGACAACCAATGGAGTCGGTAATCGTATAGATATAACTTCCACTGGGCAATCCATTTACTGAAGACGAAGATTGACCGCTACTCCAGCTATAAGTATAGGGCGATATACCGCCTGTGGGTGTAACGGAAACAGAGCCATCACTACTGTATGAACAAAGAGGATTAGTTGACCCAGTTAAGGTTGCAATATTGAAGACGTTTACATGAACGCTGTCAACGGCAACATTACTACAAAGATCCGAAACAGTTACAACATAAGTGGTAGATGTTGTTGGGCTGACAATGGCTGAGGAATCCGTTCCGGCACCAGGATTCCACTGATAAAGATAATCGAAAAGCCCTCCTGTACTTGAGACCGAGAGGTTCGCCTGGGAGCCCAAACAAATGGATGTATCTGCAACACAGTTTGCAATGATAGGGGTATTATCTCCTATAAAAACAGTGTAAGACAAAAATCCTCCGCAAATAGAAATTTGAAAAGTAAAAGTGATGTCTTCCATTCCTTCTGTAATACCATCAGCAATAGGCACAATTTCAATACCTGTTGAATCAGTCCCCGGTGCAAAAACCAAGCTGTCAGGTATCCACAGATAATCAGTACCATTGGTGGCAGTACCCGAAATGGTGTAATGTATGATTAGAGAATCTGGAGTATTTTGTGGTAATATAAAACTGATAATAGTGTTATTACATCCCTCAACTGCAATAGAATCAATATTTGGAGAGGTTACTTCTGAGCCAACTTCAATTCCATTAGTTGAGAAACTGTTTTTTTCTAAAAACACCCCGGAATCATAAGCTTGATCACCCGCATCTCCTACTGCAATTTTTATATGATATGGAACGCAAGGTGTAACTAAACACCAAGCTGTAAGTACAGTAGTGAATCCGTCATAAACAATGGTAGCTCCGCCCAAACCTTGATTATCTACATAATAAGTTGACCATGATCCGCTATTTACATTATCGATCGTAACAGGCAAAGCTGTACCCGGAATAATTGCAATATTATAATTCGTGTAGTTTCCACCTGAAGGGTTTGGACCCGTAACAAAAAATCCAAAAACATCATTAAAACTAGAGCCAACCCATTCAGGATACTCCTCTGATCCAAAAACATAATTAAATTTAATGGTGTCACCCAAGGGATTAAAATCGAACTGTACAACGGTAGCATCATAAATAGTATAGCCCGGAATGAGTGCTGCAAGCTGTGGGTCACTGCCGCTTCCAAGGGTAGAACTTACAAAACTACTTGCAGGAGAACCAATGAGTGGTTGTCCACTAAAACCATCTACGACTCCACTCGACAAAATAAGTCCTTCATTGAGGCCTAAATTAGTAGTATTGCCATTGGTAAATTCTCCAATAGAATGAACAGTTCCTTGAAACGTAACATTAGAAACGGTAACTCCTCCACCTACTAGAACATTTTGTACATACTGTGTAGGTGTAAGACCTGTTGTTACATTTAACTGAGCAAATATTCCATTATTAAGTCCCATTAAAATAAAAAAAGAGACTAAGCTAATAGTTTTGAATATTGTTTTCATAACCACTTTTTTAAGTTACAGAAATAATCTGCACCAAATATAATGTTTGTTTTGTTAAAACCAAACTTAATGTATATAAATTTTATAAGCATAAATGTAAAATACGGGAAATTACTAATAAAAAATTATAATTTAAGTCCTGTCGATAATACATCGGCTATATGCATTACTTTTATTGGTAGGTGTTTTCGTTTGATATACCCATCCAAATGCATCAGACAAGAAGCTTCAGTAGAAACAATAAATTCGGCACCTGTTTCCATGGCATTTTGCACTTTTTGTTGAGCCATTGCAACTGAAACAGGTTCGTTTTTTATTGAGAAAGTGCCGCCAAATCCGCAACACACATCGTTTTCTTTCATTTCGCGTAATTCCAAACCCTTAACTTCTCTTAACAATTTTCGGGGCTCATCTTTTAAACCATACTCACGTATGGCAGCACAGGCATCATGATAAGTGATAATTCCTGAAAAAGTAGAACCTACATCTTCAATATGCAATACGTTTACAACAAAATCAGTAAACTCTATGATGTTTTTTTGCAATTGCTTGTTCTCAAGATGAAAGCCAGTGTTATGAAATAATTCCGGATAATAATTTTTTATATATCCTATGCATGAAGCTGATGGAGCCACAATGTACCGATCGTTCGAAAAATCATTAATAAATTTTGAACCAATTTTTTTAGCATCATCCCAAAAGCCGGTATTAAAAGAAAATTGACCGCAGCAGGTTTGGTTTGGATTGTAATTCACTTCCACATCAAGCTTTTCCAACACCTTAACCATATTGAAGCCCGTTTCCGGAAATATCTGATCAATAAAACAAGGAATAAATATATCTACAATCATATACCAAAGTTAAAAATTATTCTGCAACAAATTTAAAAAAATATTGGTATTGAAAAACCAAGAATTATCCTGTACTTTATTAAAAAAATTCATTTTACAAATAAATACTAAGCTGCACAATATTTGGAATTAGTTCTAGTATTTGAATTATGTTTACTTTCACAAACACAATAATTAAAAATGAAAGTCTATAAACATATTTTTTTTGATTTAGATAAAACACTTTGGGATTTTGAAAGAAACTCTAAAGAACTGCTGAGTGAACTCTATAATGAACATAGTATAAATACATATACAAATGCTACTTTCGAAAACTTTCATAGCGTCTATATCAAAAATAATAATCGCCTTTGGGAAGATTACAGAAATGGTAAGATTTCTAAAGAGTTTTTAAGCATTGAACGGTTTAACAGCACGCTCATGGATTTCAAGGTTGACCAAAAAAAATTAGCACGAGAAATTTCGGAAGAATATGTTTTGAGAAGTCCTTTAAAAACGCATTTATTTCCAAATACTTTTGAAATATTAGCTTATTTAAAATCAAAATACTCGCTACACATTATTACGAACGGGTTTGCAGAAATTCAACATCGAAAATTATCTTTAAGTGGAATCGATAACTATTTTACTAAGTTATTTATATCAGAAGAAGTTGGGTATAAAAAACCGGACACAAAAATTTTTCATCATTGTGTTTCTAATATAAATTCAGTGGAATGTGATTGCTTAATGATAGGCGATGATTTGGAGGTGGACATTTTGGGAGCTAGAGCTGCAGGAATAGACCAAGTGTTTGTAAACTTTGAAGCAATCAAACACAACGAAGAAATAACTTTTGAAGTTTTTTCATTAATTGAACTAAAAAAAATCTTATAAAAAAAGCCCTTTTCAGGGCTTTTAATAAAAATTTATTCGGTGTTACTTATTTTGCGGTACCGGATTTTTTACATCACTTTTGGTTGCGCAACAATTAGCTTTTGTTGTAGTGGTAGATGCACAATTTGATTTGCCTTTTTTGCATGATTTGCTTTTAGAGCAATTTGCTTTTTCTGTAGTAGAACATTTTGTACCATTGTCTTTACATGTTGTATTTGATGAACTACATTTTGATTTTTCAGCATTACAAGGATGATTGCATCCGGAAGTTGTAATAGTTGGAGTAGTAGATTTAACCTCGGTTGATTGTGCTTTTGCACTTGATAGATTAATGAAGCCAACCAATGCTATTGCGCTAAGAATAGTTGCAAATTTTTTCATAATTTTATTAATGTTTAATGAGTGATTATTAAATTTTATGAAGCAAAGATACGAATACTTTTTAACGAGGGCTCATAAAATTTGTTAATGAAATGTTAAGACTTCATTTATTGGATGGATGCAATAGTTGTAATTCCACCTTGTACCTTCTGATTTAGACTAACTGCTATTTTAAAGCTTAATGGCAGCATCAGATCAACCCGAGAACCAAATTTAATAAAGCCAAGCTCATCTCCTTGCTTAATCTCTGCGTTCTCATTAGAATAGCAAACGATTCTACGTGCAAGCATACCAGCAATTTGTCTGACTAAAATCTGATGTCGTAGAGGAGTTTCAATAACCACCGAAGTTCGTTCATTATGTGTTGACGATTTTGGATGAAACGCAACCAAATATTTTCCGGATTCATAATTTACTTTTTTAACAACTCCATCAACAGGATATCTGTTTACATGGACATTTAATGGTGACATAAATATAGAGACCTGAATGCGTTTTTCATTAAAATACTCTTGCTCATCAATCTCTTCAATTGCGACAATAGTACCATCTGCAGGAGCCAAAACATGATTTTCGTTAAGCAAGAACGTTCGCTTTGGAATCCGAAAAAAAAATACCACAATAAAAAACAAATCCAAAAACAGGACATAGGCAAAAAAATGAAAAATAGTTTGCTCTGGAATAATCAATATCAAAGTTGCTGTTAATATAGCACAAACAAAAAAAGCTATTACAATAGAGGCAAATCCTTCTTTATGAATCTTCATTTTAGTTCATTAACGAATAAATAATTAGAAAAAAACAAACAAATGGAGCAGAGAAAAAAACGCTATCAAATCGATCGAGCATCCCACCATGCCCAGGCAGAACATTTCCTGAATCCTTTACCCCCGCTTTTCTTTTCAATAACGATTCAAACAAATCGCCCAAAGACCCCATGACAACTATAATTGATGCAATACCTAACCACTGATTCAGCTGAATACTCACAAAAAATATTGAAAGAATATACGCACACAACATACTGAAAACAAATCCACCAATGCTCCCTTCCCATGTTTTTTTAGGCGAAACACGTTCGAACAATTTGTGTTTACCAATTAACTTTCCTGTAAGGTATGCAAAAGTATCGTTTGCCCATAATATAATAAAATAGCCCATTAAAATTTGATAATTAAAAAATCCGGAGTTCATGGAGTATTCAAAAAGCAAGCTCAGCATAGCTAACGGAATGGTAATGTAAATTATTCCGAAAATAATTTTAGATGCTTCCTCCACAGGGTGTTCGTTTTTACAAAATAATTGATAAACAAATAGTGAAAACAAAATCAGAACAAGAAAAACAATTGCAAAGGGAGATAGAATATGGAAAAAAACAGAAGTACAACATATGTAAACCGCTGATGATATTATTATTCCAATTATTTCATTCGTTTTTGAGAAATCAGTATTGAATAATTTATAAACCTCCTTGTTAGCAAAACCGCTAACAACAAGCATGACCGAAGCAAACAAAAGAGGATGAACCAGCATACTGCCAATTACCACAACTACATAAATAGTACCCGTCAGCGTACGTTGAGTAAAATTGTTCATAGATTATTTTTACTGATAATGTGTTTTGCCTGAATAACAAACTCAGCAGCAACATATAATTCTATTTCGCCAAAAAAATACGAAGAATCTTGTTTATCTATTATCACAGCAGTAATTTCATTATCCTCTAAAACCGCTTTTACAAGTTCTGCCTTATGAAGTTGAGATGATTTATAAATGACAACCCAATTGGCTTCCATTAGATTTTTTGAATTGAGTCGTCAACTAACAAAACATAAATTTCTTTAGGTCCGTGAACACCAACAACCAGTGTTTTTTCGATATCAGCTGTTCTGCTAGGTCCTGTTAGCAAGGAAATTAATGACGGGAGCTTATTACCATATTTTTCTTTCATCCCTGAAAGAGCTTGTTTAATATCAGGAACTAGCTGCGATGAATAAGCAATGACAATGTGTACAGGAGAATATGCTGGTAATCTTCTGCCCGAAGCTTGTTTGGCAGAAACCATCACACTTCCTAATCGTGCTATTAAAAATTCACAAAAAGTTAATCCAACCTGAATCTCTGCTAAATCATTATCCTGATCGGTATATTCAATTCCACCGGCAGTAAGCAATTCCTTAATTTTATTTTCGAGACAAAAAATAGTCGTCCAGTTATTTTCTTTGCAAAGGATTTTTAGATTATTAACAAGTTCTTGATGATTTTCATTATAAATAAACTTTCCGGATACTTTCGAAAACTCTTCTGCAAATCGTATGTCTAACTCATCATTAGAAATATCTAAATAAACTGAGGAATCATTATCGATATCAGGATATGGTTTATCTGTTTTAGTGATCAGTGCATTTCGTATTTTCTTAAGCACTTTTTCTTTTGATGTACTTTCGTCCATAAGCAATGGTCTGTTTTTCTAAACTAAATCCGAATTTTTTTTCGTGTTATCTTCTTTTACCAAATCCGTATCATCAGCAATCTTTTCTGATTTCTCATTTACCAATTGCTCTAATGTATTGACTGGGGCCATTGGTTGAGTTGTTTCAATTTTATGTTCATCAAAGGGTCTTTTCCCAAAAATTTCTACAAGATCTTCGCGGAAAATTACTTCTTTTTCTAATAAAACTGCTGCAAGTTTTTCTAGGTTTATGATATTTTTTTTCAACAATATTTTGGCACGGTCATATGCTTTCTCTACCAATTTACTAATTTCCTCATCAATTGTTTGTGCGGTTTTTTCACTGAAAGGTTTATTAAAAGAATATTCCTGCGAGCCTGTAGAATCGTAAAAGCTCAGGTTGCCTATTTTTTCATTCAAGCCATAGAACACTACCATCGCATAAGCTTGTTTTGTAACACGCTCTAAATCATTCAATGCACCGGTTGAGATTTTACCAAACACTACTTCTTCAGATGCTCTGCCACCAAGTGTTGCTGTTAACTCATCATACAACTGTTCTGTTGTCGTAATTTGTCTTTCTTCCGGGAGGTACCATGCTGCGCCTAATGCCTTTCCTCTAGGGACAATCGTAACTTTTACCAGTGGACTTGCATGCTCGAGTAGCCAACTAATAGAAGCATGGCCTGCTTCATGGAAAGCAATCACTTTTTTCTCATCAGCTGAAATTATTTTGCTACGCTTTTCAAGTCCACCAATTATTCGGTCAATAGCATCAAGAAAATCCTGGGCTTCAATCATTTTTTTTGATTTGCGTGCAGCAATCAAGGCCGATTCATTACAAACATTTGCAATGTCAGCACCGGAAAAACCGGGTGTTTGTTTTGCAAGAAAATCAGTATCAACTTTAAGATCCAATTTCAAAGGTTTGATGTGAACTTTAAAAATTGCTTTGCGTTCCTCCAAATCAGGCAGTTCAAGATGTATTTGTCTGTCGAATCTTCCGGCACGCATCAGCGCACGATCAAGGATATCTGCTCTGTTTGTTGCTGCAAGAATGATTACTCCAAGATTAGTTCCAAAACCATCCATCTCAGTGAGTAATTGGTTCAATGTATTTTCACGTTCATCGTTAGCTCCTGTTAACGCATTGCGCCCACGAGCACGACCAATGGCATCTATCTCATCAATAAAAATAATACAGGGAGCTTTTTCTTTTGCTTGTTTAAATAAATCGCGAACGCGTGATGCGCCAACACCTACAAACATTTCAACAAAGTCAGAACCGGATAATGAAAAAAATGGAACTTTTGCTTCTCCAGCAACTGCCTTAGCCAGTAAGGTTTTTCCGGTACCAGGAGGTCCAACAAGCAAGGCTCCTTTAGGGATCTTTCCTCCTAGTTCGGTATATTTTTTTGGGTTCTTAAGGAAATCTACAATTTCCATTATTTCCACTTTCGCTTCCTCGAGCCCCGCTACATCATTAAAATTAATATTTACGCTGGTATCTTTATCAAATAATTGTGCTTTGGCTTTGCCAATATTAAATATCTGACCACCGCCTCCTCCACCACTCATCCTGCGCATAATAAAAATCCAAAATACAATCAACAAACCAATCGGAATTATCCAACTTAATATATCACCACTCCAGTCTTTTCGCTTGTCAATGATAACATTAATTTTTTCCTGATTGTATTTTTCAACCATTTTTGACTTTTCATCAACGGTTTTTCCAATGGTATCTCTTTTGAAAATATTAATTTGCGCATCTTCTATTTTTTGCTCGAAGTTTTCAGCATTTACCTGCATAGTAAATTGAGGACTACTCCCAGAAGTGCTCATACCTTTGTCAATATATTTTTTGTAGCGATCTTGAGTTAAACGATCTTTTTTAATATAAATTTCGGCAAATTCTTTATTTACTAAAATGATTTTTTCAACATCATGATTTGATAACATGTCCTTTTCAAACTGTTGCCAATTCACCTCTTCTGTTGATCCATTCCAATTAAAAAATTGTATCGCAATAAATAATAGCGCTATGATGCCGTATATCCAATAAAAGTTGAAATTGAATTTCGGTTTTTTAGGAATTGGCAACTTTTTACCTTTGTTATTTTTTTGATCTTCTGTCATCAGCTAAATCTTTTTAATTTAAGTTTAAAATTAATTCTCCGAAGTTATATTTTTTATTTCTGCATCTGCCCATAATTTTTCCAACTGAAAAAAGTCTCGAGAATCTTTGATAAATACATGCACCACTACATCAAAATAATCAAGCAACACCCATTCGGCATTTTGTAAACCTTCGGTATGAACGGGATCTAGTCCAATAGTTTTCTTGACTGTTTCATCAACCGACCGTGCAATAGATTGCACATGCGTATTTGAAGAACCATGACATACTACAAAATAATCCGAAACAGAACCGGAAATTTTTTTTAGATTAATGCTAACAATATCGTTTCCTTTTTTTTCCTGTATCCCTTTTATGATGATATCTGATAATTGTTTTGACGTTTTCTTCAGAATTTTTTTTGCCATCTTTTTTCGCGAAATAAATATTTTGCAAAGGTACGCAAAATTTAGCTCCAATCATTTAATTTTAACAACCCTAATTAAAAATATAACATTCTCATTTTGAAATAGAAATGACTGTATTAATTTAATACAGAAAAGTTTGTTTTGAATTACAAATAAACAAAGTTGAAGAATTATTATTTTCTTTGTAAAACAGAATGTATTATGCATTGCTATCTTTGCAAATAATAGTATTTGAATATAGAACAACAAATGTTTACACCAACTATCATCCACATCAACAGTGTTGACTCTACGAATCGCTACATGAACGAAAACAGCTTTCTTTCCTCTGCTTCCGAAGGAACTATTGTTATTGCTACTGAACAATTCAGCGGGAAAGGTCAGACTGGAAAATACTGGGAAAGCGAAGCCGGAAAAAATTTAACATTTAGCATTCTCTTAAAACCACACTTCCTCCCAATTGAAAAACAATTTTTACTAAATGAGATTATTTCATTAGCGGTTGTTGAGTTTATTCAAACTCAAATTCCAACAAATTATGATGTCAAAATAAAATGGCCTAATGATATTTATGTAAAGAATAAAAAAATAGCCGGCCTCCTAATCGAAAATATAATTGCGGATTCTAAAATAGGTAATGCGATTGTAGGCATTGGTATCAACATCAATCAGGAAGTATTCGTAAGTGATGCACCCAATCCCATATCATTATTGAACATCACAGACAAAACATTTAATCTTGAAAGCTGTTTGCACGAGGTAATAAAATGTATAATCAACTATTATCAAATGTTAGAAGACAGTCACTTTGATGAAATAAATAAATTATATTTAAAATCATTATACCGCTTGGAAGAATTTCACAATTACACTCTTTTTGGCAAATTACAACAAGCCAAAATAATTGGAATCACAAACATCGGAAAGCTTGTTTTAGAAATACCTTCTGGTAAACTGATAGAATGTTGAATGCAGGAGGTGAGGTTTGAATAATAAAAAAAACATCTCGATTATTTTATGACCAAAATCTTAATAAGAAAGGCACTTTTAAGAAATTGATGTTTTTATTCTATTTTTGTTCTGCCCTGTAAGGGCAAAGCATTAATTAACGCAGGGTGCTACTCTGCGTTAGAAAAAAGCATAGATAAAACTAAGCCCTGTAAGGGCGTAATACAAAACAAAATCATGTCACAATCACTAGCTAAAATCTACGTACATATCGTGTTTAGTACTAAACATCGTTCAAGAATTTTAGTACCCAAAGTTCAACCCGATTTATATTCCTACTTTGGCGGTATCTGTAATAATTTGGAATGTACTCCAGTAAAAATTGGAGGTTTTCTAGATCACATACACATCCTGTGTTTATTATCGAAAAAAATTGCCTTGATAGATTTATTAAAGCAACTTAAAACTGGAACCTCAAAATGGATAAAAACGCAGGGAAAAGAATTTGCCGAATTTCATTGGCAGGATGGATATGGTGCATTCTCCGTTAATCCTTCACAAATCAATATTGTATCTGATTATATTTCAAAACAGTTTGAACATCACAATAAAAAACCTTTTCAGGAGGAATATCGTGCCTTTTTAGAAGAATACATGGTGGATTATGACGAAAGATATGTTTGGGATTAGTTCTTTCGCCCTTTCAGGGCTTCTTTAACACTATACGTAGTAACGCAGGGCAATGCCCTGCGTTACTACGTATTTTACCCTTTCAGGGTAGGAAAAAACGATCTTCGGTAAAACCTGGACGACTAAAGTAAAAACCTGAACGGCTTTCCCCATAAATAGAACAACCTCAGTAAAATTCTGAACTACCTTGATAAAAAGTGGAATGAGCAACTGCAATACCTATATGCACGTTATAAGTAACTAATAAACCCTGAAAGAGTTCAGAACTCTTTTAGGGTTTGTTAGACTGTTTATCATGCAGCCCAATATTTGCCTAGTGCTTAATACTTTTACTTTCTACGTTAAGAACTTTCAACTACTTTGCTGGTGCGTTTTTCAAAGTTTCGATTAAGAATGCCCAAAACTTTTCAACTGAAGCAATGTTTACTTTTTCGTCTGGGGAATGGGGAAAACGAATGGTTGGTCCAAACGAAATCATATCCCAATGTTTATAAACACCACCTAAAAGCCCACACTCTAAACCGGCATGAATAGCGGCAATTTTTGGTTTGTTTCCAAATTGTTTTTCGTAAGCTGCTAACATTTCTTTTAATATAGCCGAATCCATATTTGGTTTCCAGCCCGGGTATTGTCCATCAAACATTACATCAGCTTTAGCTAATGAATAAACCGAAGCCATCATATTTTCCAAGTCATCTTTAGCGGAATCAACTGAACTTCTTAACAAACATTTTACTTCAATTGTTTTGTTTTCTGATTTCACGATTGCAAGATTAGTAGATGTTTCAACCAAACCCTTCATATCCTGACTATCGCGTATAACACCATTGGGTGTTGCATAAATTGCACTCAAAAGATTAGCAGTTGTTTCTTTATTTATTACAAATGCAGGTTTTGCAGTTGATTCTAAAACGATAGCTATATCGGTTTCGACACCTTTGTACTCTTTAATAACTGTTGCAGTAAATTCATTCACGAAATTTTTAAAATCCTGAACAAATTTAGTTGGAATGCAAATCACTGCATACGACTCACGAGGGATTGCATTACGCAAACTACCCCCATCAATAACTGAAAGTGATAAACCAAAATTCTTGAAGGAATGCCATAAAATACGATTGATCATTTTATTTGAGTTTCCTCTTTCGAGAGCAATATCAACACCGGAGTGACCTCCTTTTAGTCCTTTAACAGTCAGTTTGAATGATTCAGTTTCGGCAGGAACAGCTTCTTCAGTATAATGAAATGTATAATTACCATTTGTCCCACCAGCACAACCAACATACAATTCGCCTTCGTCTTCAGAGTCAAGATTCATTAAAATATCACCGGTTAACAATCCTGATTTTAATCCGAAAGCACCTGTCATTCCTGTTTCTTCATCAATTGTAAAAAGCGCCTCCACCTGTCCGTGAACTAAATCTTTTGCTTCCAAAACTGCCATTGTAGCTGAAACACCAATACCATTATCTGCTCCCAATGTGGTGCCTGTAGCTTTTACCCATTCGCCATCAATGCGAGGAACAATTGGATCTTTTTCAAAATCATGGTTAGTATCATTGTTTTTTTGAGGTACCATATCTAAGTGACCTTGTAAAACAATTCCTTTTCTGTTTTCCATTCCCGGTGAAGCCGGTTTACGAATAATAACATTACCGACTTCATCAATGATGGTTACGAGACCAAGTCCTTTTGCCCAGTTCACAACATAGTTTCTGATTGCTTCTTCGTGTTTCGATGGATGAGGAATTTTGCATAACTCTTCAAAATGATTCCATAATGAAGCAGGTTTTAGCCCGTTTAATTTTTTTGCCATTTTTAATTCTCCTTTTTTAATATTTCTTGAAATGTGATTAGTTTATTCGAGTATAGTAATGTCAAGTATTTAGTAATTCGCTCAACAACAGGATGAATTCTTTCGCCAAATTTTATTTCTAATTCTTTGCAGATATCACCAACATTCGTTTTTCCATCAATCAACAACCAGGTTGCAGATCCAAATTCATCTAAATTAATAGTAATGTGTTGAGATTTATTTCTAGGCACAAAAGATTTAAAGAAATTGCTTTTAAACTTAGGAATCAAAACATTTACCAAACCAGACTCCTCAACAAATACATGTTCATATTTGGTTAATGGAGTAACGTCAAGATAGTTCGATTTTGTTAAAATCTTCCTTCGTTGAAAAAAATTCACTTCTGTCATTTTACATAAAGTATAAGTGTGTAAAACTTCATTCTTTATAATAACTATTGTTTAGAAATTAGCACTCGGTGGGGCAGGTTCATCAGGTTTTCCGGCATTTTTAATTGGGAAATTAATTAAAACAAACGCAATTACCACCAAGACGCCAATACTAACTAAGAAAGAAGGATCGCTAAAGATTGGAGTTGGGAAAATATTCCAAACTGCAAAAATTGCAAAAATTAAACCCATCAATGCTTCACCAGCAATTAATCCAGAAGCCAACAAAACTCCAACATTTTCAACTCGAATACGTTGCCCTTCGTTATGTTTTTTTCTTTCATTAAAATAATCTACAATGCCTTTAACTATTCCTCCCAGGAAGATTGCAAATGTTGTTTCCAAAGGCAAGTACATGCCAACACTTACTAGCATCGGGCTTTTAACTTGCATCATAATAAATCCAACTCCCATTAACATACCAACGATGATTAAAGGCCAAGCCATTTGTCCACCAACAATTCCTTGTGATAACATAGCCATTAAACTTGCTTGTGGGGCAGGAAGATTTTTTCCGCCAAAGCCCGAACCACCTGAGTTAATGTCACCTTGATTTAAGAAAACCAAAACTCCAAACATAACTGCACCAGCAGCAATAACTCCAATGATATCTCCTATTTGCATTCTCCATGGAGTTCCTCCCAAAATATGACCGGCTTTTAAATCCTGCAACATTTCTCCTGCAACAGCAGCCGAAACACAGACGATGGCAGCAACACCTAAAACAGCAGCAACACCTTCGCGACCAGTAACGCCAAGTCCAACCATGATTAATGCTGTTATTACAAGTGCTGTTAAAGTTAATCCACTGATAGGATTATTACTGGAACCCATAATACCCACTAAATATCCGGAAACTGCAGCAAAGAAGAATGCAAGAATAATCATGACTGTTGCAGCAACAAAGGCAACCAACACAGAGGTTTCAAACAAAAAGAACGTGATACAAAAAGTGGATAATGCGACTAATAAAATACCAAAAATAATGTATGTGAACTTAATATCTTTTTCAGTTCTATCAGAAATAACTTCTTTTCCGCTTGCTGCTTTTTTTACATCACTGATTGAACGAGAAATGCCGGTAATTAAACTTTTTCTCATTTTAAATAAAGTAAACCCTGCTCCCATCAACATACCGCCAATTGCAATTGGACGAACAATAAATCTCCACACAGAGTATATTTGAAAAGTAGGATCACTTGCTTTTTCTAAAGCAGCTTCAGGTGTCAATGCAGTATTCTGTGCTCTCAGATAATCAGCCCAAGCAGCAACATCAATATGAGGTCCAAGGAAATATAAAATGATGGGAGTTAATAAACCCCAAGCAATCATTCCACCACTAAAATTTAATGAAGCTAATTTTGGTCCTATGATATAACCAACTCCCATATAGGCAGGACTAATACCAGGAGAACTCAGCAAAAGGCCGCCTTTGGCAGTAATAGCTTTACCAGTACCAGTAATAAATTGCGATGAAAAACTAATAAATTTTTCCCATGTATAGGCAAAAAATTTGAATTCACCTAATGCTTTTATTATAGCTCCACCAATCATAGCACCAAAAAGAAATTTAGATCCACCACCTGAACTTCGACCTGCTTTATGAATTTCAGCAGCGGCAACAGATTCAGGAAAAGGAAGATCAGCATCTTGAGTCATAACCCTTCGAAGCAAAGCAACAAACATAATTCCTAAAATACCCCCAGAAATTAATATCACCGTTGAAGTAAAATAATGACCTGGTGTGTAAAATTCTGACCAAATTCCGGACACAAAAAATGCAGGTAAAGTAAAGATTGCGCCAGCAGCAACCGATTCACCAATCGAACCTACGGTACGTGCAAAGTTTTCTTCAAGAATACTTCCTTTCATAATTTTCAGGATTGCCATTCCAATTACTGCTGCCGGATAGGTTGCAGCTATTGTCATACCTGCTTTTAGTCCCAAATATGCATTGGCTGCTCCTAACACCACGGACATCACCAAACCGATGATGAGGGCTCGTATAGTGAACTCAGCCATGTTCGTTTCTGCTGAAACAAAGGGTACAAATTTCTTTTGCTCTGCCATGTTTTCTCCTTTTTTATTGATTATTATATTAATTTAAAGAGCTAATTACGAAAAAAAAACTGAATGTGACAAGGTTTTTTTCTGAAAAAAATAAATAGCATCTGTAAACCCTTTTAATGATAGTATTTATAATTAATATTTTTTTTATTCTTTGGACTTTTTAAAAATTTATTATTAATTTTGATATTCAGTATTTAAAAATATTTTAAGGGAATTTTCGTTTTTCAATAAATTTCAATATGAATAAAGTTAACAAATATTTGTTTTTAATTGTTTCACTTTCCATTTTGCTGTCAGGTTGCTTTATTTTTAAGCATAAAAAAAAATGTCCTGATTGCCCTACATTCAGCAAGATAGCTAATCAAAAAAAACACTCGGTTTTATAAATATATATGAGTGATCACAGGCAAATTCTATTACGCTATCTTCCTGCAAAAGCTGTTGATATTGTATATGAATGGATTATCAAATATCAAATTTTTTTCAGAATCACTAAAAGCAGAGAATCTAAATTGGGGGATTACATGCCACCAAAATCAGGTTCGGTTATTCATACAATAACTATTAATTTCGATTTAAATCCTTTTGCCTTTTTAATCATATTTATTCACGAGCTGGCACATTTGGTTGTATATGAAACTTATGGACATAAAGTTCTGGCCCATGGTAAAGAATGGAAATTAGCGTTTCAAGGATTGATGTTAAGTGTTACAAACGAACAAAACATTTTTCCTCCAGAGATTGCATTGGCTTTAGTAAAATACATGAAAAATCCTAAGGCAACTTTATATTCTGATCTGCCTTTGACAAGAGCTTTAATCAATCTTAATTCTAAAAAAACAAGCGAAGTATTGGTTGATGATTTGCCAATTCTTTCACTTTTCAAAACATCGAAAGGTGAAGTTTTCCGTATTGACGAGAAACGTCGAAAAAAAATAAAATGTACTTGTTTAAGAAATAAACACATTTACCTTTTCAATCCGTCAGCTCTCGTCCAACAATATGTCAATTAAATTTATTTTAATTCACAGCAACCGGAGATAAACAATCAACTAATTTTTTATTATCGGCTGATTTTCCAGTGCTAATTCTCAGAGCTTTATCATCGCCAAAAGCATCCATTTTCCTTACAAGAATTTGATTTTCTAAAAATATTTCACACACTTTATTTCTTTCTTCCGTTGTTTCAAAATAAAGAAAAACAAAATTGCTCTGCGATGGGACCACTTTATAACCTAAGCAAGAAAGGCCATTCGTTAGAAAGTCTCTTTCTTTTGCATTTCTTTTTGCACTTTGTTGAACATGCTCATCATCATCAAGTGCGGTCAATGCTGCAATATTAGCAATTGAACTGACAGTAAAAGGAATTCGGTTACTTTCAAAATCATCAATAAAAGATTTTCGAGCAATTCCATACCCAATACGCAATCCAGCCAAACCATAAATTTTGGAAAATGAACGAAGGATAATTACATTTTTGTATTCCTTGTATATGTTTAATGAAGCAGGAAAGTTTTTATCTGTCACATATTCATTATATGCTTCATCAAGTACAACAATAGTTTTTGGTGAAATTTTTTCTAAAAAAGAGGTAATTTCGGATTGCGAAAAAAATGTTCCTGTTGGATTATTAGGATTTGCCAGAAAAATCAACTTTGTCTTCTCATCCGTTAAAGCTAAAACATTGTTTAAGCTTACATGATAATTTTCCATTTTTGCTTCGCGGCATTCATGATTATGAACTTTTGCGCACAATTTATATGCGATGAAAGAAAGCTTTGGAATAACAATATTCTCACCTTTTTTTACTAGACGTGCAATTAATTGATCAATTAACGAACACGAACCGGGAGCCACAATAATTTCATCATGAGTAACGTTATTTTTCTTTGCTAACTTTTCTTTAAGTTCTGTTAAAATAACATCCGGATAAAGCGAAATACTTTTAATGTTATTTTGAATTGCTTCCAAAACCTTTGGAGAAGCTCCATGCGGGTTTTCATTTTGCGCCAATCGTATTACTTCATTGTCATAGTTTAAATTTACAAACAATGGTGTTTCTGTTGTCTTTGTTGTCATTCGAAAATTGTTTTTGATAAATTTACTAGAACTTCCTCTCTGTACCATGCACTCGCTCTGACATCAGAAATTGGTTTGGCATATTTTTTAACTAAGGATGCAAATTCACTGGTATCATTTTCATTAAATGTATCGATCGATTTTCCAATCAGAAAATCGCAAGCATCATGAGCAAATTTAATAGTTGGGGCAACTGCGCCTATTGCAAAACCTGCATTTGAAATATTATTTTTTTCATCCAATTGAAAATGATATGCAATAGAAGCAACAGCAATTTCCATAGATAATCTTGCTCCCACTTTAAGGTATCCTGATTTTATTTTTTGAGACAAATTAGTAGGGATAAAAACACTTTTTACTATTTCATTTTTCTTCAAAGATGTTTTTTTAACACCTTGAAAAAAATCAGTAATTTTTTCTTCACGTATATTATTGCTTGAATCTACAATTTCGCAGACTGCTTGGAGCGCCACAAAAGCACAAGACATATCACCTGATGGAGAAGCTTGACAAATATTTCCACCGATAGTAGCACATGCTCTTATTTGTCCTGATGCAACGCTGTTCGTCGCTTCCCATAATACCGGAAAAATATTTTTAATAATTTTGTTTTCCAACAATTGCGCAGCAGTAACCAATGATCCAATTCGCACTCCTTTATCAGTTATTGTAATGGATTTAAAACTGTCGTCTTCCAAGTGTCCCAAATTAATAACAGTCAAATGCTGCGGAGGATTATTATTCAAATCATTAATCAAATCTGTATAGCCAGCACCAAATCTATGATTTTTATCCTGTAACTGATCCATAGCTGTCAGTAATTCGATAGTTGTTTTAGGGCTAATGACTTCAAATTCCATGTGAGTTTATTTCGTTTCTTTTTATAGCTTTAAGAACTTTTTCGGCTGTTAGGGGAAGCGAGTAAATTTCAATTCCAATCGCATCGGCTACCGCATTAGCAATAGCTGCAGCAGTTGGTATCAAGGGCGCTTCACCTGCTCC
>Ga0172371_10002922_pt1 | contig 26817 bp, 17 predicted proteins | sample Lak12m_FD_114543 | JGI IMG/M metagenome (GOLD analysis project Ga0172371, IMG submission 114543) | Freshwater microbial communities from Kabuno Bay, South-Kivu, Congo - kab_022012_12m | ecosystem: Environmental > Aquatic > Freshwater > Lake | place: Democratic Republic of the Congo: South-Kivu... | reverse complement strand
CGCCTCCCGCGTGGGGATGGCGACCGGCCTGCCGCCGGCCAGCGTCACGGTGGCGGGATAAGCGACGTAGGAAGGCTGCGGCACCAGCACGCAATCGCCGTCGTTGAGCAGCGTGCGCATGCCAACGTCCAGCGCCTCGCTGACGCCGACGGTGACGAGGATTTCGGTATGTGGATCATAATCGAGGCCGAAGCGCCGCGCCAGGTATTTCGCTATTTCGCGCCGCAGCTCAATCAGTCCAAGGTTGGCAGTATAGTGCGTGTATCCGCGCTCGACGGAGAATATCCCCGCCTCGCGCACCCGCCACGGGGTGACGAAATCCGGCTCGCCGATGCTCAGCGAGATGGCATCCGGCATGGATTCCACCAGCCCGAAGAAGCGGCGAATCGGCGATGGCGGCAGTTCCCGCACGCGGTTGGAGATGAAGGCCCGGCAATCGATCGGCATGTGTATCCTCGACGTTACGAGTATAGCAAAGGCGGGATGGTTCGGGCAAGTGAAACTGAACTCCGGCAGTCGTGGAGGCGTTCGGAAATCGACCTATGTTTTTGCTTTGCCGGGCAGGATATGCGCCGGAGCCGCCGAATACGTTAATTGATGGAACGATGTCGAGGAAGACGATGGGTATGGTTGCCGGCGCTGCTGCTGCTCGGGGCGGGGGTGTTGATCTGGCCCTCGCTGGTGCGGATGCAGCCGGGTGTGCGCCGGGTGCTGGGGACGCGGCCCGCGGCGAAGAATTTCGGCGAGCGGCTGGCCTACGCGGCGGAGGATATCGTCGATCCCACCGTGGTCTACGATCCAGCTTACATGGCAATCCCCTACCCGAACGGCGATGTGCCGGCCAACCGCGGGGTGTGCGCCGACGTCATTATCCGCGCTTACCGTAGACTGGATATTGACCTGCAGGCGCTGGTGCACGAAGACATGCGGAAGAATTTCTCCGCCTACCCGCGAAACTGGGCCCTACGCCGTCCCGACACGAATATCGACCACCGCCGCGTTTTCAACCTTGCCGCCTTCTTCAAACGCCACGGCGCCGCCCTCCCCATCACGGATAACGGCAAAGATTACCATCCCGGCGACATCGTAGTCTGGCGGGTGGCGAACCAGGGCCACATCGGCATCGTCTCCAGCCTGCGCAACCGCGCCGGCACGCGCCCCCTCATCGTGCACAATATCGGCGGCGGCCAGGTGCTGCAGGATATGATCTTCCGCTACCCGGTGATCGGGCATTACCGGTATGGGGAGTGATCAGGCTAATCCGCATTACTGATATGTCACCACGATCTCTTCCGGCGCCTTTTCCGGCGTCTCGGTGACCTGTGCCCAGCACCTTGCCGCTGATGCCGATCGTATACACCCCGAATGGCGGGGTATTTTGAGCAGTAAGTTGACTGTTGCGTAATAAAACCACTCATATATCTGCGCGAATCCGCTCTCTCCAGTATGTCTTCCATTCCTGATTGCGGACGATCGCTGTGGCTGGAATCTGATAGAAAATCATACCTGCTCCCAGCATGTCGACGCAGGCAGAGAAGGCGTTAAAGACGGATGAGATGACGATCCAATCATACGTTGCGTGCGTAAAGGAAGTCATTATTATTGGAAGGAAGCTAAGAATTACGAGAGGCATAAGCAGTATGGCAATAAAGCGATTTCGTGTCAGTTCTCCATGGTAATGTGCATATGCTATCAATTTTGCCGGCCAGAAACCGAGTACCGAATGAGACGCCCATCCCATTCCGGGATGGGCGATAGCATGAACTAACTCGTGGACGACAATTGTACCAATAATTGTAAGTACGAAGGTCGGTATCGAAGGTGCTATACCGAAATCAGCAGAGACGATCTTGCTCCAGAAGAATAAAACGCATAATGCGGTGAGTATACCAATGGGAAGCGCGATAAGCTGCAACAACCAGACAGAAGGCTCTTTCAGCATCTTCCATGAATCATCTGGCAAGAAGTCAGGCGAAGCTGGTATTGGTCCGAAGTGAAATCGCATGTGCAGACCTCTTCCGGGTGTGAACAGAACTTACAGCGATTGGAGGCGTTCCACCACCTGCCCGATCAGCCAGTCCGGCGTGGAGGCGCCGGCGGTTACACCGACGCATTTGATACCGTGGAGGTCGGCGGGATCGATTTCACCGGCGGTTTCGATGAGAAAGGTTTTCGGGCAGGACTGGCGGCAGATTTCCATCAGGCGGTTGGTGTTCGAGCTGTGGCGGCCTCCGATGACGTAGAGCGCCTCGACGCGGGCGGCCAGCTCGCGGGCGGACTCCTGGCGGTCGCGGGTGGCCAGGCAGACGGTGTTCTCCACCACGCAGCCGGGGTAGCGGGCTTTGATGCGCTCGACCACTTCGCGAAAAGTGCGCTCGTTGACGGTAGTCTGCGCGATGACGCCGGGGGTGATGCCGGCCGGCAGCTCGTCCACCTCGTGCGGTTCGGTGATGATGTAGGACGCTCCGGTGAAGTAGCCGAGGATGCCCGCCACCTCCGGATGGCCGGGGTGGCCGACCACCACCAGCGTGAGGCCGGCGCCGGCGAATTCGCGGGCGATGCGCTGGGACTTCGCCACGAAGGGGCAGGTGGCGTCCACGGTGTTCAGCGCGCGCTTTTTCAGCCCGTCGATGGTATCGGGGCGGGCGCCGTGGGCGCGGATGACCACGGTGTCGCCGGTGATCTCCTCGGGCCGCTCGGCGGGGTGAATGCCGGCGGCGTCCAGCCGCGCGGTTTCCTGCGAGTTGTGCACCAGCGGGCCCAGCGTGTTCACCGCTCGCCCCTCGCGCTGCGCCGCCTCCGCCAGCTCGATGGCGCGGCGGACGCCGAAACAGAAACCGTAGACATCGGCTAGTAGAACTTCCATGATTGTTTAAGTGGCGAGTATTGCCGAAGTATGCTAACCTTTCTCTTTCACGATAATCGGCAGCTCGCCGCCATCCCACTTTTTCTTCACTTCGAGTATAAGTTCGATTTCGATACACGCCCCGAGCGGCAAAGCCGCCGAACCGAGCGCAAGGCGGGCGTGTATGCCAGCTTCGCCGCCGAAGACGTTGGCCAGCAGCTCGGAGGCGGCGTTGAGCACCAGCGGCTGTTGCGTGAAGTCCGGCGCGGAGTTGACATGGCCGGCCAGGCGCACCACGCGCTGTATACTGTCCAGCCCGACGACATCCTCGATAATGGCCAGCGCGTTGAGGGTGGCCTGCCGCGCCGCCGCCTGCCCGGTTTCGATTTCGACTTCACCGCCGAGTTTGCCGGCAAATTCAGGCGGCAATTTCTCTTCCACCAGCGGGAGTTGACCGCTCAGAAACAGCAGATTGCCGCTTTGCACGGCTGGAATATACGCCCCGATGGGCTTCGGCGCCGGCGGCAGGGATAACCCGAGCGACCCCAGCCGCTGCAATCGCATCGCATACATTAGCACCTCCAATACGGTCTCATTATAACCGGTAGCGGGGGAGGAGGCCAGCCCATGACAAATCATATATAAATCATGCTCTTACTCTTAATCTTACTCATCAATACTCTTTCTCTAACGTGGGTTTTGCCAACAACCCAACGATTCAGGCTTTTCAATAGGCTTACCTCGCGGTGGTTTCGATACGGCAACAGAACAATGGAAAGAATCGATCAACTTACCTGCCTACTCAACCACCGAACTGAGCTTGCCTGGCTTAGCGTATCAACCTGTTATTCGTTGCGGTTTTCAACCTCAAAGGTACTATTTGTCGGATATCGGACATGTCGGACATGTCCGACATGTCCGATATCCGACCAAATAGAGTAAGAGCATGCATATGATAGTTTATTTTGCCGACGTATCCCGCACATAGAAAAACATGATCGATCCGCCGGGCGGGGCGCGATAGAAGCGGGGGGAGAAGGACATTTCGAGTTTTTTGCTAGCCCAGGCCGGCGGAACGAGCAGGTAGCGGCCGTCGGAGCGCAGGGCGGTCATTTGCGTCACGTCGCCGCCGTCGAGATTGACCGCGCCCCAGGCGCCGAAGTTCTGCCAGAACCGCTGGAGGTCGGCAAGTGTCCAGCCGCCGTCGCCGGGGTGGCGGGTGTAACGGGCCACGAGGCTGTTCGCTTCGTCGTCCGGCTCCTTGACGATGAGCAGGTAGAAATGCTTGTTGTCGCGCGACCAGGCCATCGAGGTGCGTGAGGTTTTGATCTCATTAACGCCAGGTATATATCCCGCCTCCTTCGGCGTAGACGGGTACGGCCGCCGGACTGATTTTTTCGCTGGTTCCAGTTTCAGTGGTTTCCCATCGCAAAGCAGGCATTGCGCGGCGGCAGCGGCAAAGGTAAATTCCGCGGCTTGCGTCTTGCCGTCGGGTTGATGCAGCGCTTTGAAGATAGGCTTGCCATTCGAGTATTGCACGCCGGCCGTCCAGCGGATACTCGCTACGTTGGCGCGCACCTTGCCGTCCAGCACCACCGAAGCGACGTGATTGGCAACGGCATCGTCCCCCGACATACCGTTGGAGTTGAAAAAGGAGCCGTTCCACGCCGCCACCACCCGCCCGCGCCCCTGCTCGTTAAGGTGGCGCGCCGTCTGCCCCACCCCACGCGGCCAGAAGTGCACCTGATTGTCAGAGGGCTTGGCGTCGTCTTCGTCCTGGTCATACAGCTCCAGGCGGAGGTTCGGATTGGCGGCGAAATCGAAGTCGAACAGGTAAAGCGTGTCGCCGTTTGACGAGGAGCGATCCGTATGCAATGTTACGCCCGGGTGCGGCGTCTCCGTCGCCACCCGCGGCCACGGCCAGCCCGTCAGCGGTGCCCTGGAATCGCGCAGCCCGTTTCGCGCGATGATTCGCCAGCCGATAAGCGCGCCAACGGTTGCCAGCAACAGCACTGCCGGCAATACAATTCGGCGATATTTTTTGAACACGAGCACCTCCTGAACTCTGTAATCGGCGGGGCTCCCGCGCCCTTCCAGACTGTGAATGTGTCTTCCGCAGCTTAACCGAAAGCTTCTGCTTCTTCCCGGGCAATGCGCACCCACTCCCACATGCGGTGGGGCTGATTGCGGCAGGTGTGGGTATCCTTGAGGATTATTTCCACCACGCAGCCGCGGGTGCGCCGGAGGAAGTCGCGAATGCCGAGCCGCACGGCGTCCGGGTCCCAGCCTTCGCCGGCGACAACGGCGGGGTTGGGCTTCCAGGAGAAAATGTAGTCCTTGCCCATGCTTTCCGCCGACACATCCACATCCGCCCACGGCGAGATGGAGACGCGGCGCAGGCGGGGGATGGTCTTGACGATATCGAGCTTGTGGTGCAGCGGCTCGCAGCAGCCGTAACAGTTGAGGCCGAACAGCTCGAGCACGCGCTTCTCGTACTGCAGGGCGAACTCCTCATGCATCGCCGGTGAAACTTCGGAGAATATCTGCGCGGTGGCGAAGCCCCACTGGTCGATGGGTCGGGCATGCTCTCCGTCGAAGCCGGGCGAAGGCAGTTGAGCGGTATACGCGGTGCCGCCGGAGCCGGTGTAGTGCCGCCCGTTGGGCAGCGACAGCGCGCCTTCCTTCTCCAGCGCGCGGATGATGGCGAGGTGCCCATCGACCAGCCGCCCGACCGCACGGTGCACCATCTCGGGGTTGTCTACCAGGTCGAGGAAGGTTTGATCGATGCCGCGAAGCTGCGAATAATGGTCGAGGGGGGCAAGGCCGTATGTCGCCTGTCCCTGCGTCACCACCGGGAGGATGCCGTCGAAAATTTCGGCCAGCAGCGCGTGCCGCGCGCGGGTCGCCGTCCAATCCACGGTGACTTCGGGAATCCGCAGGCGGTCGATATCCTCCTCGCCGCGCAGCACGGGCTCGAAGCGGTGCGCGCCCAGCGGGTCGTCACTGCGGGTGGTTTCGCTCTCCAGCCCCCACCCCGTGTTGTGCACGATCACGGGAGTGTAAACCGCCGCCTCGATCACGTTGTCGTCCCGCAGGTGCTCCGCGTAATACAGGCGGACGCGCAGATCATATTCGTAATCCTGCGCGATGCCCGGCGCGCAGGTCATCACCTCGCGCGGCAGCATCTCCCGCCACGCACCCTCGGGGAAGACCAGCACCAGGGGCCGTTCAGGCTGTAAATCGTTATGCCTTCGCCACATAGTGGCCTTTTGCGCCTGCACCGGCTCGGTGGCGATTTCCGCCACCCGGCGGCCCAGTTCCCGCAACGTTTCGTGGTCGCGCGCGCTGATGGACATGCGATTTCCTCCCGAACGTATCTTGCCTGCATCATAACACGCGCAGGCAGTGCTGCCAAACAACGCTTGATCGGTAGCTGTTGCGCCTCTCTCCTTAGCTATGGTATCGTGTCCCTGTTATGAAAATCATCGATGCTTATTGCGGAGTGGGCCCCTGGGCGACCCGCGACAGGCTGCTTCCCTACCGAGCGGAGGAGATGCTCGAGCTGCTGGATCACTTCGGCATCGAGCAGGCGCTGGTTTATCCCAATACCGGTGCGCGGTGGGGCCAGCCGCCCGCGGTGAACGATTTCGTTTTAGACGCAGCCCGGGTCTCCGCGCGCTTCATACCCGCCTTTGCCCTGGCGCCGAACGCCCATGAAGGATATCCCGCGGCGGACGATTATCTGGCCGCCATGCGCGCCGCCGGCGCGCGCGCGGCGTGGCTCTTCGTGCAAGGCCTGGTAGCCGGGCTATGGCGCTGGCACGTTGGTGAGTTGCTGGACATGCTGGTGGAACATAATATCCCCCTCTTCCTGCTAACGGAACAATGCCCGCCGGACGCGCTGGACATGCTGCTGCACGATGCGCCTGAACTGAAGGTGGTGCTGTGCGGCGTGGGCTACATGGGCGATTCCTGGCTCTACCCCCTGCTGCAGCGGCATCCCGGTTTGCATGTCTGCCTGGGCCACTTTTACGTGCCGCCCGGCGATCCCGAACGCTTTGTCCGCCGCTTCGGCGCGTCGCGGCTGATCTTCGGCTCCGGCCTGCCCCACTTCTCGCCCGGCGGCCTCATCGGGCACATTATGTATGCCGATATTCCCGATGAAGACAAGCAAACCATCCTTGCCGGCAATATGCAAAGCCTGCTCGCGGAGGTGGAGTTATGAGCCGATCGCTGCTCGAATACGCGCGGGCCGGCGCCCGCCTCGACATCTCGGTTTTCGACGTCCATGCCCATATCGGCGACTTGATCGGCGAAGACCCGCCGTCATTGAAGGAGCAGGTGGCGCAGATGGACCGCCTGGGCATCAACGCGGTCGCTGTCAGCTCGGTTCACGCGCTGGTAGGCGATATCTCCCGCGGCAACGACGACGTGGCGGAGGCCATGCGGCAGTTTCCCGGGCGCATCGTCGGCTACTGCCACGTGAGCGCCAATTACCCGGAGTTCATGCTGCCGGAGCTGGAGCGCTGCTTCCGCAACGACGGATTCCGCGGCATCAAGCTGTACCAGGTGGGGCCGGAATACGACGATCCGGCCTTCGATCCGGTGTGGTCCTTTGCCGAAGAGCGCGGGCTGCCCGTGCTGGCGCACACCTGGGGCGGCTCACTGACCGGCTTCGACCGCGCGGCGGCAAAGCACCCGGCCGTGCCCTGCCTCGCCGGCCACGCCGGCAGCGGCTTCGTTTACCAGCCGTATATCGACGCGGCGAAGCGCATTCCCAATCTCTACCTGGACCTGACCTACTCGCGAGAACATACCAATATGATCGAGCACTTCGTCGCGGAGCTGGGCGCCGAACGCATCGTCTGGGGCAGCGACGCTCCCCTCTTCTCCATGTCGCAGCAGCTCAGCAAGGTGCTCTTCGCGCGGATTTCCGATGATGATAAGCGGAAGATCCTGTATGAGAACATCGCGGGATGGTTCGGATTGAAAGGGTGATCCTGGGATCGCAGGCGTCCCGCGCCTGCACTGGTAGGTAAGCTTACTGATAATAGGGCAGGCGCGGGACGCCTGCGATCCCAGGAATTGAGGTGTCATATGACCCCACGCCAACGCATACTTGCCGCCCTTTCGCACAAAGAGCCGGACCGCCTGCCCATCGACTTCGGCGGCACCGATTGCTCCAGCATCCATGTTATCGGCTATGACAAGCTGCGCGGCGCATTGGGGCTGGCGCCGCGGAATGCCCGCCTGGGGTGCATGATGCAGCAGATCGCCGAGGTGGACGCGGAGCTGCTGGACCATTTCGGCAGCGACGCGCAGGGGTTGTATTTCCATCCGCGGCAGTGGCGGCAGTGGGAGAGCGGATACGGCTTCCCGGTGGAGGTTGCCGACGGTTGGCGGCCGGAGAATTTGCCTGACGGCTCGACGGTGGTGCGCAGCGCGGCCGGCGTCGTGCAGTCCCGGCGCACGGCAGACGGGCTATACTTCGATCCGGTGCACTTTTCGCTGGCGAATATCGAAGACCCGGCGCAGACCGCGCAATACGCCGCCATATTCGAGCGGCGGGACTGGCCGGCGGTGCTGGACGAATCGATCGAGGAATACGCGGCGCGGGCCAAGGCGGCCTATCTGGCCACCGACCGCGCGGTGGTGGCGCTGTGGCAGAACCATTACCTGCAGACCGGCCAGGTAATGCGCGGTTACGAGCAGTTCATGATCGACCTGCTTGCCGACGAACCGATGGTGCGCGGGCTGATGGACCGGCTGCATGACGCTTATATGCAACGCACCCGCCTGTTCCTCGACGCGATGGCCGACTGGTTCGACATCGTCTTCTTCACCGACGACCTGGGCACGCAGCAGGGGCCGCTGATCGGGCCGGAGCTGTACCGCAAGCTCATCAAGCCCTACTGGGCGGAGCAGATCGCGCTGGTCAAGTCGCGCGGGAAGAAAGTAATCATGCATTCCTGCGGCGCGGTGAGCGACTTCATCCCCGACCTGATCGAGATGGGGGTGGACGCCCTCAACCCGGTGCAGATCAGCGCCGCCGGCATGGCGCCGGAACGCCTGAAGCGCGAATTCGGCGCCGACATCGCCTTCTGGGGCGGCGGCGTGAGCACCCAGGGCACGCTGGACATCGGCACGCCGTGGCAGGTACGCGACGAAGTGCTCCGCAACATCGAGATATTCGCTAAAGGCGGCGGCTACGTTTTCACCCAGGTGCACAATATCCAGGCCAACGTACCGCCGGCAAATATCCTGGCGGCGTATGAGGCGGCAAGGGAATATTAAAAAAGCGGAGCGCAAGGAAAAAAGATTTAAAAGATGTAAATGATTGAAAAGATTTTTATTAAAATAAAAATCTTTTCAATCATTTACATCTTTTAAATCTTTTTTCCTTGCGCTCCGCTTTTATATAATATCCCCACTTCCACATCAGTTATCGTCATTGCCTCCCGGTAGCTTTTTATGGTGATGAAGTTGATTCCCGTGTGCGCGTTCACGGGCGCCACCGCGTGGCGGCGGACCTGGGCGAGGGGGACGGGGGCTTCGTTGGCGTAGGGTTCGGGGAAGAGGTAACGGTCCTCCGGCTGCGTGGCATAGGGCATGAAGGCATACTGACGGGAGAGATCGACGCTGTTCAGCTTGATCGTCCAGTTGCCGTAATCGGCGCAGTCGGAGGAGATGGCCTGCGCGTAGATCCGCTCGATGGCGCCGTCCTTCACAGCCTGCGCGATATCATCACCGATGAACAGCCGCAGCGTCACTTCGCCTTCCGCGGGCACGGTCACCGGCAATGCTGCGCAGGGTTTATCCGGGGTTTCCGCGTGTTGGCTCACCAGGTAGAGCTTGTCCAGGCGGTCGAGGGTGTCCAACTCGCCCACCTCGGACATCAGGTTCGCATCGTGCACGGTCAGCGCGCCGCCGCCGAACAGTTTCAACTCCTCCGGCGGCTCATCCAGCCGCATGGTCCAGTGCATCATGTTGTACAGGTAGGTCCCGTCCGCGCCCTGCCGCAGGTAGCTCATTGCCATCGCGCGGTAGGTCTGCATGGGCACCTGGCGGGCGGGCCAGCCCGGCAGGTTGCGGTCGCAGCCGGCGTAGACCTGCACTCCCGGCACCTTCAGCTTCGTGTCGGCGATGTCGCGGTCGAAATCCACGCCCCACGGCGTGGACAGGCACAGGATATCGAGCAATCCCAACCGCGCCATTGCCGGGATGTCCACCCCTTCCTGCCGCGTGCGGTAGAGCGAATACGGCGTGGTCGCCGCCAGCAGCAGCCGCTTGCCCTTCTTTTTGCCGATTTCATCCAGTGTTTCACGCACCTGCCGCACGAACTCGGTCATCACCGGCGCGCACTCCTCGCGGTTCGGCTCCGGGAAGTAGACGCAGTTGCGGGTGAAATCCAACTCCACGCCGTCTACGTCGTATTTTTCAGCGCTGCGGCGGATGATATCCAGGTAGAGCTCGCGCACGGCGGATTTGCGATAATCATATTCCGACAGCGCGCGGTTGCCCATCGCCGAAGTAAGCGACACCCGGCTGTGCAGGTTATCGTAGTAAAACTGCTCCATCCATGGATGGAAGGGATGGTCCTTGTAATGGGTGTCGTTCATGCGCACGCTGGCGAAAATCTCCAGCCCCTTCTCCTTCGCCCGCCGCGCCACCATTTCCCACGGATCTTTGCCGGCGGCCTTCAGTTCCGCCAGCGAGCTCATGCACGGGTCTGTCATCGGGTGCTGATACAGCTCCGCTACCTCCGGCGCAAGCATGCCGCCCATTCCTTCGTCTACCAGCAAAAACAGCGAATCCACCTGGCTGCCCGGCACAATTATCTTATCCACCGCGTCGAAGATGTCCTGATCGGTTACCGGCGGCTTGACCTGGAAGATATTGTAATAATCGTTATTGACGATAATCCGCCGCTTGCTCATGAGTTGCTCCTTTAATCAAGCGGTGGTTCAGGAAAAAATGATTTAAAAGATATTAAAGATTTAAATGATTATATTTTATTTTTTTACAAAAAATAATAAAATTAATCTTCTAAATCTTTTAATATCTTTTTAATCATTTCTTTCTGAATCACCGTTATTTATGTTATTTAAAGGTGAACAGGTCCTGGAGGCGGATTTTCAACGGGGCGGAGGGTTTGGACAGCTTGCCGTCCCGGTCCGTATATACGACAAACAGGTAGAAGTCCATGGCGGGGCGGAGACCGGAGAGCAGCATGCCGGATTCCTTCCAGCCGCTACCGAGCTTCAGCGCTCCCGTGCCATCCGGGTAGGTGCTCACCCATACGTCGTAACTCTGCGCGCCAGCAACGGTGTCGAACTTGACGTGGCAGCGCGTGCCGTCCGGCTGGTAGCTGGGCGGGACGACCTCCAGCACGCGGGTCGGCTCGCCGACGCCCGTTGCCGCCAGCTCCGCGATGGGATTGCCCAACTCCGGCACGCCCGGCGGTACGGGCATGCGCAGGCGGGAGAGCTTAACCACCGCGGCGGTCTTATCCTCCGGCTTCTCGTATTCCGCATAAAGATCGCCCAACAGCACGTCGTCGGTTCGCGCTGGCCGCGGATCGTTTACATACATGACGTGGGTCCGTCGCTCGACGATGATCTTCTCCAGCGACAGCGGCAGGTCGATAACGCCGTCGCCCGCCTCGGGATGTCCCCACCAGGTGCTGCCCACTTCGCGGTAGATATCATATGGGCTGTTCGACGGCAGCTCGAAACGCAGATACCGCCAGCCGTCGAAGTTGAAGAAGCTCCAGGAGTGGGTGTCGTCGCAGTTATACTGTTCTTTGCTGCCGATGCTGATCCAGCGCTCGCCTTTGGCATCGCGCAGGCTGTAGACCACGCGCCCCCAGTCGCTGGCCGCGCGCACCCACAGGCCCAGGTGGCTGGCCTTGCCGGGAATGACGATGGGCTTTTTCGGGAGCAGCGTGGTGTAATACGGCATGCCCGGGCGCGGCTTGTTATCGTTTTCCAATCGCACGGCCAGCGCCTTGCCGCCCTGCTCCACCGGCGCCTCGACCGCACGGATGCTCATTTTTCCAACCTTGCGGAAGATTTGCATCGGATGGTTATCGGCATACGATTTGTCCTCCGCGGAGGAGAGCGTCCACGTGCCGTCGCCCGGATTCGCGATGCGTGTCGCTCCCGCGGCCGGCGCCGAATCCGCATGATCGGCATCGCCCAGGGTGATGCTCGGATTGTCTCCCAGCCCGTGCACATAGCAGGGCGACTGCTCGATCTCGAAGGTTACTCTGCCGTCCTTCACCGCCAGCGGCACGGCATTGTCCATCTGATCGTAGCGCACCACGCTGGCCCCCGCCGGCACGCGGACGCTCACCGAGCGCTTGCCGCGGATCGTCCACAGCACATGCACCAGCTCGCCGCTCTTGTAGTGCTTGAACTGCAGACAGTAGGTTGAGAGGCTCCCAACTGGGATCCACTTCTCGAAATTCCGGCGGTTGAGATGCCGCGTCATGGTGGCAAAGGCGGCATAACCTTGCTTGGGGCTGACATGCGGGATGCGCTCGATAATGCCGGCGTTCCCATAATGCTCGCCGCCGTAGTAGGAGGCATAATCGAAGGCCTGCCAGCTTCCAAAAAACTGATCGACCCCGTAGGCCATCAGCATCAGCGTATTGCGGGTATACAGATCCGCCTGCTCCTGGTAGGTCATTGCGCCGGGCAGCGTGGGGATGAACGGTCCTTCCGTCGAGATGAGATAGGGATGCGGGAGTCCGAATTTTTTATACTCCTCGCGCAGTTGATACATGCGATGAATGGCTCCCTGATGGAGCTGCATCTCCGGCATCCGCTCGAAGCCGTAGATGTCCAACGCCATGCCGTCCAGCACGTCGGGGGTGAGAATGCCCGCCCGCAGGAACGGAACAATGAAAAGCGGGTCGCCGTAGGGCATCAGCACCTTTGCCTGTGGCCATTCCTTCTTGATCGCCTTCGAAGCGATAATAAACGCATGACTCATGTCCTCCATGGTTTTTCGTTCGTTTTCATTCAACACATACGCCGGCTCCCCCCAGTAATCTGCGAATTGCCCGTCGGAAATGGGACCGAGATACGGCTCCGCCCAGAACTGGATGAACTCCGGCTTGTTGAATAGTCCCGGTTGCCACACCTCGTCCTTGATTATGTCGATCATGCCTCGGGCTGCGACATCCGGAGTCCATCCTTCCTTGTTCGGAGTCCAATATTCGCTATAATATCTGTTGCTGGGCCTCTGCGTGCCGCTCCTGATAAGATTGGTATTGGTCAATCCGGCCTTGATCGCGAGCTGATATGCTTCTTCATGATAAGGTTCGCTGACCAGGTCAGGCACCCAGTGCCTGGCGGATTCGGCTCCAGCGTCGAACATCAGTCTCATCCCGCGCAAGCCCCCGCCGGGTCCGCCGGGCCCGCAGTGATAGCCGGCGCCCCAATCGCAGCAACTGAACAGCGCGCCGTGATTGTGATCCCAATCGCCGCGCTCGCGGGTATCGGGGTGCAGCAGCACCAGGCTGCGGTTCTCCGTCCATGCCCGGCCGGCGTCCGTCATGGTCATGGCCACTTTTTGGTAGCCATATTTCTTCAGGTCGAGGGTGAATTTAACCGGCAGGTCGCCGTTCGCGGGGACTTCCACTGCTTTCTTATCCGTCGTTTTCTCTATCTCGTCGTTGCTGATGGTGGTCAGGGCAAGCTCTACCTTGCGCGGAAGCGCGGTTCTGTTGTTGAGGGTCACCGTATACCCGGGTTTATCCGGTGCGGTCCAGATGTGAGAGAAACTGTCGGGCCGAAAATCCAGTTGGACGGGTGGGCGCTCGAGGGTCATGGCGTAGATGTGCACGCCGCTCGGTGGGCCGCCCTGGTGGAAGTCGTAGCAGATCGGATCGGGATACTGGCGGTATTGCTTGACTTCCTTGGTCAGCTCGATCTCGAACCGCGCGCCGTTTCCGCCGTAGACAGGGTGCGTCGGCAGGTCCAGGTATTCCTCCCACCCGACCAGGCTGGACAGCTTGCCGCTGTCGATCGGGATGGTGACAAGGTACAGGTTGCCCTTCCCTCCCCCTTCCTGGGTAACCGGTAGTCGCTTCACCTCGCTCGCCTTCGCGGTGAACAGCGGGGCGCGGGCTGCAAAGTTGACCGGAAAGCCGATGGTGGGCATGTAAAACTGCGCGGTGACGATCGGCACGCTGTCCTTGTCGCCGTCCGCCGCGCAGATGAGATGGATGTTGCTGTAAACGTCGCATGGCACCGCCAGATTGATCCTGGCGGGATTGACCGTAAAGGCGCCTTCCCAGCGATCCATGGTCTCCATATACGTCTCGAGATCGGCGAAATAAGCCCAGCTCTTCTCCAGATCGATGTGATCGTTGCCGCGCAGGTCCGGCTGTGGGAATTCGAAGGGGATATTTCGCACCCGGATCGTTTTTTCCGGCTGCGGCAGCGAGTCGCGGCGAATTCGCTTTCCCTTGATCTCCGCCGCATTCAGGTATCCGCCGAGCGCGACCGGCTGAAACAGCGGATCAGGATCGATGTGCCGCGCGCTCACCCCGGCAAGCGAGGCATGGGGCGACAGCCGCAGCCGCGCAAAGCCCCTGACATCCAGGTCCGCTACCGTCTTATCCTCAATAAGGCGGTCGTCGAGGTAAAACTGGTAACCTTTCGGTTTCAATACAAGTCGTACCGTGAGCCATTTCTCTTCCGGCGAAATAAGCGAGGCCGAATTCTGTTCGACGGTCTTGCGCACGGTCTCCGGCCAGTTCAAGCGCCGCTGAAACTCCGGTTTGAATTTATACACTCCCGATATCGCTTTGTCTTTGCACCAGCAGCTATAATTGACGCTGCCGCGCATGTCGGAGGCTGTGATGTTCAGATACATGGCGCCGTTGGACGGATCATCCGGACTCGTTAACGCCGCATCCATTATCACCGTGGATGATGAATTAGCGGGGGGAGTTAATTTGACGCGGGCGGTGATCTCGGTATTCGGCGCATACCGCGTCAAGCCGGTTACGAATATTTCCTGGTTCGTGTGATTGCCGAGCGCGGCATACGGTCCGATCTTTTCCAGCACGGGATCGACCGGCTTCCCGGACGGATCGGTGATCTGCCAGGCGGCGGGATCGAGGATAGACAGGCCGTCCAGATCGCCGGAAGCCGGGGCGGGCTTTTCTTGCCACCATTGTGACCGCGCCTGCAGCACCGTGCCGCCAACCAGGGTCAGAATCATTGCCACCACGAGGCAAGCGATGAAGAAGAGATGAGGACGATACCGGAAACACATGATTTTATACCTCCCTAGAGAGAATGGGTTAGATCGTGATTCAGCAGTTCGGTATCCTACTATTTCACTATGAATGTTAATTCACCTCTTTTATGTAATTTACATTACCGAACTGTCGCTTTAACAGGCAGGAAGTCTCGCTGGTTGGCAGAAGATATACCAGTCAACGTGCCGGTGCAGACCGTTATCGCGCGCGCCGGAACAGCAGAGGAGAAAATCATGGGCAACTGGTTCTTGTGGGCCGTCATGCCGGCGATTCTGTTGACGGCGGGATGGGCTATCGCCCAGCCTGTGCCGCCACCCGCTCAGCCGGCGATCATCGTCGCTGAAGGCGAAAAATTCCAGCTTCAAGACAACAAGGGGTGGAAGATCACCCATCAGGACGATAGCTACGCCAGCCATACCTATGGCGGCATGTGGGTATCGAACGGCGGTCTGCTGGGCGCGCCCGCGACCAGCGCCGGTTCGGTGGCGACGCAGACGGTAATGGTCCCGGCCGCCGGACAGTACCGGGTGTGGAGCAAATACCAGTCTCCACCATACTTTAACTTCATGCACCGTATCGATGTCGTGCAGAATGGCAAGACGGTGTTCTCGCGCGTATACGGCAAAATCGATGCCGTGCGCCTGTACAGTTTCGGCGCCGCTCCCACGGCCCAGCTTTTCTGGATATGGGGAGTCGATCATGACGCCGCCGAAGGATCCGACCCCGTCGCGCTCGCGGCCGGCCCGGCGGAAATCCGCCTGACCACCGTGCAGAACGCGCAGCCGGCGGGCGATCCGATGGTCGATTTCGTGCTGCTGACGGAAGAGTTGACCGGCAAGTATACCGCCGGTTCCAGCCCCTTCACCGTAGATGCGCTGCTGGCGGGGAAACTATACCTGCGTTACCGGAACACCACGGCCGAACCGGCCCGGTTGACTTATCGCGTCGGCGGTCACATGCAGCCCGATTACGGCGGTCGCTCGGCGCAGTTCCCGGACGCCCCCGTCGCGCCGGGTGAATGGAGCCAGTGGTTCAACGTCGCGCCCACTTCGCGCCTTGCTCATGAAGAAGGCGCGTGGTTGACCCTTCCGAATGCGGCCACCTTCCCCGTGCAAGTGGCGCGCGATGCCCAAGGCAAGGATATCGTCGGCGATATGACGGTGCAGAACGGCGAGGCCATCGTAATACCGGTGGATATCACCTGGAACAACGCCAGCCGCGTGATCACCAGCCGCGAGCATGCGCAGGCGCTCATCGATCTGTGCAAAACCACCTGGCGCACTGCCAACGGCGGCAGGAAACCAAAGGAGATCCTCTATTACGGCGCCTTCAACGGATCTGCGCCGTGGGTCTGGCAATTGAAGGATGCGCTGGGCTACAACACGCAGTTGCCGGATCAGTATGAGCATAATCCGATCGACGGCTATTATCAGCATGCCTCCAGCATGGACGCCGTGAGAACGTTTGCCGCCGGCCTGGGTGCAAAGAAAGCCAACTTCCGTGTATTGAGCTTCGGCGACGAGATTGCCATCGGCGGCCCCAACCTGAACGACCCCGCCATGCAGGCGCCGTTTACCGCCTGGCTGAAGGCAAAGGGCATAACGAAGGCCGACCTGGGCATGGAACCGGACGCGGCCCGGCTGACCGATCGCGGCGCCAACCGGCGCATCGCCTGGTACGCGAAACTGTTTGGCGAGGAGCAGAGCTTCGGCCAGTTCAAGGACATGACGAGACTGGCGAAGGAGCTGATCGGCCCGCAGGTCGAGACCGGCGCCAATTACTCGCCGCACGGCGCGCCGCAATACTATGGCGAGCAGGGGCAGTATATCGACGTCTTCAAACAAAACTGCATGACGATGTATTGGACCGAAGATTACATCTTCAGCGTGCCGCAGCAACCGCAGATGATCTCGTGGATGTTCGGCATCCAGAATTGCGCGATAAAGTATAACAAGCAGAAGATCCACATGTATATCATGCCGCACGCGCCGGGGCAGACGCCGGAAAACTTCCGCCGCAGCCTGGTGTATGCCATCGGGGCGGGCGCGCGGCACATCGACAATTTCTGGGTCGCGCCGGCGGAGACGTTCACCGAAAACTCCATCGGGTGGACGTATCCGGAGATGTTCAAGGTGCTGCACGAGTCGATCTACGACTCCGCCGAAGTGGAGCCGTATCAACTGGCCGGCAAAGAGCGTCCGAACCGCGTGGCCATCCTGCTGAGCCGCGCCACCGACTACAACGAGCGCGAGGCGAATCCGTTTAAGGATAAGGACATCGCAAAGGACAAGTTCCTGACGATGTGCCCGAACGCGGAGCAGCAGGGCGCGAAGCAGATCATCTGCCACGTGGATCAACAGCAGCTCTTCATGGCCCTCAAGCACGCGCAGCTCGGCGTCGATCTCATCACCGATGACGACGTTGCCGACGGCTACCTGAAGAACTACGACGTGCTCTACTTCTCCGGCGAGTGGATGAGCCACCAGGTCGTCCCCGTCATCGAGAAATGGGTGGAGAACGGCGGCATATTCTACGCGGCCGGCGGTCTCGGTCACCGGAACGAGTTCAACGAGGAAGACCCGGCGATGGCGAAGCTGCTCGGCCTGCGCGGCATGACGGTGGAGAAGAACCTTTTCCACCCGCGCCCGTATCTGGAGCTGCCGTTGGCCGACCCGATCGACACCATCACGCTGGACGGCGCGCAAATCTCCGCCATCGGCATGAAGCAGGTGCTTACGCCGGATACCGCGAAGGTGCTGGGCGCCTGGAAGGACGGCACGGCGGCGGTGACGGTGCGCGACCTTGGCAAGGGTAAAATCTTCGCCGTCGGCACCCTCGCGGGCTGCACCTACATGAAGCCGGCCCTCCGCGTGACCCCGTGGGCGCGCGGCGGACGGAAAATGGTCTATCAGCCAACCGACTTCGACGCGGCGGCGACGAAGCTGGCGCTGCTCGGCGCGGAGGCGAAGCCGCTCAACCGCGAAGTGACCTGCTCGAACCCGCTCGTCGAAGCGCTCGTCCGCGACAGCGCCCAGGGCACCTTGCTCACGCTGGTGAACTGGGACAACAAGCAACTTCCCGGCCTGACGGTGTCGATCAAAATGCCCGCCGCGCCGAAATTCATCCGCTCGGTGCAGGGACAAAAGAACCTGCCCGGCGCGAAATATGAGAACGGCACGCTCACCTTCACCACCGACCTGGAGTGGGCGGATTACTTCATCCTGGCGAAGTAATGAAATGGGAAGTGGCTAGTGGCTGGTGGCTAGTGACTAGTGTTATAGGAAAATAATGGTTTTCCTGTCCCAGGTAAACCTGTTATTTACCGAAACACTCGCCACTAGCCACCAGTCACTAGCCACTAAACCCTTTCACTCCGCCGGCTTTATCCCGCGGAACGATTCCAGCGTGCTGACGAAGATATTACCCTTATCGAGGCGGAAGGGCGGGGTGGCGGGAAGGTAGGGAGTGCCGAGGAAAGGCTTCAGCGTCCAGGCGAGCTGCGCGCCGACCAGGCAGTAGAGCAGCAGCCAGGAGAACAGGACGAGCTTCGTGCGGCCTCCGGCGGTATAGGTCAGCGGCTCATCCCCTTCCGGCGCCTGTAAATTCACCAGGCCTTCGTAGAGAATGCGCACCCCGAACAGGCCGGAAATCCCGAAGACGATCACGTGCATGATCTTCATGAAATGGTAGTTGGTCGTCACCACGGTGAAGAGCAACGCGATGGGGGCGAAAACGACCAGCATGACTCCGGTGCCGGCCAGCGCGAAGAGCATCAGCGTCATCGACGGCGCGAAGTGCAGCTTCATGCCGAACGCCAGGTTGAGAATATAGAGCGCCAGCGCGCATACGACCAGCGTGAGAAGCAACAACAGGGGAATTTTGACCGCCACCAGCAGCGGTTGGGTCCAGCGGCCCGCTTCCGTCAGCACGGCGTCCGGCGCCAGCGTTATCTTGTTATATCCCTTCTCCACTCCCACTTCGACCACCCGATAAGCGTCCGAAGGGTTGGTGATATTGAAGCGGATTTCAGCGTTAGCGTCGGTGAGCGTCTCTGGAATCGGGGCGCGCGTATATACCGCGTGCTTCTCCGCCATTATGCCGGCGACCTCCCCCTGGATGGGCATGATACCGGCCGCGGTCAGCTCGAAGTCGCTGAAGAAAAATTCCGGGTGAAAGCTGCGATAAGCGCCCATCACCGCCCCATAGATCGCCGCGGACAGCAGGAAAAACACCAGCAACCGCGCGCAGAGCGAGCGAAGGCGCTCCCGCTGCCGCGCCTGCTGGTAAAGAGAGCCGCGGTCGCGCAACAGTTCGTCAACCATGCCGATCAGATTCATCCGATCTTCTCCTTACTCGAGATGAATCTATCCTATGTCATCCATGCGGTATCAGGCAATGCTCCGGGTGCGTTTTGCCGCGCACTCAAGTGCGCCGGGTGGGGTATTACTTCGTTAGACAGGGCGACCAGGCAAAGGTTGTATGCTCCTACCCCTGAGTGCTTATATCCGCATCCCTTTATAGGTGCGTGAGCACTTCATGAATAATCCCCGGTTTGGTATGGAAGCGCCATGAATTTCATGACCATACCAAATAAAAGTTTGTCATATTGTACAATCACCAACTCAGCCGTACAATATAGCCGTGGGACGCCTTGCGTGGGAAGTGGCGCCGAATCTCCCGCGCCACGTAACACAGCGGTGGAAATGGCGCATGCCGACATTTTTTAAGGATGACAAACTCGACTCTACCTTGACCTACCGAAGCAGGGCTGGCGGCGGAACATCCCTGCGATTACCCCTACTGCAACGCCTGCCCATCCGGGAGTCTGATATGAAAAAGCTGCGAATTCGGCGCTTGCTGATCGTTCTGGCGATGCTTGTGTTCTGCTGCGCGGGAATCGTCTGGTGGCGAAATGCTCGAACCACCTTGCGGGCAGTGACGCTGATCCATGGAGATACGCTGGTTGATCTGGCGCAAGCCAGCTTGCTGATCGTTGATGGTGAAGACATCGTGCATTATGACTGGAACGGCAGGCAGCAAGCAAGGTATAATGTTGATTCGCTCCCTTGGGTTCGAGATCTACCTGGCACAGGGTGGGACATGCATCAGGAAAAAAGTGCTGGAATATCCCGGAAGAAAGCGAGGGGAACGCTGGGGATTAACGAAACAATTTGTCGATCAGTCGTTTATTTTATTTTCTTTTCCGGGCAAACGGAATTTAAAACTGGATATCACCTCCCGACCTTACTTCTCTCCGGATGGCCGCTGTCTTGTTCTCCACCTCTCGTATGAGGAAGGATTCGGTATCTGTAAATTACCTTAATAAATGATGACTGGTACCTGGCGGGGAGGGATGAAGGGCTTAATTTATAATAGTTAACAATTTGAAGTGTTTCTAAATGTTTCACGTGAAACATTTTCTATCATACCAATCATTCCCATCACTTCCCCCCGGTTGTTGGCGTGAAATAACTTTCCATCGCCTGTAAATCAACGTGAAAACAAATGTTCAGCGAATAACTGTTTAGATAAAGGTGACAAACCCCTTATATTATTCCAGGTATGCCGTACCACGTAATCCGGCCCGAGAATCACCGGCAGGACGTGTTTCTCCGCGAGGAAGGTCGGACGTTCTACCCGGACCTGCCACGAGATCAGGCGGTGCGCTACAGCCTGCCGCTGCTCAGGTATTAACCACGGCATTCGCCACTTGCCGCTTCTCAGCGCTCCCCCAGGCTGTTGACGTTCCACCCCACACGGCTTATCATCCGGTCATCGCCTTTTACGCGGGGGATTACATGGAACAACGGCAACTCGGCGGCAGCGGGGTATCCGTCAGCAGGCTCGGGCTGGGCTGCGTGACCTTCGGGCGGGAGATCGACGAGGCGGCGGCCTTCGCGGTGGCGGACCGGGCGCTCGAGGCGGGAATCACGCTGTTCGACACGGCGGACGCTTACGGCGGCGGGGCGTCGGAGATGGTGCTGGGAAAGTGGATCGCGGCGCGGGGCATTCGCGACCGGGTGACGATCTGCACCAAGGTGGGCGGCCCGACGAGCGCCGATCCGGCCGACCGCGGCTGCGCCGGCGCGCGCATCCGCCGGAACCTGGAGGCCAGCTTGCGGCGGCTGCGGGTGGATGCGGTGGACCTGTACCTCGCGCACTGCTGGGACGCCGGCGTGCCGCCGGTGGAGACGCTGGAGGCGTTGAGCGAGGCGGTGGAAGCGGGGAAGGCGCGCGCCACCGGCTGCAGCAACTATGCGGGGTGGCAGTTGTGCCGCATGCTCTGGCTGGCGGAAGCGCGCGGGCTGCGGCGCATGGAGGCGATCCAGCCCCCGTTGAGCCTGGCGCTGGGCCGGCAGGCGTTCGAAACCGAGTTGCGCCCGCTATGCCTGGACCAGGGGGTGGGAACGATGACCTACAGCCCGCTGGGCGCCGGCTTCCTCACCGGCAAATACGGGCGCGGCGATGTCATCCCCGCCGGAGCGCGCTTCGACGTCATCCCCGGCCACCAGCCGCTGTATTTCTTCGAGGAGAATTATCGGATTATCGATAAACTGCGGCGCATCGCCGCCCGCGAAGGCGTCACCATACCCACGCTGGCCATTGCCTGGGTGCTGCATCAACCCGGCGTCACCACCACCCTCATCGGCGCCCGTACCCCCGCGCACATTGACCAGGCGATCGCGGCGCTGGAGTTTCCGTTGGCGGAGGAGCTGCTTGCGGAACTGACCGGCCTGGGAAAAACCTGAACGCCGCCCCAAACGGTGATATTTCTACACTGAGCAAAAACTTTCTTCTGTAACGTAGAAGGAATCGCTTGCTTGCTTATAGAAAAATTAGCGATATCATCCTACCAAGGAGTATTGCCATGCGCTTGTTATCGTGGTGTTCACTGCTGATCGCGCTGTTGACGGGGTGCGCATTTGCCGCCGATATCGTCACCATGCCGACGGCCAACCAGTTGAAAAAAGGCGAGGTCGATGTTGCCGTATATTACCTCGACCTTGATTTGCCGCCGGTTGCCCCGCAGAACGTCAATTACCAGACCCTCTATGTGGGGCTGACCGACCAGATCGAACTGGATGTCCACCGGGCCGACGTAGATAAAGACAAAACCTCCGTTGTGCTGGTGGGGAGCCTGAAACTCCTGTCGGAAACGCAGACCATGCCTGACCTGGTAATCGGAGTGCGCAACTTCACCGGTGAGGAAACGACGAATAACCCGGCCATTGCGGAGCAAAGCGGCGATCCCTCCTACTTCCTGTCCGCGGCCAAAACCTTCTTCCTGCGGCCGGAGGCGCCGGGCCCGCCGCTGGCGCGCGTGCACCTGAGCGTGGGCACGGGAGACTGGACGCTGCTCGGTGAAGAGCGGCACAACGGCCTGTTCGGCGGAGTGCAGTTTCTCTTCCTGCCCTGGCTGGGCGCCGTCATTGAAAACGATGGCGCCGACACGATTACCGGCATCACCATCATGCCGAAGAATACCGGACTGACCATCAAAGGCGGCACATTCGGCGATCATACGTGGGTCGGCGTTGCTTATCAGCGAACCTGGTTCTAAACGCACGGGGGGGGGCCATACCAACCCCCGATGCGTTCATTGAGCGAGACAATGATATGCGGGAAACCGAACGAGCCCCCGTCTGGGATGCGCTCTGGCGACGCCGCGCCATAGGCCGCATCGCCGTCAACGTCAGACCAGCCGAAGACCGGATCGAGCAGGCGCGAAAGTCGTTGAAAACCGGTGATCTGCGGCGATCTGCGGCGCCGGAGTCATGGCGCGAGGCGTTGCTGGACGACCTGGCGCGCCGGCATGCCTGTCTACAAATGCCGGGGGACGGTTTCCCATCGCTCAACGTGCCGCGCTTCCTGCACGGTCATTCGCAGGGTATCTGCGATCTGTTCGGCGCGTGGGTTGAGGAGCAGCCGGATGGCAATTTCTTCGCGCACCCGTTGCCGCCTGATCCGGATCTAATCGCACGGGTTGAACCGGGCCCGCTGGAAACAAGCCTGTATTGGGGCGCGGTGGAATATCTCCGTTTCGCTCGTGAAGCGACCGGCGGATCGATTCCCTTCCGCGGGCCGATCATGACCGGTCCCTTCGATACCGCCAATTACCTGCTGGGCAGCACGGTGCTGCTGGAGTGGGTCTATACCGAGCCGGAGGCGCTGCATATCCTGCTCGATCGCGTAAGCGCGGTGCTCGGCGACATGGTGCTGGCGCTGCGCGAAGCCGCCGGGGGGCAGTTGCATGCGCATCACCTCACCTGCGCGCGCGGCGGGCAGGATTTCGCCTCCGAGTGCCGCTCGATCGTCTCCCGCGAGACTTACGAGAGCTTCGATGCCCCCTATCTGCGGCGGTTGGGCGAGCGGTTTGGTCCATATGCCATTCATTCCTGCGGCGCCTGGGAGCGCACTGTGGCCAGCGCTCGCTGTGACCACAACCTGCGGGCGATGAACGGCCAGGTTAAGGAGAACGACCTGGCCGTCCTCTGCGCGGAAGCCGCCGGCGAGATCACCCTCTCCATCCAGCCCAGCGCCAATCTGCATGAGCGTTACCTGTTCGATTCCCGCGAGGAGTTTTTTCGCTACGTACTCGAGCGCGTCCCTCCCTCGCAGCCATTGGAACTGTCTATTGACGAGGATGAGATTCCGCTATGGAACCGAACTTGCGCGGCATTCAATCACCCCACGCTGTGAGCACCTCGCCATGCAACGGCAGCAGCCAGCGCCGCGTCTGCCCATGCTGCCGCGCTTCGATGGTGATGTCCTCATCCGCCTTGCCTTGTACTATCCCACCTTCCGCAACGTCGCCGAAACTCCAGAGCGAGACGAAGAGAGCGGAAGCCGCGCGGCAGCGCGCAATCAGGCAGGAGCGCGGCTCGGGTGGATGCAGATCGCCGATGGGCCGGCGGTTATCCACCGCGGGATCGTCAGCGAGGATCAGCCGCGCGCCTGGTGCGCCGTCCAGCCAGACCGCGCAGTGGGAAGGCGTCCCGTCGAGGGTGAAGGGCACGGTGGCCCAACCGGAGCCTTGTGAAAGCTGCCGCGCGCCGGTGAAGTGCCGGTAGCCGCGGTTTGATCCCAGCTCGACCGGTTCCGCGCTCGCCTCCACCTCGAATGCGCCCAGACAGTGCATTGCCCAGTCCAGCAGGCGAGGCGCGTCGGCGGTGACGCGGTAGACGTCCAGCAGGTAGTCGCCGGTCAGCACTACCGTCCGGTCGAGGCGAACGCCGGCGTAAACATTATCGTTGCTCGCGCGTATGGCCTTGAAGGCGGTTTCCGCTTGAAACGACTCCAACACGCCATCGGAGATCGTGTCCCGCCAGCGGTCGCATTCCCACAGCGACTCGGTATCGAAGTCATAGGGGAACATCGGCTGCTCGTCCACCGTGACGGTGTTGTGCGCGATGGTCGAGCGGAGCCAGGTCAGATGGGCGGGATCGTCATATCCTCCGGCAGTCAGGTGCGGGGCGGTGGCGGCGCGCCGGCCCAGCGCGTGTATATCCAGGTGCAGCGCGGCGGGCGCGCGGTGGCCGGCCCAGTGCGGACCCCAGTAAAGATACGCGCCGAGTGATTGTTCGTCTACCGGATCGCCGCGCAGAATCGCCGATCCATGCATGGGAAAGAGCGAGCAGCCGTTCACATGCTTTCCCGTCAGTGAAAACATCCGGTCTTCGATCAGTGGATGCTCCCCCGCGGGATACTCGCGGCCTTCCAGCCGCACAAACTCCGTGCCGCCGTGCCCGCCCTCAAACCACACGGGCACTTCGCCGGCGGTGACCGGCTTTCCATGGTTGATTTGCCGCAGCACCCAGGCGTAGCGGGGATCGCCGTATACTTCGTATGCCTTGTTGAACATCCGCCACCACACCCACGCGCCGCGCAGGTTGCCCAGTACCTGGTCGTGCAGCAGCGAATAATCGCCGTTCGGAAAAGCCTGGTAGATCAGCGCGTCGAAGGCCGCGGTCAGCGGCTTCATGCCCTTCGGCCCCCAGCCGCGGTGCTCGTCGAAGCCGTCGTCCTGCATGGTGGACGGCCATTCCCGCTTCCATAAATCGACTCCCAGGTTCTCCATGATGGTAAAGCACTCGCAAACCATTCCCAATACCAGCATATGGTAACCGGGCACGCCTTCCCATTGCATGCCGTCGGCGAGGAAATCATGCCGCAGCGTATGAATCAGCCCGTAACGCCAGGGAAGGCCGCCGCGCAGGTGACCATACAGGGTATCGTGAATCGTCTGCCGGTGGCCCAGCGCCGCCCCGATAGCCAGCCGGGCCGTCATATGCATGGAGTTGTGGTTGTTGCAGTGCCGGTGATCGCCGCGGTCCAGCGCCTCGATGAAGGTCCACAGCATGCCGCGGAAGGCGTTGTCATCGTCCGGTTCCAGCCCGCCGGCAGCCAGCAGATCATACGCGCGGGCGGCGGCCTCCGCCTCGTGATGCTCGTGACCGGTCCACTTCGAAACATACGAAACAGCGTCTGCGGCCAGGCGCATGGCATCACACGCTTTTTGGCGGTGCCGCGCTTCATCCGTCAGCGACCATGCCAGCGCGTTGCGAAACGCCAGATCCAGCCACGGCGCCAGCGGCCCGCCCCAGTCCGGCGGCCCGCTGGTCTCCGGCAACGCCGGCAGCGGCTCATCCAGCTTGCAGGAGAGGATCAACTGCTCGCAGCAGTGCACGTCCACCACGCTGCCGGCGGCTAACCGCTGCCGCGCCCGCGCGAGATGGCCGGCGGTGGTAAAGGTGCGCGGCGCCGGCGGCAGCGCGGCGGGCATTATATTGAATGGATCGTAATCCAGGCGCGCCAGCAAATCGGGAAAAGAACGGGGAGTAATGGGATCGGGATACACGGGCTGTTTCTCCTTCAATTTATCATATGTTAATCATTCGGCTTTGCCGGGACGACCCCCTTTTATAAGGCGCGCCCGCCGTGGCGCGATGGGCGGACAACTCACCTCCGGGTATGCAAAGCCGGATATCGGCGCCGGTCTCGTGTTGGCGTTCACGATGAGGAAATTTCCACCAGGCGCGCCACGGCGGGCGCGCGCTACAGACGATAGCCTCTCCATACTTCACACCGGCTTTTCCCGCTGCAGCAATGCGAGGAATTCGGTGCGCGTGACGCTGGATTTACGGAAGGAGCCCAGCACGGACGAAGTGACCATCATGGAGTTCTGCTTCTGCGCGCCGCGCATCATCATGCATAAATGGCGCGCCTCGATGATCACGCCGACGCCCAGCGGAGCGACGGCATCCATGATGGCATGGGCGATTTGGTCGGTTAGCCGCTCCTGAATCTGCAGCCGCCGGGCGAACATGTCCACCACGCGAGCCAGCTTGCTCAATCCCAATACCTTGCCGTCAGGTATATAGCCGATGTGGCAGCGCCCGTAAAAGGGCAACATGTGGTGCTCGCACAGGCTGTATAGCTCGATATCCCGCGCAATGATCATGTTATTAACTTCGTCGAGCTGGGTGAATATCGCATTGTTGATGACCTTATTGATATCGGTGCGATAACCGGAGGTAAGATATTCGAGCGCTGTCGTGATGCGGCGGGGCGTTTCCAGCAGACCCTCGCGCGTGGGGTCTTCCCCCAGTTCGGTAATCAGCTCGCGGATCAGCTCTTCGATGCGTTTGTGGTTCATAATGTCCCTTTCAGAGCGCGGATTGCCAATCCGCCCGTG
>Ga0172371_10002921_pt1 | contig 26833 bp, 25 predicted proteins | sample Lak12m_FD_114543 | JGI IMG/M metagenome (GOLD analysis project Ga0172371, IMG submission 114543) | Freshwater microbial communities from Kabuno Bay, South-Kivu, Congo - kab_022012_12m | ecosystem: Environmental > Aquatic > Freshwater > Lake | place: Democratic Republic of the Congo: South-Kivu... | reverse complement strand
TTTAAGTGCAACATACAATCGATTCAAAAGAACAAAAGGAATAACAGAAATTAAAACTACAACGATGTTTGTAAAACCCGAAAGAATTTTTACACCCGATTTTTACGTCGAAGAAACAGATAAGTGGATAGTTTTTCCTTATGAACAAAGAGAATTTAATATGTAGAAAAAAAGACATATATCTTTATAATAGATTTCGGCAATTAATTTCTGTTAAAATGAGAATTTACAATGGTGTTGATGTTGATGTTGGTGGAAGTGGTGGCGACGAAGGAAAAGGAATAACGGCCGCTTATCTAGCCTCAACGAAAAATTATAGTATTCTTTTAAGAAATCCTTCTCCTCAAGCAGGACATAGTTTACCGAATAAAAATGGAGAAAAAATTGCTTTGGCAACTCTTCCTTGCGGGGTTATGAGTAATGATCATTCAAGAATATTATTGGGGGCGGGATCTTTGATTAATGTAAGCAAGTTTTTTAATGAAATAGAAAAAACAAACATTGATTCAAGAAGAATTGGAATAGATTATCAGGCAGCAATAGTTACTCCCGAACACATCGAAGAAGAAAGAGGAAATGAAAACTTAATGAAAGGAGTGGGGAGTGTTGGATCTGGTGTTGGTCCGTGTAGAAGAGACAGAATAATGAGAGTTAAAGGTTTCCAACTTGCAAGAGACATTCCTGAATTAAAACCTTTTTTAACCGACGCTGTCGGAGAAATTTATTCAACTCTTGAAAAAGGAGAAACAATTTTGCTCGAAGGAGATCATGGATTTAAATTAAGCTTGATTCATGGAGAATATCCCAAAGTTACAAGCAGAGATACAACCACATCGGGATTTTTAAGTGAAGCAGGAATTAATCCATTTACTATTCGTGATGTCTACATGTGCATAAAACCTTATGTTACCCGTGTTGGTCCCGGACCTCTAGAAGATGAAATTTTTGATGAAGGGGTGTTAGAATGGGCCCATAACGAAGGCGGAGAAAAAGGAAGTGTTAGTAAAAGATTAAGAAGAATAGGAAAATTAGAAAGAGAAAATATTCTTCGCGCGTCGAGAATAAATGGTGCAACAAAAATTTGTGTAACTCATATGGACGCATTTAAGAATGAAAATTTCAGAAAAGTTTTTGGAGAACCTGAAGAATTTTTATCCCAGATTGAGAAAGAAATTTGTTCAAAATATCCTTATCCAAAAATAGATTTATTGTCTTATGGACCAAAAATAGAAGATATCGTCGAGTATCCTAGACCAGAAATAGACCTGTTAAAAATGACGGAGGGTCTTAATGATTTTATAGGAAAAATTATGTCTTTAAAATGAAAAAAAAAGTAGTGATTGTTGGCACTGGTCCGGCAGGAATTGGTGCAGCATATACTTTAGCTGAAGAAAAAGATCTAGAGATAATTTTAATTGATCAGGGAAAAAAAATAGAAGAAAGAGGAACAAGTTCTTTTGGAAAATCTTATGGATTCGGTGGAGTTGGAGCATATTCCGACGGGAAATTCATCTTTGAAACACTCTCGGGAAAAAGACAAATAGGGACAAACCTTGATGAATTAGAAGTTGATGCAAAAGAATATCTTCGAAAAGCAAAAGAAAATATTTTCTTCCCAAATTATCAAAATGCTTTTGGAAAATTACCCCCAGAAATTTCAGAAGAAAGAATCTCAAAATCAAGACAGATTGCAATGGTAGCCTCAAAAAATGGAATGGATTATATCGTCGCGAGAGATTATCATATTGGAACTGATCTTCTTCCAAAATTAATTTCCACGATTCAAAATGATTTAGAATCAAAAGGAGTTAAAATAATTTCAGGAAAAAGAGTTCAAAACTTTGACACAACAAAAGTTTATGCAAGAGATACTGGAAAAAAAGGAAATTTTGATTCTGAGTATGAATTTGATTACCTAGTTATCGCCCCTGGACGAGATGGATCAAAATGGCTTGAGAATTTATTAAACGAAAAAAAGATAGAACATAAAAGTAGACCGATAGATATTGGTGTAAGAATTGAAGTAGATTCAAAAATTATTCAGCATTTAACCGACGTGGAAAGAGATGTAAAATTTGAATTTCGTCACCCGAATGGAGATTTAATAAGAACTTTTTGTGTTTGTCCTTATGGGCAGGTTGTAAAGGAAAGAAAGAAACCCGAATTTGCCGGAGCAGATTATAATCTAGTAAATGGTGCTTCAAACTCATGCGCTCTTTCAGAGAATACAAATTTTGCACTTTTAGTAAGAATGCCATTAAACCAAAATGGGAACAATGCAGATTATGGAATTAAAACCGGGCAACTTTTCAGCGTCGCCGGAATAGACCGACCGGTATTACAAAGATATGCAGAATTAAAACAAGGAAGAAGAAGTAAGGAAGAAAAACAAAATGAGTGGAGAGTAAAACCTAGCATGGATGGGGGATATCTCGTCGGTGATTTAAGAATTGGAATGCCCTCAAGAATAATGGACGACTTAAGATATGGAATAGATAGACTTAGTGCGACAGGATTAATTGAAGGATTAAATGGCGATGACACCCTAATTTACGGTCCGGAAATAAAAATGCATGGAATAGAAATTTCAACTACGAATTTTTTAGAATCTATCTCTATGCCAAATATTTTCTTTGCTGGCGACGGAACTGGATTCAGCCGAGGAATTGGGGGAGCAATGGCTTCGGGAATACTTGCTGGAGAAGGTATTTTAAAAAAAGTTAAAAACCTGTAAGAATAGTTCATTCTATGTCAAAACAATTATTCGACATTTTCTCAAGGAAAAAAGAGATAATCAGAGAAGAAAGCAAGATAAAAATAATAATTGATTATCGGGAAAAAAATTCTCTTGTTGCTTCTGAGTTAGTAAAGCTCGGTTTCGAAATAGAATTTCAGCAGTTGCCCGTCGGAGATTATATTGCAAACGGAGCAATCGTAGAAAGAAAAACATTTTCAGATTTCATTTCGTCAATGATTAGCAGACACCTAATTTCCCAGCTTCAGGAGCTTCAGCAATACGAAGACAAAATTTTAATAATTGAAGGAATGGAAGGAGAACAATTGTATGAAGACAAAAAATCAGAGGGTATGAATGCGAATGCTATAAGGGGCTTTTTACTTTCTATTGTCCTAAAATTCAGAGTGCCGATAATATTTTCAAAAAATTCAGAAGATACTGCAAAATTTATTTCTGTCTTGGCAAAGAAAAAAGAAAAATCAGACTTGCCCTTGAACGTATCAAAAAGAAATTTAAGCAAAAAAGAACGAATGCAATTCATATTAGAATCTTTTCAGGGAATCGGGCCAAAAACTGCAAAAAAACTTTTAAAAGAGCATAAGACACTGAAAAATATTTTCAATCTTTCACAAGAAGAATTAGAAAAAGAAATCGGAAAAAAGTCAGAAGGAATTAAGATTGTTGAAGAAGAATATTAACTCTCACCGGTTATCTGAAGCCGAAATGGATCAAAGTAGATTATGCCCGGAGAAGAGACAAAGGAAGGTTTCTTTTGAAGAGAATAAGAAAGTCCGAGAAGATCCAATTCGGAAACAATCTTATCTAAAACTTTAGGGAGAATTTTTCCATTATCGACAATTATCACTTTCTGTAAACCATTTAATTTTTCATTATAAAAAAAGTCTTTAAGTTCCCCATAACACCTAAAAGAAATAGGTTCCATAAAAAATCCGGATTTTGATTGAGCCATTAAAATATAATTTGTCAAGATTGGTTTTTAAACTTTTTTTAGAGCAAAAAACAAGAGTAAAGAATAAAAAGGAAGAAGAACTTTATAATATATATTTTTAATTAGATTAATTCAAACTGTCCAAGGATTTTATATTTCGGTCCAGCTTCATCGAGTTCCGAACCCATTAGATAGAATCGGCTAACTTCGAAGTTTAGCTTCGGAACTTTTATTTGTTTTAATTTTTCTAAAAACTCATTTTTATTTTTTACTGATTTTATTCTCGCAATGGTCAAATGAGACATAAATCTTTTTTCAGCAGGGAACATATTTTTCAAAGAATAATCAACTTCCTTCTGTAAATCATTGCAGTTTTTCATGTAAAGCCAGACAATCCGAATCTGTTTCTCGTCGAAAACCCCAAGATTCACTATCTCTCCAAAAAATTCCTTTGACTTTACTTTTTTCAGTCTCTTTTTTACTTCATCAACTTTTCCCTCATCGATTTCTCCAAGAAATTTTAAAGTTAAATGCAAATTTTCTTCTTCGGTTATTTTTCCCTCGAACTCTGGAAGCTGTTTCTGAATTTTCAAAATTTCACGTTTAACATTTTCAGGAATTTGGATTGAAATAAATGTTCTCATAATAATTCAAGACAAAACAAGAATTAAAAAGTTATCTCTTCAAACTTAAAGCCAAAGCAACAAGTGAAGAAACCAAAGAAATTATTACTGGTAAACTTCCGGGAGAATTGAAACCAATAACTGCACCGGTTGTTTTAAAGGTCAAGGTTAACAAACTCACCAAAGAAATCCCGATAAAAATTGAAACAGCAACGGAAGAAGATGGATTAGGAACAGGACTAAATCTGTGTTCTTTTCTTTCAATAATCTTAAGCAAACCACCCTCTTCAGGATTCTCTCTCGTTAATACAACTGATTTCAAATTTGCTAAATGAGCAGAAACGGTATTTTTCACAGAAGGATTTCCCCCTCTTAAAGCAACCGTGTAATGAGAAATAGCTTTATATAACGGATTGACAATATCATCCACGGAAGAATCCTTATCATACGCTCGTTTTATTGCCTTTTTTATCTCGGCGGTTCCTCTTCCGATTTCTGCATGATAATTTACCATAATAATAATAATAATAACCTATTTATAAATATTTATTTTTGGAATGATTATCTCCCACGAAAAATTCTAAGAAAAAATATATTTAAAGTTATTTCTATTTAATTTAACAAAAATCATAAAAACTCTCCCAAAACCTTTGCCCCTAATTTCGTTGTTATCATTCCAAATTCTTTATCTTTTTCTGAATTTATTTCCACAAGATCAACTACCTTCAATCCTTTAACTTTATTCAGTCGCTGAATTAAATAAATAAATTCTCTCGACGACAACCCCCCTGTTTCAGGATAACCCGTTGCCGGAGCAAAAGCAGGATCAACAACATCAATATCCAAACTTAAATACAATTCCTTTCCGTTCGAAAATTCCATAATAATATCACACGTATCTTCAAGGTTTTGCATAAGCTGATCCATTGAAATAATTCTAATTCCTTTTTCTTTCAAAAATCTTAATTCCTCTGGATCAGAATTTCTGACACCAACAAGTAAAATATTTTTTATAGGAAAACCACATTCAATAATTCCGCGAAGCCATTCTTCATGAGTTGGAAAATTTTTATCAACAGGAGGCATACAATCTGGATGAGCATCAAAAACAATTAAGCACGGGTTTTTTTTCTCTCGGTGACAATTATTCAAAAACCCGCGAACAAGAGAAAAACTTATTGAATGATCCCCCCCAAGAAAAATCGATTTATTCTGTTCTGAAAAAATTTCAAAGGCATTTTCATAAATCAATTTGTTAGTAATTTCCAAATTTGAATTATCTAAATGAATTTCTTCCAAATCCAAAATAGAAGAATTGATTTCTCTTCCTGATTCATTAGTATAAATATTCCCAAGCTCCGCTAAAATTGCGTTTCCCGCCGTTTCGCATCCTTTGGTTTTTCCCAGACCATTTATTCCCGGAACTTTTATTATTTGCATAAATTTTTACAGAAAAGAAGAATTAAAAATGTTTTGGGACTATCCAAACAAAGCAGAAATTCCTTCCGGAGAATTAAACATCGAACGGGCACTGTGTCCGGTATCCTCGACAATTACTTTTTTATGATGATTTTCTGGAAGTTTTATCTGGAGATATTTGAAATAATTTTCACCTCTAACTTTTCGGTTTATTCCCTGAATTTCTGCGGCACAGCTCCTGTCTAAATCTTCATCAAAAGGATCTGTGTCCTCTTCTCCAAGAAGATAAGTAACTTTACGTGATTCATATTGTCTCCTTAAATTAAAATTAGAAACAGAAGACATATATTCGTTTTTATCTTCAAGACCATAACGATAATCATTATAATTAGAACAAGCAAGTTTGAATAAATTTGGATTGACCCAAAGACCCCGGGAATATTCTACATAATTTCCACCGACGATTCGACCAGGATTAAAATAAAGATAAGATGAAGGATTGGCAACGATGTATTTCATCGGAATATTTCCTGACTTATCTAATTTATTTCCCGAAGCGTATCGATTAACAAACTGTCCTCCCGCCGAATGTCCTGCGATAATTATTTTATTCAAATTTGGAAATTTAGATTTGTCATTCAATTCCTGAACCAATTTATCTATAACCTCAAAGGAACTAACTCTTTTTCTAAGTTCCCTTGAGGATTTATCACCAATCTTCCACCCAGAATTATCGCTCCAATAAAAACTGTTTTTAGAAATAGAACCCCCCTTTACTAAAAAATGTGGAGAAAGAATTAAAGTTTCAGACAAAACTCTTTCATCCTCCGCAGCGTCAAAAATTGAATCAAAATATCCTTCTGCATTTCTTCCAGTACCATGAATTACAATAATCGCTTCGGTAATTTTGTTGTTTATTAACGAAAGATTATAATTTGTATAAACTGGAATATTATAATTTCCCATACCCTCGGAAAAATAAAAAATATTTTTAGACGTGCCATTAGAAAAATCCATCTGTTTGGTCAAATTATTTTTTGGTGTAGCTGAAGCCTCACCAGTAATTTTTTTAAAAATATTTGGAAAACTGGAAACAAAAAAGGATAAAAATAAAATTAATAGAAAGAGAGAAATTATTGTCGAATAAATTTTTTTCACCATCAGTATAATCAAAGAAATATCCTTTAAAAATATTTATTTACTTAGAGAAATTTCCAAAATCTGGAATCCAAAAAACAATAATTTCTCGTCGTGAAAAGTTTAAATGTTTTTATTCAGGAACCAGCGCAAGAAAACTATATTTTTTCAAAACGTCTTTAGCAATAGTTTTAACCGAGGATAAATTAACTTTTCTTATCTTTTCTTCGAATTCATAAAATCTTTTTGCATCACCACAAATTTCGGAATTTAACAGGTTTATCATCTGAACTTGCGAATCCTCGAGACTAATCTGATAATTCCCAACAATTTGTTCCTTTACTTCGGATAATTCTTTTTCAGATAATTCCTTAGTTACTTTTGAAAATTCTTCCAAGATTAATTCCTTAACTTTTTCAACATTCTCTTTTTTTGTTCCAACGTAAATTAAATTGTAAGCATATTCTTTATTTATCACCGTTTCTCCTTTAATACTATAGGCCAAATTTCTTTTTTCTCTTATTTCGACGAAAAGCCGTGAAGAAATTCCCTCGGAAAGAAGGGAATTTAACACCAAAGCAGAATATGAATTATCGTCGCTAGAGTTAGGAATGTGATATGCAAAAACTAAATTTGCCTGATCTATTCCTTTTCTATTTACAATTTTAGATTCATTCTTTTCCACAACGGGAATTTGTGGATTATTTCCTTTTTTCTTAGGAAAATTTTTTTCAATAAATTGAACTAATTTTTCAATATCAGCGTCGCCCACAACAGAAAGAATCATGTTTTCGGGAGAATAAATAGAATTAAATCGTTGAACTAAATCCTCACGAGAAAGAGAATTCATCGTCTCGAAACTTCCAATTAACGGAAAACCAAAGGGTGATTCATACAAACAAGAATGAATTTCATCCAGAACAAAAATTCGGGGATTATCTTTTCGCATTTTTATTTCTTCAAAAATTACTTCTCTCTCTTTTGAAATTTCTTTCTTATTAAAAAGAGGATTCTTAACCATGTCCGCCAAAACATCCAAAGCAATATTCAAATGTTTCGAAGGTATTTTACAATAGTAAGCTGTAACAGATTCGTCAGTGAACCCATTTATTTCACCCCCGTTTTTTTCTATCTCTGAAGCAATTTGGGTTGAATTTCTCTTCGGAGTTCCTTTGTAAAGCATATGCTCTATAAAATGAGAAATACCCTTCTCCGACTTTTTTTCATTTATTCCACCAGTTCTTACTGCAAATGCAAGACTTACAATAGGCAAGTCCCGCTTTTCAAAAATTAAAGTCATTCCGTTTTTTAAAATTTTTTTAAAAAATTTATTTTGCATATTACTAAAAAAAATTGAAAGTATATAAATTTAATATTTATTTTTGTTAAATTCTTGGTGGAGGAGAAATAGGTCTGAACCCCGGATTTATCGGTCCTGGACTTCCTGGAGGTCTACCTGAAGGTGTTATTGGTTTTGAAGGAGTTTTGTCTTTCTGAATTTTCCAAACTAAAACCGCACCAACTGCTGAAAGAAGAACCAAAACTCCGACGATAACCCAAATTAAATAACCAGTAGATGGGGGGTTTACATCTGAACAATCTTCCGGACAACTAGAAACAGTTTCATCTGAATTACAAGTTCCATCGCCACAAGAAGATTCTGCTGGAGGGGGAGTCATCCTACAAAGGGAAGTATCAAAAGAAAAGCAATCAGTCGAACAAGATAAAGTTCCGGAGTCAAATCCTTGCGTCGTGCAACTTTCACCACCTAAATTATTTCCATCACAAACTTCACCTAAATCCTTAACCCCGTCGCCACAAACCCCTTCATCATCAGATCCGGTGATTTGAACATTCCAACTATATGAAACCTCATTGATTCCATCAGAGACTGAAACAGAGATGGTTGTTGGTCCAAGTGCAGAAGAAACAAAAGTCAAAGAATTTGTTGTTGAACTCAAATTTAGAGAACCTTGTGACCAGGAATAAGTAAGGTCATCCTCCTCAGCATCTGAGGCACTCACTGAAAATACTTTTGATTGACTTGTGTTCAAAATAACACTTGTAGTCGATGGTGAAAAGGAATCAATTACTGGTGGACTATTTTCTAGGTTATAATCAACATAAATTTCTAATTTTCCCACGACCGATTCTTGTCCATCAGAAACAGTCACGGATAAATTTCTTTGCCCGACAAAGTTCAATTGAGGAGTAAGAGTTAGTTCGTTATTTGAAAGACTAGTAATTGTAATTCCAGTAACAGAAGATGGAACAAAAGAATAAATCATAGCATCATCTTCAGCGTCGTAAAAATAATCATTCAAATCTATGTCTGTTGGAACATTAGTCTCGACATAAACCAAAGAATCGATTTGTTCAGGAGGTGTGTTTTCCGTCGGAAGGGAATTATCAAAATTAACTTCTATTGCTCGAGTATTACTAAAATAATGTTTATCTACTATCGGGGTAGAATCCAATCCTTCACATTTCCAATAATAAATTCCATCATCGACGGGATTTTGGGTAAAATTGTAATCAAAAGTAAAAGTTCTCATAGACAAGGCATCTAATATATTTCCCTGTAACCAATTTTTTTGCTGAGTGACTGCCCACGAACCACTTAAGGTGGTTCTTAAAAGAACTTTTTCTAAACCCTTTGGATTACCTGTGCCACCAAGTCCACTATCAACACCACACTTAAAAGAAACCGCATCGCTTTGAGAATTAACAACAGTTAAATTAGCGGGATCAATTATTGAAACTATTCCGACGACACATTTTTTGTCTACACAACCATTTTCACAAAGTATTTTTTTCGCTTTGTAAGCACCAAGAAGTCCGCCACAAGTCTGTTCTGTTAATTGATTTACGGGCTGACCAATTCCCCCACATTTATCCTCAACAGATTTAGCTACACCAGTAAGAGATTTATAACAAACTTGACCTGCCTGATAATATTGCAAACTTGGAACAAGCGGAGTAGCATCACTATCTTTACATTTATCATTACCTAAATAAGAAAGAGAACATGCCATTGCAGTTGTAGGTGTGGTTGTAGTTAAAGTAGTTCCAGATACAGGTGGTAAAGAAACAGGAGTTTGTTTACAATATCCAACCCCTATAGAATTAGTCTCACAATAAAAATTATATGGGCAGAGTTTAGTGTGAGGACTTACATAACCAGAATTTGAATTGCAGAAATATTCAGTCACTTTCGTTTTCTCAGGATTACAAGAATCCTTATTATTAGTTATCTCAGCTCCCGCCCCTAATTTCCCCCGAGTAATCGACGGAACCTTTATGCTCGAATCCCAACTCCCAGAATCAAGTAAATTTGGGGAACTATCTGGATCCGAACATGGAACACACCTTCCTTTCCCTTCAGAATTTTCTAAACAAGTCGTTCCAGAAGCACAAGTTTTTGATTTATAGTAAGGATCCTCACTTGATGAAAGGCAGAAAGCTTCGTTTACTTTTGAATAATCTAAACACTTGTCTTTTTTACTCACCTCACCTCTAACTGCAAAACTTGCAGTATTAACTCCAAAAGGATTGTTTGTATCACTGGCTTTTGCTACGCTACCATCATAATCATGACAAAAATTGTAAGTCGCCGCCATCCCAGTCATCTTCGTCGAATTTGAAGAATTATTAAACCCCCAGGAAAAAACAAGAAAAGCAGACACAACTAAAACAAACACGAAAAATTTCCAACCCAAATGTTTCTTAATATCACCCTTCATTTTAATTTAAGTCTAAACAAAAGGACATTTATAAATTTAGTTGATTTTATTTCTAATTATTAAATATCTTTCCCCATTAGTTTCAAAGTCTTCGACGAGAGAAAAATTTTCTTTGATAAAATCAACAATCCAATTTCTGTTAACAAAAAACTTTTTTCGCGCAACCAAACTTCTCGTCGCAAAACTCACAATAACTAAATCAGCGAGAGGAACAATCGCCTTCAAAATCTTTTTAGAATAATCTCCTTCAACCATCTCAAGAGAGTCAAGTACCTTGAATAAAAAAACAACTCGTGGTTTTTCCGTCGACAAAATAACTTCTTTTATTTTTTCCAACTCAAACAAACTTTTATGAATAACTTTCCCAGGAATTTTTTCCTGAGCGAAATAGTTATTTGTTAAATCCACCAATTGTCCTATTGCCTCAACTCCGAGATAATTATTAATTCCAAACTTTTTCATATTTTCAAAATTGAAACTAAAACCATTAACCCCGCAACCTAAATCAATAACTGAAATTTTTTTAGAAGATTTTGCACCGAAGGTGCTGAGTGTGGGGGGGTGGGAAGTAGTTAATAAAAAAATTCTCCCATAAACCTCACCATAAGAATCAAATCTTTCACCCGAAGTATCTGGAATTTTTGAAGAGCTTCGCAGAATGCCCACACGTTCTCTTGTGGAAATATGTTTTTTCAAAATCCATTCTGCCGACTTGTTTTTTGGAGACAAAAGTTTCTCACTGGCAAAAACCCCAAAAACTTTGTGTAGAAGTTCGCGGGTTAATTTTATTTTTTCTTCGTCGCTGGTTTGTCTTTTTTCAAAATGAGAAAACGCAAGTTCAACATCTTTTTCAGGAAGATGGGAAAATTCCTTTTTTGAAATAATTTTTTGAATGATTTCTGATTTTTCCATATTTATTCCGACGCGTGATTCATTTTAACGTCCCTGAATCCTATTCCTGTTTCCTCAACAATTTTATTTTTGATTGAAATTCTTTTTTTGTTTAGTTCTCTAATTGCAATTGCTCTTCTTCCGACTTCTTCAAGTCCAAGTTCTTTTTCTTTTCCCTTACGGATATCAGATTCCAAATCCCAAATTTGTCCATTAACTTCATAAAGCTCTTTAATCCATTCAGAATTTATTCTAACTCCCCTTTTTTCGAAATCTTTCAATGCTTTTTCATACTCTTGCATTTCCATTTTCAGATGAGTTTCTCCAATTCTTTCAATCTTAAGTTTAAGAATACTCATTCGGTCAAGAATTTCTGGGAGAGGCATTTCCATATAATTAAGAAAGAACTAAGATTTTAAATTTAATGAAACAGAATTATATTTCTTGAGTGTTTCATTTAAGGCATCAGCAAAACCTTTTCTCAATTTGTCTAATTCTTTTTCATTAAAAATTCCTTTCTTGAAGTATAACTCTTCATTTGTCTCCTGATGAATTATGGGAATTCCACTCGAACCCTCGCCTTTCCAACCAAACTTATCACAAATATATTCGTAAACATCCAGGTACAAATCATTTATTCCTATTCTTAAATTGGGAAACCTTTTCTTTAATTCATTGGCATAAAGAAGTAAAATTTCTTCTGGAGCAAAAACAACTTTTTTTCCATCACGAATAAAAAAACTAGACAGGGCAATATCATATTTTAGTTCAGAATTTAAACTAGAATGATTAGGAATCGTAGTATGCCCATTAAAAATTAATTTTCCTTTAAAATTAGAAATTTGTTGATAAAAAGGGAGAGAATATTTTTCCACGAATTTTTTTCTTTCATTAACTGTCGGAATAAAATTTTTTTTGAAAACAGAAATCCCCCTTATTTTTGTTGGAACTGAAGAATCAAAATATTTAGGATTTCGACAGACGTTTAAAAAAACCTGGCTATATGGAAAAATTATTTGTTCATTTCCGAGGATATTACAAAAATTGTATAATTTTTCAGAAAACCAATCAGTCTCGGCATTTCGAGAATAAATCATTTCCCTTCCTTCTTTGGATAAATAATTTTTTTTAATTTCCGGAAGAAGATTAGTTGAAGAATGAGGAATAATCACTAACAAATTCTTTTCTTTCATCATTAAATATTTAAGTCAGATTATATTAAAAAACCTATGCCAGTAAATGTTTCCCCAGAATATGCAAAAGCAGAAAAAGAACATCTTGAAGCAGAAACACTCGAAGATAAGATTAAAACTTTGCAAAAATTAATTTCCTGTGCCCCCGCGCACAAGGGGGGTGAAAATCTAAGAGCACAATTAAAAACAAGATACAAAATGCTTTTAGAAAAAGTTGAAAAAGCAAAAAAGCAAAAAAAGTCTCTCGGTGGAGGAAAAGAAGGAATCAAAAAAGAAGAAATGCAGGCGGTTTTGGTTGGTTTTGAAAACTCAGGAAAATCAACGCTAATTTCAAGTTTGAGTAAAACAAAAATGATTTTTAATAAAAAAGAGCCGTATGTAAAAATGATGAATTATCTTGATGTAAATATTCAACTTCTTTTCAATCCTGCAGTAGATTCTGAGTATTATGATAAGGGAATAACAAACAGCGCAGACACGATTTTAGTGATAATCGACAGCATAGAAAAAGTAAAAGATTTACAAAAAAAATTAAGTTCAGCAAATGGAAGGAAGATAGTTGTATTTACAAAAATAGATCAAAAAGAAGAAAATGAAATAAGAAAAATTTCGGCATACCTCCAAAGTAATAAGTACAACTTCATTTTAGTTTCTTCTTTCACCGAGGAAGGATTTGATGAATTGAAAAAAAAGATGTTCGATTCTTTCAAAAAAATAAGAGTTTATACAAAAGAGCCGGGAAAACAAAAGTCCGGAAATCCAATAATTATGAATCCGAATTCAACAATCTACGAAGTTACTGAAAAAATTCTTAAGGGTTTTTCAAAAAAAGTTATTGAAACAAAAATCTGGGGACCAAGCAGTAAATTTGGCGGACAAATCGTCGGGTTAAAACACGAATTAAAAGACGGCGATGTCGTCGAGTTTAAGACGAGGTAATTGATTTTTAATAAACTTCTCGAAGAGAGAAAAGTAAAGATTAAAACCAACTGCTGAGCAGAGATAACTCAATTTTAAAAAAATTTTGTGTAGCAAGAATAATAAAAGTCAAATTGAATTGTCGAGCAAAGATAGAAAAAAGTTTCTTCTACAAAAACTTTTTAATTTTCCCCAGAATGCTTTCAAAAATCTTAATCAACGAAGAGCGTTTTTTCCAAAGTTCATAATTAAAAGGTTCTGTCTCAGAAAGAGTTTCATTAAAATATTTCTCAAGTGCGTGAATAAGCTTCTTGTCCTGCCCAATGAGATTTATTTCATAACTCTTAAGAAAACTTCGATAATCAACATTAGATGACCCGAGAAGAAAGAAAGCATCATCAATAATCAATAATTTAGAATGGAGAAGTTTTGGAAGATAATAAAAAATTTCTACTCCTTTTTTATGAAGATACCCTAAATATTTATTTCTCATTAAATCAATAATTTTCCAGTTTGAACTTTTAGGGATTATTAACTTCACTTTAACTCCTCTTGAAATTGCCCGAGTTAATGCACGAATAATTTTCGGAGATGGAATAAAATAAGGAGTTTCAATTCTTATATCCTGAAAAGATTCATTAATGAGACGAGCATAATTCCTTTCAGTATGACTTCTTCTTAGAGAGGGAATATCCTGGAGCAATTGAAATTTTTTGTGTACAAGAAAAGATAATTTTTTTCGATTTATTCTTCCAGCAGTTTGCCAAAAAATTTCAAAAGAAGATTTAAGCTGAACAGTCAAACCACCCTCAAAACGCAAAACAAGTTCCCGGTTTTTAATATACTTCTGAATAATGTTATAAGATCCAATATAAGAAATTTTGTCGTCGATTAAAATCATTTTTCTGTGTCCCCTTTCATAATTGTCTGAAAAAATTCTAAGAGTATATCTTAACTCACGGAAAAATTTAAGTTCACCACCAGAAGAAAGATATTCTTTGAATAAATTTTTCTTAGCATTAGATATTCTGCCATTCAAATAAAAAAAACCCCAAGCATCAATTAATAATCGAACCTTAACTCCTTCTCTCACTTTTTGAGACATAATTTTCAAGAATTTCTTCCCAACAGCATCGTCGCCAAAAAGGTAAGTTTCAAGAAAAATATATTTCTTAGCTGATTTTATATCGCTAAGCATCTTTTCGTAAAAAATTGGGGGGTCAGAAAAAACTTGGAAATCGTTGTTACTCATGGAAATGAAAGGAGAAAAGAATTTAAAAATTATCTGTGTTAATTATAATTCCAAGTTTCCAAATCAAGATTATTAAAATCGTAAAATTTGTGATTATCTAAGTTATATTCCCCGTAAAATTCATTTGTATTTTTTGGCGTTAATTTGAAAGGATCTTTTTGGCATAAATAAACTAATGACTTAAGGGGAAATCCAGGATAAGCCAAAAGAACCCATTTCTCCCGTCCTTGAACATACTCATTTCTGAATTTTATTTTCTTATTTAAAATTAAATAAGTCATTAAATCTTCTTCAAGAAAAAAGTTTAGTTGATTCTCGTTGAGTTTTCTTTTGCTGAAAGCACAATCTTCTTTAATATATTTCTGAAATAATTTATCTTTTTGATATAACTCTCTTACTTTAGTAAGTAGGTCATTGAAATCAAGTTCTGCTTCAAGATAAAGATTTCCCAAGTTTCAAAATGAAATGCTTGTTGAATTTGATTTTGTTTCCTATTTTTGTGAATTGATTTTTTTAATCCATTTTTATGAGAAATCATCTGGCACATAAATTTTTCTTTTAATTTTTTGGCGGGCTCGTCGGAATTAAGATAAAGAAAATCACAATAAACAAAATTTACCCCTACTTGTGGGTCCTGAACTTTATTTCTAAACATCTCGAGCCATTTCATACATTCGCTGACACTTTGCCCGGTAGAAATTCGTGCCATGGAAATAGGAAACCAAATTATTCCCCAGTCTTTTATTTTAATATCAAAAAACTGGTTTTTCCCTGGTTTCATTCTTTCGGATAAGCTTCATCAATCAATTTTTTATTTTTCTCAACTTTTTCTCTTAAAGAAGCCAAAAATAAAATTAATTCGTCGGCAACTCCCTGTTTCAAGTCAATGGAAGATAATTTTTTTTCAGCAAATGCTTTTTCAGTTTCGTGGTAATTTGAAAACTCTATTTTTCCCCCGTATTTTTCCGGTCGATTGACAACAAATTTTCTTTCCTCTTTCTCAATTTTCCTAAATAAAATATATTTCAAAATAGCAAGAAGTCCGTTTCCTTCAACAACCCCGTCGGTACAATAAGCTTTATTTATTTTCTGTCTAATTATTTTTTCGGAATCTTCAAAATCAATTTTTGAGTTTGGTTCAGAAGAACTCATCTTTCCTGATTCACCCAATCCCGGGATAAGTGGATTCATTAAATGAATTCTTTTTTCATATCCTATTTTAGGCAAAAATTCTCCCGCAAAAACAAAAATCTTTCTCTGATCAATTCCCCCAAATTGCACATCAGCTTTCAAATAAACTTCGTCGAGAGATTGCAGAATTGGATATAATAATCCACTCATTCTTGGATTTTCAACCTGTTTAACAACTTCCGCACCTGCTTTTTGGGTATCTTTAATCGTCGTCAAAGCAGCAAGACGATACATATCCAGAGTATATTTTTCAGAGAGTTCAAAATCAGTTCCTTTCACAAATTTTAATTTCGCAATAGAAACCCCGATTAAATTTAACATTTCTTTTATAATAAATTCATAAAACTTTGTCCTCTTCTCAAGCAATTCCCACGAAGTTTTCATATTGTCCAAGTAAGCATGAATATTTGCAAAAAGGATAGTAACTTCACAACCTGCTTCCAAAAAATCTGCAATTTTATACATTGGAACAAAATACCCTAAATGAGGTTTCCCCGTCGGAGCAGTTCCCCAATAAATAGAAAAAGATTTTTTTTCCTTTAATTTTTTTATTAATTCTTCCTCACCAATAACTTCCTGAAGATTTTTTTTAATCAATTCAAATTTTTCTTCAGTATTCGATTCTTTAGTTTTTTTCATTTTACTCACAATATCCAACCAAATAGTTTTTATTTATTAAATCTTTCCAAAAGAAAATGCTTATTGAAATTTTGCTGTTTATAGTCATAGGAATTTGTGGGGGGGTTTTAACCGGCCTGTTTCCAGGAATCCATATAAATCTCGTCGGAGCATTGTTATTATGGTTCGTACAAAATGGAAGTACAATAAATCCAATTTTTATTGTTGTTCTAATAATTTCAATGTCAATTACTCATGTCTTTGTAGATTTTATTCCATCAATTTTACTGGGTGCTCCCGAAGACGGAACAGAACTTTCAGTTTTACCTGGACATGAATTATTAAAAAAAGGATTGGGGCTTCAAGCAATTTCTCTTACGAGTTTGGGATGTTTATATGGGACTTTGATTTTAATCTTACTTTTTCCAATTTTTTATTTGATAACTTTTCCGGTTTATAATTTTCTAAAACCAGTAACGGCAATTTTACTAATTATCGCTTGCTTTTTTCTTATTTTTTCCGACGAGAAGAAAATAAATGCTTTATTTGTTTTCTTAATTTCAGGCACTCTGGGATTTTTGGTATTAAATCTAAATTTGAAAGAATCTTTACTTCCAATGTTAGGTGGACTTTTTGGTGCATCAACATTAATCCTAAGCATAAAAACAAAAACAGAAATTCCCAAACAAGAAGAAGAAAATAAAATAGAAATAAAAAAAATTAAATCAATTTTGGCTGCAATGTTAATTTCCCCAATAAGTATTTTTCTTCCAGCAATCGGGAGTGGACAAATTGCAACGATAGGTAATCAACTAGCAAGAGAAGAAAAACAGGGTTTTTTGTTTCTATTAGGGATGATAAATATTCTCACCTTAGGATTTTCTTTTTTAGCATTAAGTACAATTTCAAAAACAAGGACAGGAGTTTCAGTAGTAGTAAAGGAATTAATCGGAATTCCGAACTGGAAATTATTAGGATTAATTTTAATAACAATTATTCTCTCTGGAGTAATCTCTTTTCTAATCACAAAAATTCTTTCAAAAAAATTTATCAAATTATTAGAAAAAATTGAATACCAAAAACTATCAATAATCACTTTAATTATTATCTCTATAATTGTTTTAATTTTTTCCGGATTAATTGGATTCTTAATTTTTTTTATTTCAACTTTAACAGGAATTTATTGTATTTCTTTAAAGACAAGAAGAACACAAATGATGGGTTGTCTTCTAATTCCAACAATTATTTTATATTTGTTTTAACTTAATAATTATGACAAAGAAAGATTTATAAATAAGAAAAATTGAAAGAAATTTAATGGACAAAGATAAAGAATCAAAAAGAATTTTTCAAAAAATTATAGGTTATATGGGAAGAAAACCCTTGAAGGCGATAAGTATCGCTACACTAGCCGCACTTACTCTTCTTGGACCATGTAGAGCACTAAAATATGAACTAGATAACAGAACCACGAGTGGTGAAGGAAGTGTTACTGGGACGACTCAAAAAATTAAAAGAGATGGGCCAAAAGTATGGGGGATGTTTTATCTGCCTTTTAATAGCACATTTAACGGATTTATGCTTCTTAGTAAATCTTCTGGAATGAGAAAAGATGACAGATTGTGGTATAGTTTAGATAGAGATAGTTCAATAAATTTTACAATAAAAGATCCCCGATGGCCAAAAGACAAAAGGTATGTTGATACTCAAGAAAAACTTATGGAAATAATTAATATGTGTGATGGGAAAGAAGGAACAATAAAATTCATCAATCCAAAAAAGAAACAATTTGAAGTAGTAATTCCCGCAGGTGAGAAATATGTTGGAGACCGGAACACAGGATATATTGAAGTAATAAAAGAATTCGACAAAAAAGTTAGAGAAACTTATTTAGAAAATGGAGAAGAAAAAACAAGAGAAGTAGTAAAAAAATATCAAAGACTAAAAATTACTCAATGGATAATATATAGTTGGAGAGGAATTGTTTCAGACGATATTAGGGAAGAAGATACATATAATCGTGATGTAAATTTAGTTCGAGAATTTATTCCTGGTGAAGAATGTATAATAGAAAATTCTGGAGGATTAGAAAAAAGTACTTTATCTGGACCAGAAAAAAGAATAGTCACATCTACAACAACCACTATTCCCTCAAGATATTCTTCGACGACAATTCCTTTAATTTCAACAACTACTACAACACAACAACCAAAAAAAGAAGAAAAGAAAGACAGATATTTTTTAGGTTTTAGAATAATTGATGATTCAGAAAAAAGGAATTAAATTTTTCTCAAAGGGATTAATTATAATTTGACCAAAATATATATTCAACACAAAGATTAGTAATAAATCATTTAGTAAGATTTTTTCTCTTAACATTTCAGCAATTTCCTCGTCGATTATCTCCTGAAGTTCCACTCTTTTTTGCTTACATTTTCCGCACCATTCTTCAGGAAGATTTTTCCTTCTTCCCTCAAAATGATCTAACCAAATTCCCACCAAAACATATACAAAACACCCATAAATCAATTCTCCGCATGAGTAACAATATCTTTTCGTTCTAAAACCATTTTTGTAACCCCTCTTGTTTTTCTGTTTCTTTTCCAAAAATACTTTCTATTGCTTCTTTAATTAATTCAACACTTTGTTTCATATACGGAGAAAGATTATATTTTTTAACGAGATCAAGTGCAGGCTCAAGATATTTTCTAATTCCACCTTCGTGAATAGTAAAAATAATTTTTCCGTGACATACTGGACAAACACCTGAAAGAGGTGGTCGTCGCATGATTTCATTACAATCAACACATCTAAATCCTTGCATGGAAAATTTTCTAAGATTACCTTTCATATCTGAAATGAAATGTCTATCAATAATTAACCTCGCAGTATCTGACGTGTCTGCAGAACGAATTCTTTCAACAAGTTCCATTTGATGTCGAACTTTATCCTGCATCGTCGCAAGAGTCTTATAACTGGAGCAAATTACTCCCCCATTAAAATTTGAAGTGTCATGAGTAAATCCATAATCTCTAAAAGGATCTTTATTTTCTTTCAAAATTTTTTTCAAATTATAAATTTTAAACTTTGAAGAATGTTCTTTTTTTTCTGCCAATTCATAAAGTTCAAGAGGATATTTGTAAACATATTCTAAATCTAAAATTTGATCATCAACCTCTCCAGCGTCGATATGTGCATTCAAAACTAAGGGAGCATCTTGAGTTCCTCCACGATGACTTGGTAAAAATTGACGTGAAAAATTTAATAAAACATCACCCAACAACATAATTGCTGCTTCATCACCATCACAATCTCTTCTTACTGCTGCATGCATAAATGGGCTTGCAAACAACCCTAAAGAATTTGAAAAACCAATAAAACGACAAGCAACACCAGCACAATTATGTGGGGCCATAACAACCCCTAGCTGACCAATAAGATCTTCTCTGGATTTAACATTATAAAATGGAGGTAGACCATAAAATTTAACCAATAAATCGTCGATAAAATTACAAACACTAATAAAAACATCATCTGCTTTTTCGTCTCGATTTTCCATTGCACTTGGAAGAAGAATGTCGTGAGGCATTAATTCAACTATTTGAGAATCATTGACTAATTCATTTCCATAAATATCTTTATCATAACCTAATTCTTTTAATTTTGAAATGCTGGTAAGAATTTCTTTTGGTTTAAATGAAACTATAGGTAATTCAGTAGCATCATATCTTATTGTCCCATCTTTATTAACCTGAAGATTATATTGCGCCCGGAGAATTCCTTTGGAAAGATTTTCAATCACATGATTGTCTGAAGAAGTTCCTCTAATTCCCTTGATTAAATTTGGGAGTTCAGATGAAGACATTTTTAATTTTTTAAGCGCAGAGGTAACATAACTTTTCAAATCAATAGTTGTTTTATTATTTCTGTCAAATTCATTTGAAACTTTTTCTTGAAGTTCACAAACACCTTCACAAATTTCGCAAGAAGGATAAATTGTTTCTCTATTACAAACATTACAAAAAAAAGAAGGAAAATTACTTGAAATTTTTCCAATAGCCAAAGCAGCATTAATACTTCTTAATCTTCCACCTTCATTTCCGACGGGAAAAAGAATATTTGGACTCCCTTGTAGTTTCCTAAGTTTAGCTTTTTCAGGACGACCCATACGACTCCCAATAAATTCTCCAGATTTGTCTTTAATTTTAAATTTAGAAAGAGAATTAATTATTTCCAAAACCGGTTTATTTGAATTCAAAATTTCATCAAATTTTTTTTCATCAAAAATTTCAGAAAAAAGAAAATCAGATTTATCCAATAAAGAATAATCAAGACCAAGATTTAAAAAAATTCGTTTTGAATTTAATTCATTAATTACCACATTTTCTAAAGTTACTTCATGTTCAACACCAATTAATTCTAATGCTCTTTTTCCTATTTTAAATTTTTCTTCATCTAATTTTGTAAAAGGAAGGATTATTTTTTTCTGACAACGAGAAAAAGATAACCATTTAATTAAATTCAGAAATTGTTCAGAAGAAATTTCAGACCAATAAAAAATATTTTGGGGATAAAGAGGAAGAGAATATTTTTTACACAATTCAACAGACTCTTCAAAAGAAACATTAAAAAAATCTATTTTTCCGACGAGAAGTGGGTCTGTTTTTTCAAGTTCTAAACCCCACCACTCTTCAACATAACCTGGTTTTATTAAAGTGGCATTTCTATTTGCCAAATCACTGAAAGGAAAAAGAATATCCCCTAAATAAATAATTTCTTCTATATCTGGATAAATTTTTCTTGCTTCTTCAAGTGTTTTTAATTTCCTCACACTGCCAGTAATTAATTTAACTATCGGCCCATCAATAGAATCACACACAGTAGCAGTCATCCCCTTAGTTGGTTTTTCTATCTTTAATTGTGTTCCAATTGCAATAAAATCATCTGTAACGGCCATTGTAGCTGGATGTAAAGAAGCAGCACTAAATCCTGAAACTCTTCCTCGACCATATCTAAATCTAAATGCTCCACTTTTTGAAGGATGCCCAAAAACAGGACGACCTGCAACCAAATCTTTAATATAAGTTGGACTTGCATCTAACTTTCCAGTATCTCTTTTTTTATGTAATTCAATAAACTCATCTAAAAAATCCCATGACGATAACTTAAATCCTTTTTCACGCAAACCAGAAACGTATCTTTTTATTTTCGCGGCTTTTTGAGCAATCCCTTCTCCAATAACTAAACAAAAACCACCACGAATAAAATTTGTTTCAATACGGGAAAGATTTTTATGGTTTGAAACTTCTAATTTTTCTGAAGCCTCCCCATTAACTTGAAGAGGTAAATTTTTTGCAAGAAAAGCAGATTCTTCTTCAGTAGGCATATATTGTAGATTAGTAATACGCTCATGATAATCAATTAATTCAGTTACTGCTCTTTTAACCTCTTCTTCCGTCGGATCATATTTCACAAAACCAAAAACTTCTCTTAGATGGTCAATAATAACTAAAGAAAAAGCAGCACCAGTTCCACCAGCACTTCTTACCGGTCCGGAATAAAAAGGAGAAAGATATTCTTTTCCGTCGATAGTTTTCATAATTTTAATTTCAGTAAGACCCTCAATTGGACTTGAAACAACCCCCAAAGTAATATATGCAAAAGCAACTCTAGCTCCAGCATCAATTGATTGAAGTAAATTATCAAATTTACAAAATTTTTGTTTTGCAATTTCTTCCGAGATTTGTAAACAAACAGCAGGATCTAATTTCCCCCACTGTTTTTCTAATTCATGAATTCGTTCAGCAATTCCTGAATTCATTATTTGAGGATAAATAGTAGAAATAAGACCCACAACTTTTTCAGCCATCGACATTGCAAGAGGAATCTCTACTTTTCCAACAGGATCTAAATTTTTTTTTCTTGCTTCTTCGGCAATTTTATAAATTCCTCTAACACCCAGTTCAAGATTTTTAAAATATTGTTCAGTATTCATTTTAATTTTCAAAATCTAAAATTTTAATTGCTCCTGTTTTAAGATTAAAAATAGGAACTTTACAAAAGTCCGGTTCCGCCCCTCTTTTTTCTTGATATCCCGTCATAGATTCCCAGCTAGACACTGAGATAATTAAAATATTATTATGATACATTATACCTGATTTATGTGTGTGTCCTGAAATAAAAATATCTGGAATTTCTTGAATAAACAATGGATCTTTTTCTAAAGGATAATACTGTGTTGAAGAATGTGTTGGGGCAAGATGACGATATTTAAGAAGATAGTCCATAATTATTTCAGGTTTATGTGTTGCTTTTTGTTTAATAAGGGAAGGAATATTATCAGCATAATAAAAAAAAGAAAAACCATGATATAACAAAACATTAAATCCCGAAAAAGATTTTGAAAAACCAAAATTAACTAAAGAAGGATTAGTAACAAAATAAATATTTTTTAAATTATAAAGGGGCCAGGCATATTTCTCATTTATTAATGGTTGAGGTTCCATAATTCTTACACCATCATGATTTCCAGTAGAAATAACTATTTTTATATCTGAACGGATTTTACTTAAAAGTTCCGCTGCTTTTTGAAAATGAGATTCCAAATCAGGTAAGGAAATTTCTTTTTCTTGATTAGGATAATTTGCCACACCTGCAATCAAATCACCGACGATAAATAAATATTTTATCTTTGAAACTTCAGGGGTATTCGGGACTTTCCCATTAAGATAATCAACAAATTTTAAAAAATTATTTTCTAAAAATAATTTGCTCCCTATATGTAAGTCTCCAACAAAAATTGCAAATTCTTCATTTGGTGATTTTTTTCTTTCAGGAAGAGATGACTCTGGAAGAATTATTTCATTTACAAAAAAAATCTCTTTATTTCCGGTGCCTTTAAAACCAATAACTGAATCTAAAGGCAAATCTTCAGCAGAAGAGTATAAATCTTTTTTGTCCTTATTAATTAAAACAATTATTTTTCCTGTAAGATCTTCAATTTCTAATATTAAATTTTTATTTTTAGAAACTTTTTTACTAGAAATTAGACCAATTAAAGAAAACACTTTTTTTTCTGAAGATATTTTATTTATCGAAGTAAGATTAACTAAAGAAGTATTTTCCTGAAGAATATTTTTAAGAGAATTAAACCTACTTCTAAAATAAGTAACAAAATCAGAAACATTTAATTTTTTAGATGGTGAAAGATAATTAGAGACTATTTTTATATTTTCTTTTTTTTCTTCAGAAATAGAAAAAGAAGAGGTAGGCTCTTCCGAAACTTCCTTTATAATCTCAATACTTAACCCCAAATTTATTTTTAATTTTTCTAATTTTTTTTTCCTATCCTCAGGAAGAAATTCTAAAAATTTATTAAAATAAGTTATATTCTCGATAAAAGTGTGTTTAGTCAAAACATTCACAGAAGAAACTTCTTTTATTTTTTCTATAAAAAACTTTGTAGAATCTAAATCAGGATAATTTGAAAAAATTTCGAGAACTTCTTTGTCCAATAAAATCCCTTTTTCTAAACAAAAAGATAAAATCTCTTTATTTATCATTTTATTTATAGTCTAACACATCCTCAATTATTTTTTTAGCCTTTTCTATAATTCCTCGAGAGATAGCTAGTCTTATTTCACGCATTCTTCCACCCCTACCCTTAGAAATAACTGTAAGATTAATAATTCCCAACATATCAAATTCTTGAAGAATATCTGAAACTCTTCGTTGAGTTAAAATATCACTTTTAGTGGTTCGACACAATTCCTGATAAGCATTATATAAATCTCCAGTAAATATTGGTTCTATTCTAGAAGAATCAGAATTATTAAAAGTTTTTTGAGAAATAGTTTTTCTTCTTTCAGAAAGTTTTATAATTGAATAAAGAACTAATTGAAATTGTTTTGGTTCTGTGCGAATAATATCTAAAATCTTATCTTTTTCAATTTTAGAATTTGCTTCATCAATAAAATTTAATCTAATCTTATCTGAATTATTCCTTTCTGCTAATTCTCCCGCAACTCTTAATAAATCCAATGCTCTTCTAGCATCACCATGCTCACGTGCAGCAAAAGCAGCACATTTAGAAATAACACCCTCTTCTACAACCTTATCTTTAAATGCTTTTTTTGCTCTCTTACTTAAAATTTCCTGAAGTTGAATAGCATTATAAGGAGGAAAAACTATTTCTTCTTCTGAAAGAGAACTCCTAACACGTGGATCTAATTCATCTAAGAAAGTCAAATTATTACTTATACCAACAACACAGATCTGACTTTTTGAAAGTTCTGAATTTAATCTTGTGAGATTATATAAAAAATCACTGGATATTTTTTTAACAGCTTGATCTATTTCATCAAGAATAAGAATTACTGTTTGTTTTTTAGAATCAATTAATTCAATAAATTTAGTATAAATTGCCTCAGTAGGTAACCCTGTTGAGGGTACTTCTTCACCTAATTTTTTAATCAATTCTGCTAAAATTCTATATTCTGTATCTGAAACTTTCTTAAGTTTACAATTTAAATATTCTATCCTTAAGAAGGAATTAGAGTCTTTAGGAAATCGTTTAAGAAGTTCATCCCGGATATATAATATGGAAATGGTTTTCCCTGTTCCAGTTTTTCCATAAAGAAAAAGATTACTTGGTTTTTCACTTCTCAAAACAGGAGCAAGAATAGATGCTATTTGTTTAATTTGTTCATCACGATAAGAAATTTCATCCGGACGATAACTATGTTGTAAAATAGATTTATCTTTAAATATCTTAGGATGATTAAAAGAATCAAAAATTGTGTCTAATTCGGAATTCATTTTTATTTAAATATTCTCTCCTTTATATAACTGACTGGTTTATTTCCACTGGAAAAAGTTATTTTAATCATATTATTAAAATGAGATTTTAAATATTATATAAATAATTATAACTACTCATAAATCAAGATATTTAATGAATTAAATTAATATATTTTTAATAAATTACACTTAGAATAGATTATTTAATTTTTTTAAAATATATTATTTTCTTAAGAAACAATCTATCTTATTAATAAATAAATATTATAGAAATAATTAGAGAGAATTAAAAAAGAATTAACGAGAGAAAAGATTCTAAACAGAAATATATTAAAATAATTTTATATTTTTTTATTTTATTTGTTTTTGTTTAATTATTAGTTTGATTATTAATTTTATTTAATTATATATTTTCAAATCCATTCTTTACTCTCTTATTAATTATCTAATTGTTTTTGATTAAACCTTTTATATTTATTTTATATGTATTTTATATGATTATTTTAATTATTTATATCAAAATAATATAATTTAATATAACTACTAAAAGTAGAATTTAATAGATAAAAATTAGAGATTTAAATTTAAAATTAAATTTAAGATTTTAAAAAAAGATTATTAAATTTCTAAAAATTAAAATTAATTATCTACTAAAATATATAAAAATTTTTAAATTAATTTTAAATCTTTATTTTTAATCTTTTTATTTTTAAACATTTCTATACGAAATGAAGGGGACACATCCAGAAATTAATTATTATCTTTAAGTATTACTTCATTTTTTAAAAATAAATTTTATTTAATTATATATTTTCAAATCTATTTATCTTCACAGAAAAGTTTATAAATAATTTTCTTCTAACTTCTTTATGCAGACAGAAAAAAACACATACAATTCTCTTGTTGGGAAGATGGTAGTGACTAAAGAGGGAAAAAGATTGGGTTTTGTTAGAGATATTACCTTTGAAGCTACTACAGGTGAGCTAATTAGTCTTGTCCTTAAAGATATGACTTCTTACGCTGGAAACCTTAATTTAGAGAAAGTTGGTTCTGGAGAGGTTCTTGTTCCTTATAGCGCAATAATTGCCATTGGGGATTTTATTATCGTTTCAGAAGAAGACTTAATTTAATAATTTCTTTAAAAAAATAAAGATAGTATTTACACTAAATCTTTTTTTATAATTAGTTAATCTTATATAATCTACATTTTTTTATAATCTTACTTCATAATTAGTTTTTTATTAATCCTTCCGCAAGAAATCCGTCGAGTTTAGTCTACGGATGAATTGCGATAAATATTTCTAATAAAAAATCTTATAAAAAAAGTCGGCAGGTTACTTGCCGACTGAAAGTCTAACCTTAG
>Ga0172371_10002919_pt1 | contig 26842 bp, 20 predicted proteins | sample Lak12m_FD_114543 | JGI IMG/M metagenome (GOLD analysis project Ga0172371, IMG submission 114543) | Freshwater microbial communities from Kabuno Bay, South-Kivu, Congo - kab_022012_12m | ecosystem: Environmental > Aquatic > Freshwater > Lake | place: Democratic Republic of the Congo: South-Kivu... | reverse complement strand
CGCGCATCGAGAGTGGGGTCGGCCCCCGCCAACCTGCGGAGTCCCCGCAAGGTGGTTCGCTCGCAAGAGCAGATGTGGCCCGGCAAGCCGGGCAATCATCGGGACGCCGACCCCGCCATCGTGCGGGGTTTTTCGTTTTCAGGGACGGCCCACCGTACGGGCTGGGGGATTTCGCCGAATTGCGGCCCCGGGCATGTCGCCCAATCCGCTAAAGAGGAGACAGCGATGTCTGCATTCGAGGGCGGGTCGGTTTGGATTCCCGCTCCAGTTTCCTTGCTCGTCAGGGCCGATTCCGCGGGCCCGTCGTTTCCGGCAACAACGCGTCCGCTTCGCCGCTCGTTCGAGCGCGACCGCGACGAGAGACCACGGCTCTCGACACGGAGGCCGCACGTCCGGGTAACCAGTCTGCCCGCAACCGAGATCTGCCGCCGGCTACCGGCATGCAGAAAGTTCACACGGAGGTCGTATGAAAGAGTCTAGAGGTTTGTTCCGTTTCCCGGCGCTGTTGGTTCGCCGTTGCGGCAACGTCGCAGACGCGGCCGTCTTCGCGAACGGCGTCGCGGCCTTCGAGCGAGGCGACTGCGTGCAGGCAGTGAACTGGTTCCGGGAGGCAGCGAGAAGCGACAATCTCGACGCCGAGCACAATCTCGGAGTGCTGCTGTTGGCGTCTGCTCCCCTCGGCGGTGACGATTCGTTGCCCGCGGAGCAACGTGCGGTAACGTCGATTTGCCGGGCGGCGAGCGAAGGTCACGCCAGAGCGCAGTTCACGCTGGCGTTCTTGTACGCCTTCGGCATCGGCATGGACCCCGATGCTATGGAAGCGATGCGTTGGTACCGCAGCGCCGTAGCACAACGCGCCCGCGACCAAAGTGAGCGGATCCGTCGAGTGACCGATCACCCGGACGCGCACGCGTGCTTCGACCTCGGCTGCGCATACCTCGAGGGTGAGGACTTTGTGGTGGACGAGGCCCAGGGGGCGCAGTGGATTCGTCGAGCAGCCGAGCAGGGAAACGTGAACGCGCAGAAGAGTCTTTCGCGAATTCTCTGGACGGGGCAGGGCGTGGACGCCGACGAATCCGAGGCGTTGGAGTGGTGCCGCAAAGCGGCCGCAAACGGTGACGCCGACGCGCAGTATGGTCTGGGCGGTGTCTACTACAACGGCACCGGCGTCCGTAAGAACAAGAAACAAGCTCTGCGCTGGTGGCGTGAGGCGGCCACACGGGGGCATGAAGACGCGCTGCGCAACATGGTTACGGTCTTCGCCGACGCCGAGCATGCGCCCACGATCACGGCGGAGATGCTCGAATTCTTTCGTAAGGCCGCCGACGAGGGTCGTTGCGACGCACAATTCCTGCTCGGGTGTCTGCATTCCCGGGCAGGAGCGGTGGCCGCCGACGACCGCGCGGCAGTCGATTGGTGGCGCCGCGCTGCGGAGCAGGGTCACTCGCCCGCGCAGTTCTGCCTCGCCATGGCGTACCTGCAAGGAACCGGCGTGGCTCGGGACGACGAAGAAGGCGTCGTCTGGCTCGGCAAGGCCGCGAGTTCCGGCCACTCGACAGCGCAGTATTGGCTCGGTGTCGTCTACCTGAACGGCCGCGGAGTCACCGAGAATCCCGTCGAAGCCTACATGTGGATGCTGCGGGCAGCAGCGCAAGGCGAAGAGGGAGCGAACGAGGTTTGTCGTCAACTCGCCGATGTGCTGACCGAGGCGGAACTAGCCGCCGCGCACGAGCAGGACGATGCTCGACAACAGCAGAGCAAGAACGCTGGGAACCGGCCAGACGATCTCGCGACGCGCGCAAAGTGGTCGCTCATTGCGGGGGGTCAGCGCGAGGAACGGGGCGACTGGAAAGGCGCTGCCGAGCAGTATCGATCGGCTTTGGCGCTGGACGTCTGCGATCGCGACATTCGTTACTTCAGCCACAACAACCTCGGCTATTCGTTGAACGCGTCGCGAGAACACGCCGAGGCGTTTCGCCACTGCCTCGCGGCGATCGCGATTGGTGACGTCCGCTACAACGCGCACAAGAACCTGGCTCTGGCTTGCCAGGGGCTCGGCATGTTGGAGGACGCCGCGCTCTGCTTCGTAAACGCGATCGTGCGCAGTCCGAAAGACCCTCGCGCCGGCCGACATCTCCATGAGTTGCTGGAGTCGCACCCGGATCTGCCCGCACGATCGCCGGAGCTTGCCGCCGCCATCGACGCTCTGTGCGAGCCGGTCAACGGGCCCGGCAACGTGCTCGGACGATGAGTCGGAACGAGGGGATGAGATGAGACGTTGCGGCGACGTAAGGTGCGTCGCTGGGCAGAACGGCACATTTCCACGGCCAACGCGCTCGCGATCGAGAGCAGGGACACCGCCACATCTTGGCGCGTAACGCTTCGGTAATGTTGCGAAATCAAGTGGTGCCCAGGGGCGGAGAAGTATGGTATCCACCGGTTCCAGGCGCGGCCGTCCCTCCGCCGTAGAACGTCTTGCGCGCTGACCGGAGACAGGCCTGAACTAGGCGGTGGCGGCGCTCCGACGACTCGCCAGAGCGTGCCGTCGAGTCCCAAGGTCCCCCTGCCGCCCGCCCGCCGGGATCCCACATCGGTAGCCGAGCGGGCCGCGGCGCTGGCGGCAGGGCCCGTTCTTTTCCAAAATCTGTCGGCCGCGACACGGTTTGGGGGTCCGCATCGGCGAGTTTCGTTGCACAACCACGGTCGCCCGGACATCATCCGCGTCGGCGGTCCGCGGCTCGGGCGGACCGGATTACGAACCCCGTCATCGGTTCCGGCTCGTGGCTCCCGAACCCGCGGACCGAGGGGTTCCAGGGGGATGCCCGCCTCGGGTCCTGCGAACGATGAAGCTCGAAGAGATCCTGCCCAACGCCGCGATCCGCGGCATCGTCCCGGACGCGCTGGTCACGGTGGTCAGCGTGCAGTGGTTTGGCTCCGAGGCGCTGGAGCTCACCTACAAGACCCCGGACGGTAAGGTCGGCAACCAGCTCCTCTATCGCCACGACGAGGCGCGCCTCGAAGTCGCCCAGGCCGGCCGACCTTGGAGCTTCGACGGCGAGGGGTCGATGTTCCGGCTCGTTTCCGAGGCCCACCGAATCCGGCTCGCGCACCTGTTCGACCCAGTTCTGGCGGTCCATACCTCGCTGGTCGACCCGTTGCCGCATCAGATCACGGCGGTCTACGAGGCGATGCTTCCGCGCCAGCCGCTGCGCTTTTTGCTCGCCGACGATCCGGGCGCCGGCAAGACGATCATGGCCGGCCTGCTCATCAAGGAACTGATCGCGCGCGGGGACTTGAAGCGCTGCCTCGTCGTCTGTCCGGGCAGCCTGGCCGAGCAGTGGCAGGACGAACTCGGCAGCCGCTTCCACCTGCCGTTCGAGATCTTGACTAACGACAAGCTCGAGTCCAGCCGCACTGGCAACTGGTTCGCCGAGAACGACCTGGCGATCGCGCGCCTGGACAAGCTGGCCCGCAACGAAGACGTGCAGGCCAAGCTGTCTTCGCCCGACTGCGGCTACGACCTCGTGGTCTGCGACGAGGCCCACAAGATGTCGGCCACGTTCTTCGGCGGCGAGGTGAAGTACACCAAGCGGTATCGACTCGGGCAGTTGCTGTCGGGTATCACGCGGCACTTCTTGCTGATGACCGCGACCCCGCACAACGGAAAGGAAGAAGACTTCCAGTTGTTCCTTGCGCTACTCGATGGCGATCGATTCGAGGGCAAGTTCCGCGACGGGGTCCACCAGGTCGAGGTGTCGGACCTGATGCGCCGCATGGTGAAGGAGAGCCTGCTCAAGTTCGACGGCCGGCCTCTGTTTCCCGAGCGCATCGCCTACACCGTTCCTTACAAGCTGTCCGACGCCGAGGCACGCCTCTACAAGTCCGTCACCGACTACGTGCGCGAAGAGTTCAACCGCGCCGAGGCTCTGGAGAACGACAAGCGCGCCGGCACGGTGGGCTTCGCGCTCACCATCCTGCAGCGTCGTCTCGCCTCTTCCCCCGAGGCGATCTACCAGTCGCTGAAGCGTCGCAGAGAGAGACTCGAAAAGCGCCTGCACGAACTCGAACTGCTCCAGCGCGGAAGCGCCTCCGCGACCACCATTGCGATTGCTGGGCCGGTGCTGGACGCCGAAGACGTCGAGGATCTCGACGAAGCTCCCGAGAACGAAGTCGAACAAGCCGAGGAACAGGTCCTCGATCAGGCGACCGCAGCGGCCACGCTCGCCGAACTGAAGTTGGAGATCGACACGCTCACTCGCCTGGAGACGCTCGCAGCCGAGGTTCGCCGCGGCAACCAGGACACCAAGTGGCGCGAACTGTCGAATCTGCTCGGAGTGATCTTCACTCCTGCCGGAATCGGGCAGGTCGAGGCCCCGAACGTGCCTTACGGCTCCGGTTCGATTCCGCCGCCGGTTCCGTCGCCTCGGCAGAAGTTGGTTCTGTTCACCGAACACCGCGACACGCTGAACTACCTGGAGCGCAAGATCGCCTCGCTGCTCGGACGCCCGAGCGCCGTGCAGATGATCCACGGCGGCATGGGCCGAGAGGAACGCCGCAAGGCCCAGGAAAGTTTCCTGCACGACCCCGAGGTACAGGTTCTGCTTGCGACCGATGCAGCCGGCGAAGGTATCAACCTGCAGCGCGCGCACCTGATGGTGAACTACGACTTGCCGTGGAACCCAAACCGACTCGAACAAAGGTTCGGGCGCATTCACCGCATCGGTCAGACCGAAGTCTGTCACCTGTGGAATCTGGTCGCCGAAGAAACGCGCGAGGGCGACGTGTACCGAACGCTGCTCGACAAGATCGAACAGGCGCGCGCGGCCCTGGGCGGTCAGGTGTTCGACGTGCTCGGCAAGCTGCAGTTCGATGGACGGCCCCTGCGTGAGTTGCTGATCGAGGCCATTCGCTACGGTGACAAGCCCGAAGTCCGAGCGCGACTGAACCAGGTGGTCGCGCACGCCGTCGACCGCCCGTACATCCAAGGCTTGATCGAGGAGCGGGCTCTCGCGCACGACGCGATGGACGCGAGCCGCGTGGCGCGAATCCGCGAGGACATGGAACGAGCCGAGGCGCGCCGGCTCCAGCCCCACTACATCGAGTCGTTCTTCCTCGAAGCCTTCAAGCAACTCGGCGGCACGGCGCGCCAGCGAGAGCCGCGGCGTTACGAAGTGACCAACGTGCCGGCGCCGATCCGTAGTCGCGACCGCGCGATCGGCAGCGGCGAGCCGGTGCTGCAGCGGTACGAGCGCATCGCGTTCGAGAAGGACCTGCTCACGCCTGCAGGACAGGTGCTGGCCAAGTTCGTTTGTCCTGGTCATCCGCTTTTGGACTCGGTCCTGGACCTCACGCTGGAGCGACACCGCGACCTGCTGCGACGCGGAACGGTTCTGGTGGACGAGCGCGACCTCGGCACCGAGCCGCGGGTGCTGTTCTACCTCGAACACTCCATCAACGATTCAAAGCTGCTGCCGTCCGGTGAAACCAGGACCATCAGCCGCCGCATGCTCTACGTGGAGATCGACGCAGCCGGTAACGCCCGACATCTCCAGTACGCACCGTATCTCGACTACAGGCCGCTTGCGGAGTCAGAACCGTCGATCGAACAACTCCTGGCACGTCCCGAATGCGCGTGGATCAGTCGTGACATGGAGAAGCAGGCCATCGGCCATGCGGTTCAAACCCTCGTGCCCGAGCACGTAAGCGAAGTGCGTTCGCGCCGGATGGAGTGGATCGCCAAGACGCGCGCGGCGGTCAAAGACCGGCTGACCAAGGAGATCACGTACTGGGATCACCGCGCCGAACAACTCAAGGCGCAGGAACAAGCCGGCAGGGCCGGTGCTCGGTTGAATTCGGCAGAGGCCAGACGCCGAGCGGACGAGCTGGCGGGTCGTCTGCAGAAGCGTCTTGCTGAACTGGACGCTGAAGCCCAGCTTTCAACGCTGCCGCCAGTTGTTCTCGGCGGGCTGGTCGTGATCCCCAAGGGACTGCTCGCGAAGATCGCCGGCCAAGCGGCGCCGTCGCCGAGCGTAGTCATCGACACACAGGCATCCGCGGCGCGCGCTCGCGCGATCATCATGGACGTGGAACGAAGCCTCGGCTTCGAGCCCGTCGATCGCGAACTGGAGAAGCTCGGCTACGACATCGAGTCGAAGATCCCCGGGACCGGCCAACTGCGCTTCCTCGAAGTGAAAGGGCGCGTCGCCGGCGCCGACACGATCACCGTCACCAAGAACGAGATTCTGTATTCGCTGAACAAGCCCGAGGATTTCATTCTCGCAATCGTCGAGTTCTTGAGCGACGACGAGCATCGGGTCCACTACCTGCGCCGGCCGTTCCAGCGTGAGCCGGATTTTGGGGTAACCAGCGTCGACTACGACTTATCTGAGATGATTCAGCGGGGAGTCGACCCACATTGAGCAGCAAGAATGCCCTCTGGAATTAAGATTGGCGAGCAAGTCTATTTGCCTGTCGCAAGGGTCGATCACGCCGAGGACGGCTATTCGGCATTGCGTAGGTATACGGTTGTCGCGATTCAGCGACGCTCGCTCCGTGTTGTACTTAAGAACGGAATGACGTCGGCTTGGATCGCAACATCGGCAGCGCACAAAGTCGCTGGCGTTTATGTCATACGTGTGGGCGACGCCGCGACTGAAGAGGTACTGTTGGATCCGCTCTACAAGTCGGTCCTTCAGTATTGCCGACTGTTGCTTCCCGACGATTCCGTGCGCGGTGTCGCCGTTCGGTCCATGGCGGAACTCCAATTGTTGTGGGGTAAGGATCATTCGGTCTACGGCCATATTGTGCTGATTGGCCACGGTAGGGATGATGCTATTCAGTTCGCGACCGACGGGTGGATCGATGGTGGCACCTTGGCTGCCGCGTTTGCCGGTATTGGATCTTGTGCCCGCGTTTTCTTGTCGCTCTGTTGCGAGACAGGAAAGGCGCAATTCGCCAGAGCATTTTCGCAAGTGCAATCCCGCGGATGTTTGATTGCTCCGTATAACGCTACGCACGGTGCTGTCGCGTCGCAGGCTGCGCAAACGTTCCTGGCCCACCATCTATTGGCCGGGCGCACTGCCAAAGTAGCCTTCAACAAGATGCAACACCAAGTTCCAGCGGGGGCGAAGTTTCGGATGTGGAAGAATGGCACTAGGGCGTGAGTTTCGGATGAAGGTACGCAAGAAATTGATCGAGGTGGCGCTGCCGTTGGCGGCGATCAACGAGGCGTCGGCGCGGGAGAAGTCGATCCGGCACGGCCACCCGAGCACGCTGCACCTGTGGTGGGCGCGGCGGCCGCTGGCGGCGGCGCGCGCGGTGATCTTCGCGCAGATGGTTGACGACCCCTCGGCGTGGCCCGATCTGTTTCCGACCGAGAAGAAGCAGGACAAGGAACGGCAGCGGCTCTTCAAGATCATCGGAGACTTGGTGAAGTGGGAGAACACCACCAACGAGAAGGTGCTGCAGGCGGCGCGTGACGAGATTTGGGCGAGCTGGCGACGTGCGTGCGCAGACAATGCCGACCATCCGCGCGCCAGGGAACTGTTCGACCGCAACAAGCTGCCGGCCTTCCACGATCCGTTTGCCGGTGGTGGCGCGTTGCCGCTGGAGGCTCAGCGGCTGGGTCTCGAGAGTTACGCAAGCGACCTCAATCCGGTGGCGGTGCTGATCAACAAGGCGATGATCGAGATCCCGCCGCGCTTTGCGGGCAGGCCGCCGGTGAACCCGGAGGCACGAAAGGACAGGGCGCTGATCGCCCGCGAGTGGAAGGGCGCGCAGGGACTTGCCGAGGATGTTCGCTACTACGGCAAATGGATGCGCGACGAAGCCGAGAAGCGCATCGGGCACCTGTATCCGAAGATCGACGTGACGGCCGAGATGGCGGCGGAGCGACCTGACCTGAAACAGTATGTGGGCAGGTCGCTGACCGTGATCGCGTGGCTGTGGGCGCGCACGGTGAAGAGTCCGAACCCGGCGTTCGCAAACGTGGACGTTCCTCTGGCGTCGACGTTCATGCTCTCGACGAAGGTGGGCAAGGAAGCGTACGTCGAGCCGGTGGTCGAGGGTGGCGGGTATCGCTTCACGGTGAAGGTTGGCAAGCCGAAGGATGCGGAGGCGGTGAAGAGTGGGACCAAACTTGCGCGCGGAGCGAACTTTCGCTGCGTGATGTCGGGCGCGCCGATCGCCGGCGACTACATCAAGGCCGAGGGCAAAGCCGGGCGGATGGGCGCGCGACTGATGGCGATCGTTGCTGAGGGCGATCGCGGAAGAGTTTATCTCGCGCCGACGCCGGAGCATGATGCGCTGGCGCGCAAGGCGAAGCCGGAGTGGAAGCCGGACGTCGAATTTTTCCAGCAGGCGCTCGGTTTCCGTGTCGGTAACTACGGCATGACGAAGTGGAGTGATCTCTTCACCGACCGACAGTTGGTGGCGCTGACGACGTTCTCCGACCTCGTACGCGAGGCGACGCAGCAGGCCCGCCGAGATGCTCTCGCCGCCGGCGGTCCCTCCGACGACGCTACGCCGCTGCGCGACGGAGGTGCGGGAGCTGGAGCGTCTGCGGAAGTGGTGGGCGTGTACTTGGCGTTCGCGGTCGACAAGTTGATCGCCCGATCCACCACTATCTGCGCTTGGGAGGCTGGATACCAAAAGATTCAGCACACCTTTGGACGACAGGCGATACCGATGATCTGGGACTTCGCCGAGGGTAATCCCTTCTCCGAATCCACCGGGAACTTTGCGGCCCTGTTGTATGGCGTTGCGGAATTTCCCGACGCGTTGTCCACGATCGCGCAGGCAGGCAAAGCGTCGGTGGCAGACGCATCGCGACAGACCATTAGCGCCGGCAAGATAGTCTCTACCGACCCGCCGTACTACGACAACGTCGGCTACGCCGATCTCTCCGATTTTTTCTACGTTTGGCTTCGTCAATGTCAGCGCGAGGTCTTCCCGGACCTATTTGCGACGCTTGTTGTCCTCAAGAGCGAGGAGCTGGTTGCGACCCCGTATCGGCATGGCAGCAAAGAGAAGGCCGAGACCTTCTTTCTCGACGGCATGACTCAGGCGATGCACCGTCTCGCCGAGCAGACACATCCGGGGTTTCCCGTAACCATCTACTACGCCTTCAAGCAGTCCGAGAGCGAGACCGAGGCCGGTACCGCGAGTACTGGCTGGGAGACGTTCCTCTATGCGGTGATCCGCGCTGGCTTCGGCATCAGCGGTACGTGGCCGACGCGCACCGAACTTGCCAACCGCATGCGAGGCATGGCCTCCAACGCCCTCGCCTCCAGCATCGTCCTCGTCTGCCGCAAGCGCGCGACGGACGCGCCAACCGCGACGCGCCGCGAGTTCGTCTCCGCACTGAAATCCGAACTCCCGCCGGCCTTGCTCCATCTGCAAGAGAGCAACATCGCGCCGGTCGACCTCGCGCAAGCCGCCATCGGCCCCGGCATGGCCGTCTTCACCCGCTACTCGAAAGTCCTCGACGCCGAAGGCAAACCGCTCTCCGTGCGCGATGCGCTGGCGCTGATCAACGAGATCCTCGACGAGGCTCTGGCCGAACAAGAGGGCGAATTCGATGCCGACAGTCGTTGGGCGCTCACCTGGTTCGAGCAGTCCGGCTTCGCCGAAGGCGAGTACGGTGTTGCCGAAACACTGGCCACCGCACGCAACACCAGCGTCGCCGGAATGGTCGAAGCCGGCACCATCGAATCGAAACGCGGCAAGGTCCGCTTGCTGCGAGCCGACGAGCTTCCGCCCACCTGGGATCCTGCCACCGACTCGCGCCTGACAGTCTGGGAAATGGTCCACCACCTGATCCGCGTGCTCGCCGCCAGCGGCGAGACCGCGGCGGCTGAGTTGGTGGCCAAACTCGGCAGCAAAGCCGAAACCGCGCGCGAACTCGCCTACCGCCTCTACACTCTCTGCGAGCGCAAGAAGCGCGCAGCCGAAGCATTGGCCTACAACGGCCTCGTCCAATCCTGGCCCGAAATCGCCCGCCTTGCCCGCGAGGGTAGCAAACCGGAAACCGCGCAGCGTGGATTGTTCGAGGAAAGCGCGGAGTAGCCCATGGCAACGGTCAAGCGCATGGTCTGTCTGGCGAACTCGCGCAAACTCAACGGGCGTTGCGTTGCGGGCAAGGAGTTGATCGAAGGCCGTCCGGCCGGGTGGATCCGCCCGGTCAGCGCGCGGGAACACGAAGAGGTGTCGGAGTACGAAAGACAGTACCCGGACGGGAGCGATCCGAAGGTCCTCGACATCTTCGATGTGCCGTTGCTGGAGCCGCGGCCGCGAGGCTATCAACAAGAGAACTGGCTGCTCGACCCGAGCAGTTATTGGCAGAAGGTGGGCCGCGTGACTTGGGAACAGTTGCCGACGCTCGCCGATCCCGTTGCCCGGCTCTGGCTGGACGGATTCGGTACCTACAGTGGCCGGAACGACAAGATCCCTTTGGAGCGGGCCGAATCTGTCCGTGGCTCACTGCGTCTGTTGCAAGTGGACGGCCTGACGCTGTCGGTGTTCAGTCCCGGCGAGGCGTTCGGCAACCCCAAACGACGGGTGCAAGGTCGATTCCGCTTCGCCGGAACCGAGTACCATCTTTGGGTGACGGATCCGATTTACGAGCGACGCTACCTAGCGTTGCCGGACGGCAACCATGAACTCGGCGCCTGCTTCCTGACCGTGAGTCTTGGCGAGCCGTACAACGACGCCTGCTACAAGCTGATCGCAGCGGTCATCGAACGAGACCGGGGAGGAGACTCGTGAGCCAGCTCCCACGACACGTTTTTACGATCGGGCACTCGAATCACTCGCTGGACGCCTTCGTGCGGCTTCTTAGGGCGCACAGTGTGACCGCGCTAGCCGACGTACGCTCGACTCCCTTCAGTCGTTTCCATCCGCAGTTCAACCGGGACGCTCTCGAGCGTGACCTGAGGACGCACGACATCAAGTACGTGTTCCTCGGACGCGAACTCGGCGCGCGCTCGGAGGACCGATCCTGCTACGAAAACGGTCGCGTCCTGTACGAACGGTTGGCACGCACCGAACTGTTCCGTCGCGGCATCGATCGCATCGTCGGTGGCACGCTGGAGCATCGCATCGCGGTGATGTGCGCGGAGAAGGAACCGTTGGAATGCCACCGTACGTTGCTGGTGGCGCGAGTTCTGGCGGCGCAGGGCGTTCGGGTGACGCACATCTTGAGCGACGGTCGTCTCGAAGAGCATTCGGACACGATGGAGCGATTGCTCGATGTCACCGGTTTGCCGCATCAGGACTTGTTCCGCTCGCACCAAGATCTAATCGCGCAGGCGCTCGCCAAACAGGAAGAGCGCATCGCGTACGTAGACAAGACCCTCGCGGGGGAAGCGGGAAGAGACGGTCGATGAAGGTGTTCACGATCGGGTTCACGAAGAAGAGCGCCCGGCGATTCTTCGAGTTGTTGCGACGATCGGGCGCCAAGCGTGTCGTCGACGTGCGTCTCAACAATGTCTCGCAGCTGGCGGGCTTCGCCAAGAAGGACGACCTCGCATACTTCCTGAAAGAAATCTGCAGCATGGACTACGTTCACCTGCCGGATTTGGCGCCGACCCAGCAGATGCTGGACGAGTACAAGAAAGAACGCGGCGACTGGCAGGTTTACGAGAGACGGTTCTTGGAGTTGATGCAGCAGCGGCGCATCGAAACAACCGTCTCCAGAGAAATCATCGCCGACGGCTGTCTGCTCTGTAGCGAAGACCAACCCAACTATTGCCACCGTCGCCTGGTCGCGGAGTACCTCGCGCGGCACTGGCCGGGCGTAGAAATCTCACATCTCGCCTGACGGAGGGGAACGCCATGGCGCTCAGCAACCAGGAACGCGTCGGCAAGGCGCTGGAACTGCTCCGGGAAGGCCTGCGGCCCTTCGTCGAGAGGGAACTGCGCGCGCAGTTCGGTGACGCCTGGCAAGCGCAGGTCGACGACACGCTGACCGACACGCGGCTGGGCAACTCCAAAGCCGCTGCGTTGCAGGACGTCGCGGTGCTGCTCGTGGTGATGGACCGGCACTGGGGCGCGTTGTTCCGCAAGACACTCGGCAAGGCCGAACGCAGCCTCGTCAACGAGTTGATCGAAGTCCGCAACCGCTGGGCGCACCAACAGCCGTTCTCGAGCGACGACGCCTACCGCGCCCTCGATTCGATGCAGCGCCTGCTGACCGCGATCTCGGCCTCGCTGGCCGATGAAGTCGGCGCGATGAGAATCGAGTTGCAGCGCGAGACCTACGACCAGCAGCTCCGCAACGAGAAGAAGAAGGCCGGCGGTTCGCTGATCGAGTCGTCCGCTACGGCCACGCTCAAGCCTTGGCGCGAGGTGGTGACGCCGCATCCCGACGTGGCCAGTGGGCGTTATCAGCAGGCCGAGTTCGCCGCTGACCTCTGGCAGGTGCATCTGGGCGAGGGCAGCGACGAATACCGAAAGCCGGTGGAGTTCTTCCGCCGCACGTTCCTGACCGAGAGCTTGAAGGCGCTGCTGATCGGCGGCGTGCAGCGCATCACCGGCAATGGCGGCGACCCGGTCGTTCAGCTTCAGACCAACTTCGGCGGCGGCAAGACCCACTCGATGCTGGCACTGTACCACTTGTTCTCCGGCATCAGCCCGAGCGAACTCGCCGGTATGGATACGCTGCTCGCCGAAGCCGGCGCCACCACGCTGCCGGCCACGCGTCGTGTGGTGCTGGTGGGCAATAAGATCTCGCCGGGCAACCCGGTCACCAAGCCCGACGGCACGGTGGTGCGCACTCTCTGGGGAGAGCTTGCGTATCAACTCGGCGGCAAGAAGGCCTTCGAGCGCATCGCCGGTGACGATGCGAACGCCACCAGTCCGGGCGACCGACTGCGGGAACTGTTCCTCGAATACGGTCCTTGCTTGATCCTGATTGACGAGTGGGTGGCCTACGCGCGCCAACTGCACGACTACAGCGATCTGCCGGCCGGCAGCTTCGAGACGATGTTCACGTTCGCGCAGGCGCTGACGGAGTCGGCCAAGGCTGCCGGCAACTGTTTGCTGGTCGTTTCGTTGCCTGCTTCCGACACGTCTTCGGGTTCGCCTCACACGCAGGTCGACGACGTCGAAGTGGGCGGCATCCGTGGCCGCGAGGCACTCGACCGCTTGCGCAACGTCGTGGGTCGTCTCGAATCGTCGTGGCGGCCCGCGACTGCGGAGGAAGGCTTCGAGATCGTTCGCCGGCGCTTGTTCGAGCCGATGGCCGGCAATCAGTACAAGAACCGCGACGTCACCGCGCGCGCGTTTGCCGATCTGTATCGCGCGCAATCGGCCGAGTTCCCACCCGAGTGCAGGGGCGCCGACTACGAGAAGCGCATCCAGGCTGCCTATCCGATCCACCCGGAAATTTTCGACCGGCTGTACACGGACTGGTCGACGCTGGTGAAGTTCCAGCGCACGCGCGGCGTGCTGCGTCTGATGGCCGCAGTGATCCACAGCCTGTGGGAGAAAGGCGACCGCAACCCGTTGATCCTGCCGTCGACGATTCCGATCGACGACGGTCGCGTGCAGTCGGAGCTCACGCGCTACCTGTCCGACAACTGGGCGCCGATCATCGAGAAGGACATCGACGGGCCGAACTCGCTGCCGCTCAAGATCGACAGCGACGTTCCCAACCTCGGCAAGCTCCACGCCACGCGACGAGTGGCGCGCACGATCTACATGGGATCGGCGCCGACGGCCGATGCCGCGCATCGCGGGCTCGAAGACCGGCGCGTGAAGCTCGGCTGCGTGATGCCCGGCGAATCTTCGGCCGTGTTCGGCGATGCTCTGCGTCGGCTCGCAGCCGCGGCAACGTATCTCTACCAAGACGGTCCACGCGCCTGGTACGCGACGCAACCGACCGTTACCAAGCTCGCCGAGGATCGAGCCGAGCAGCTGAAGCGTGACCCGGACAAGATCGCGCAGGAACTCGATGCGCGTATTCGCGCCGACCTCAAGCGAACTGGCGATTTCTCGCGGATACATCCGCTGCCGCGCAGCGGCGCCGACGTTCCCGACGACATGGATGCCCGCCTCGTGGTGCTTCATGCCGAACACCCGTACGCGAAAGAAGACGGCAACGCAGCAGAGGCTGCGGCCGATGCCATTCTCGAATCGCGCGGCAACTCGCCGAGGCTGTATCGCAACACGCTCGTGTTCTTGGCGGCCGATCGCGTGCGGCTTCAAGACCTCGACGAGGCGCTACGCAGATACCTTGCGTGGTCATCGATCGTCGCCGAGAAGGATGTCCTGAATCTCGATCCGCACCAGGTTCGCCAGGCCGAGACGCAGAAGCAGGCGGCGGACGGTGCAGTGGTCGCTCGGCTTCCTGAAACGTACCAGTGGGCGCTGGTGCCGGAGCAGAGGAGCGCGCAGGCACCGGTTGAGTGGGACGCGATTCGCCTGACCGGCAACGAGGCGTTGGCCGTTCGCGTGAGCAAGAAGCTGCGCAACGACGAACTACTCGTGACCGCGCTCGGACCGACGATCCTTCGCAAGTTTCTCGACGACGTGCCGCTCTGGGGCGGCGACCACGTTGCAGTTCGGCAGTTGGTCGAACACTTCGCGCGCTACACCTACTTGCCGCGCCTGGCCGGGCCGGAGGTGTTGGCCAACGCGATACAGGACGGCGTGGCGACGCTGACCTGGGGCACCGATACGTTCGGGTACGCCGAGAGCTGTGACGAAGCTGCCGGCCGCTACCGCGGACTTTGCGGCGGCCGCATGGTCACCGTGACGCCCGACAGTCCCGGGTTGCTCGTTCGCCCCACGGTTGCCCGCGCTCAACTGGATGCCGAACAAGTCCAGGTTCCGCCGTCGCCGACATCGCCGTCGTCTTCGCCGCGGGAGCATCGGGATCATGGCGGGGGGCAGCAGCCGCCACCGCCGCAGACAGAGCAACGCCCGCGGCGTTTCCACGGCACAGTCGTATTGGATGCGAGTCGTGTCGGTCGCGACGCCGGCCGTATCGCCGAAGAGGTGATAGCGCATCTTGCGGGTCTCGTCGGTTCCGAGCTTCGCGTGACGTTGGAGATCGAAGCCGTGCTGCCATCGGGCGCGCCGGACAACGTCGTGCGCACCGTCACCGAGAACAGCCGCACGCTCAAGTTCACGAATCAGGGGTTCGAGAAGGAGTAGGATGGAAGAGCCGGCCCGCGTCTTCGGGGTTGGTATAGGCGCCTGGTAGGCAGAAGGCTAAGACCAAAGGAGCGGAAGAAGCATCGTGGCAATCGAAACGGACGTCGCTAGTCTCTCAACCGCACTACACGAAATCTGCAACAAACACGGGATGCAAGATGCGGACAGTCGGCTCCAGCGCCTGATGGCTCAGAGTCCAACCCTGCAGATTGGGTTTCTCGGCGAATGGAATTCCGGCAAGAGTTCGCTCATCAACGTACTGCTCGGTCGCAAGATCCTGCCTGTAATGCCCAAGCCGACGACAGGCTCCATCACGGAAATCGTGTCGGAGGCAAACCTTACAGCGGTTCAGTACTGTTGTGTGGACGGCAGCGGGACAGAGACGACTATCACTGCAGATATTTTCGCTGAAATCGCTTCTGGAGCACGCGCGGGACGAGCGCGGCTTTGCGTGCCACCAGGGGGCGTGCTCATGGACGGCTATTGTCTTATAGACACGCCGGGTCTTGCATCGCTGAGCCAGGGCCACACGGACATTACTCTGCAGTACTTGCCGTTCTTGGATGGTGCGGTCGTTTGCCACGACGTGAACCGAGGTGAATTGCCACGATCCGTGCTCGAGTTCCTCGCGCGACCCGACGTGAAGGTGTTGGCCCATCGGATACTCTTCGCATTGACTCATGCAGACGACAAGCCTTCCGAGAGCGCGCGTAATGAGTTGATAGAGCGAATCAGGAAACAAGTAGCCGAGTTCTTTCTGCAAGAGACGGGCGGTCACGCCGATATGGCCGTTGTGGCGGTTAGTGCAGCACCAGACGAAGCGCGCCGAGCTCTAGTGCCGCTGGGAACGTTCGTGCGTGCGTTCGAGGAATCGTTCGTTCGCCCAAGACGGGAACTAGAGGATACGCGGCGCCTTGCCGTCCTTCGCGAGTGGACGGAGTCCGTTGATGTTGCACTCCAGGAAAAAGAAAAGGCGCTGACATTCAACAATTCGGAGTTTGCTGATCGCGAAAAGGAGATTGTCGCCGAACAGGCGAAGATCCAGGCGCTTATCCAGGCCGAAGAGCAGCGTTTCGAGCAGTTCCGGCGTAGATTGGCAAGGCGCCTAGGTCGTGTCGCGGAGGCATTTGTCCCGGAGTTTCGTTCCGCGACGGAGACCGACCTGGGCCAGGTCGCAGAGCGCTTCTCAGAACAGCTGACAATTGCCGCCAAGGCCGAAATTGACAAGCTTGGAGAAGAATACGAGCTCCCTGGAAATATCACGTCGATCGGCGGTTTTGTTGCTAAGATCAAGACAATCATCAAGACAACAGATTGGGCGGTTATGATTGCAACCGCGGCTGCCACGGCATTGCTGGCACCAGGAGCAACGACGGCTGCAAATGCTGAAGAAGCTCTAGGAGGCGCGGCGTTTCGGCGGGCTGGTGTGGCGTTGTCCCGCGTCAAGGCTACTGGGAAGAGGGGTGCCGACGCCTCGGACTTATTGCGACGCGTTCTAGGCCAGCTCGGAGATCTGATCCGAACGCTGAATCCACTCGAGTACGTCGGAGAGCTCGTTTCACAGAAGCTAAAGGGCGCTGCGGCCGAAGTCGAGCTTCCGCGGTTGGCTTCTGCGGCGGCGATGCAAATTGGTACGGACCTTGAATCGACACTCCTCCGCGCGGTTCTGGGTCCCGCGCGGGAGCGCCTGGAACTTCAGCGAGAAGCCTTGCGCGCCGTGATCGACGATCGTCAGTGCAAGCTCGACGAGATCGCTCTGCTCAGGGAGGACTTGGAGACCGACCGTGCGCGTTTGCGGGACCTCGCCGGTGGGAAGCATGCCTAGCAGCGACGTACTGGGAAAAGATCGCGACGAGGCCGTTTCGGAATTCGTGCGGCTGCGGGAGGCTCTCGCCCGACTTGATCACCCGCGCGTCAAGGCAGTCGCAGCGACGCTTGACAGCCTCGAAGCGCGCAGCCGGAAACAACGCGCCGAGCTAGACGACATTCGCTCGGGTAGGGCACTCCTTAGGATAGCTGTCGTCGGGACATTCTCAGCCGGCAAGAGTTCCTTACTCAACCATCTCTTCGGTCACGACCTGTGCCCAACTAGCGTGTGCCCGACGACATCGTCCGTTACCCGGTTTGTATGGGGCGAAGAAACGGAGATTTTGAATTGTGATGGCGGCCGGACGGTACCGATAACCGCAGAGAACTATGCCGCGTCCGTTCAGCACGATCGGGGGACCGGGGTGAACGGGAAAGCGTACGTCTTCGAATACCGGGTGCCAGTCGACCTGTTGCGCGGAGTACAGCTCGTCGATACGCCTGGGTTCGATAATCCTCGAAATCCGCATGACAATGGTATTACCGAACAGGAAATGCGACTGGCCGACGCGATCCTCTACGTGACCGACATGAGTCGCGGAGACGTGGACCGCCTCGCGGTAGCAATACTCGACCAGCTTAGTGCTGATAGGCCGGAAGCCCCCGTCTACCTTCTGTTGAGTAAAGCGGACCTTAAGCCGAGCGTCGAGTCACGGAGGCGCATCGCCGACAAGGCCCGCAGTGACCATGATCGCCGATTTCGTCAAGTCCTGACGTATTCGACCAAGAAAGAGGGCCTTCCTTTAGTAGACGACCGGGAGAGTTTGCGGGCGCTGTTCTCGGCGCTGCAGCGAGACAAGGTGCAGATCCTCGAGCAACGCCTCGGCTTGAAGCAGAGAGCCTTGCTGCGTGAATTGCGCGCGAAGCTCGTAGAGCTCAAGCAGGTCATCGGCGACGTCGTTGCCGAGACTACCGAGGACCTCGCGGTTTGGGGCGAACGGTTGAGTGCGCGGGTGGCCGAGGCGGTGAAGAGCTCTGATACGCGGCTCGAAAGCGAGACTCGGGCGGTGGCCAGAAAGATTGTTGGGAATTGTCTTGAGGTCGATGAAGTGCCAGATACCGGGATATTTGGCGTATTCTTGCGAGACGGGATGATCGTCGCGGACTTCGCGCGGGCGAAATCGGAGGTGCAAGCCTCCGAAATGTGGCGGCTGTTGGAATCCGCAGTGAACCGTTTGTGCGACCTTTGCGCTGACCCCAGTGGGCGTCAAGGGAAACAACCGAGACGGTCCTCCGATCTACGGCCGGTGCGGGCCGACTGCATTGAAGCCTTGGTAGACGAGCTGCAAGTGATGGTTAGCAAACGGTACAATTTGCGCTCGGATGCGGAAGAGCAGCTGAACCTGTTAATGGAGGGCGACGGCGGCTTCCCGCGGTTGCAACAGTCACTACTCAAGCCATTAAGGCAGTTTGTTCACAAGACTGCTGGTGACTTGAAAGAACAAGCGACGACGGCGTCGGATGCGCTTGAGAGCCAACTGGTAGAAATGGAAAGTGTCGTGCGTGCGGTTGCTGATCTCGTGGAGAAGCTGCCGTGAAAAGCGTTGAGGAGTTCACGGTCGCGCGAAAGATCCTGGCGGAGGGCTACGAGCAAGTGCTGAGATCGGGATTGTTGCCGGTTGGGGAAATGACGCGCGAAGATGTCAGCCGTAAACGCGCTGCGCTGGAAGAAGAACGATTTGCCGTAGCGGTTTGTGGTCAAATCAAGAGCGGCAAGTCTACACTGTTGAACGCGCTGGTCTTCGGCAGAGCGGTATTGCCGAGTGACGATACCGTGATGACGGCGAAGAATACGCTACTGCGCTTCGGGGACAGAGAGGCGCTGGAGGTAACCTTCTACAACGAAGGCGAGTGGTACGCTGTTCAAGCCGCGTTAGAGAAGGACGCGAGTTCGAGGATCAGTTTCGACGCCGACGTCAAGGCAGCAGCCGAGGCGGGCGTGTATAGAGTAGAACACGTTTTACGGCGCGCGTTGGTCTGGTCTGTCGACGGCGTGGAGAGGCTGCACGAATTCGTTACGCCGGTGGGTAAAGGCGGCCGCTATTCTCCGTTCGTCAAGCAGGTAGTGGTGTTCTCCCCGCATCCGTGGCTGCGGGAAGTTACGGTTGCCGACACTCCGGGGACGAATGACCCGCTACGTTTTCGCGAGGACCTTACGAAGAAGTGGGTGGGAGAGGCCGGTGCGGTCCTGTACGTGGCCTATGCGGGCCAAGCGATGGCCAAAGCGGATACGGACTTTATCGACACGTATCTGTTGCACGTTCCATCCTCGCGGAGAGTCATCGCGATCAACAAGATGGACACGACCGATGATACAGCCGGTGTCGCCGCGTATATGGACAGCCTGTGCGACGAACCGCGTTTCAAGAGCCTATTCGGTTCACGGGATTCGGTGGTCTACTGTTCAGGTCTGGCCGGCCTCCTTGCGGAGATGGTACGGGGCAATCGGCTGATAGAAGGGTCTCTACAGGATGAACGAGAGCGTCTGGATGATATGGGTTTCCTGGACGCGCAGCGGCACCGGGTTGCTGAGGTAAGAGAGCGAGTCGAACGGCGGTTACTTGCGAACAAGGGCGACGGGCTGATTGAAGAGCACAAGCGGTTTCTAGAGAGTCTAACGGAGCGAAAAAAGAGGCTGTTGTGTGCCGAGCTGGAGTGCCAGAAGCAGGCGCAAGCCGATGCGACGCGCACGGGATCGGAGCGGGTCGCGGAGATCAAAGCGGTACGGCGTGACATCGAGGAAGTCACGAGAGCGTTTGAGGCTGTGCACGCAGCGGTGAGAAAAGATCTAGATAGGGAAACCCAGAAGCTAGACCTGGCAGTGGCGGCGGCGAGGAAAGCGGTTGTTGAACGAGTAACGGACGGACTTGAACAGCTGAAGTGGGTCGACCTAATTCGGAGCAGAGGGGCTTGGATGGTGCACGACGCGGTTGACGAAGCTGCAATGCGGCTCTATGACGCGTTAGAAAAATCAAGTGAACACCTGACCGATGTTATACGATTGCGTGGCCAAGAGGTGCAGGTCGCACTCCAGAAGCTAGGCACCGAAAGTCGCAGATTGGCACAGCCAATCGTGGACTTGTCTGTGTACGAAGCGGTTACGAACGTGGTCACACAGGTAAAGAGCTCGGTGACAAGGCAGGTCGCGGCTAGAGCCGTTGAAGAAGAAACGACGGGGTGGCAGCGGCTGTGGAACACTCGAAAGGGCGTCGATGCGGCCAGGGGGGCGGTTGGCGAACTGGCCAGGGAAACGTTCGACCGGGCGCTTTCAAAGAACCTTGTGGCAGGTACCGTAAATATCTTGGCACGGACGGCTGAGGAATGGCTCAGCAGTGCGGAAGCCTCGATTAACGAACGGCTTGATCGACGGAAGACAACGCTGGAAGATTACGAAGCTGGCGCGAGGCAAGTGTCGGAGGATCTGGAAAGAGCGAAGGCGAGGATCGAAGAAATTTCCGCTGCGATGGCTCGCTCGGACGCCGTAGAGCGAGATCTAGGGAACCTTCTGAGGACTCTGCCGTGACGGAGTGCCTCAATCGGCTTCTCAAGTGTGCCGAGCGGATTTGGGATCGTTTCAGGCAGAACGGGAATCCAAGAACAGCATCTGCCGATACGGCGCTTCAAGAACAGAATTACCTCCTGGAGCGTTTGAATGCCGCGATTGAAAAGTACGAGCAAAATCTGCTCGGGTACGCGCTTTACGTAGAAACGAATCGCCGGGACGTGTCGCGGGAGGTGCGAGATGCTTTGTTCGCCCATTACGGGAAGGCACTCTCGCGGAGCCACCTAGACCTTGGAGAGGTCTTCAGGACAGCCTCCGAGTTGGCATCACAAGATCGGGTCGTCCGAGTCTGGCTGGAGGGCAAAGCGGCAAACAAGGGGCCGGAGTTATCGGCGCGCGCGCGCTTGATTGCGTTGCTGGAAGACCGAGCCAGGAAACGCGCGAGAGATCTGGTCACACAGGAGCTGGCTAGTCGGCGGTGATGACGAATTGTATTGTCGGCGCAAGCACTGTGCCGGCCGTGAAGGTGGCGAGGCGGATGGTGAACGTAAGCAACGCTGGGACGTTGCATCAAGTCGCCTTCCGGGCGTCGGCAGGCCTACCTAGCGAGTGTCAGTAGTCCAGGAATGCTTCCGAAGGAAGCCGAAGCCGAAGCAGAAGAGCGAGGAAGCACTAGAAGGTGGCCCTTGTCGCTCGGCGGACATCACGAGTAAGCGGGCCGAGAAGGAGTGGCCGAAGATCGATGGGCGTCCTGTGGAGTGAGCGAAGAACGATGCGCGTCATCTCTGGTGGGAGCGTATGAGTTCTGACGAACTACGAACGGCGATTGCTCTGGGTAGAGAGCAAAGGCACATTGAGTTCAAGGGCCCCGGAGCGCGCTCAGACAAGCGATTCCTTGCCAAAGTTGTCCGCGCGGTGATGGGCATGGCTAACAAACCTGATGGCGGTACGGTAATCATCGGTGTTTGCGAGGCTGGCGTCGCCCTCGACCCGGTGGGCCTCGACGATTCGCAGGCCTCAAGCTGGACGTATGATCATTTTCACGCGGCGATAGCGAAGTACGCCGATCCGTACGTGGATTTCACTGTCGAACGCGTACAGTTGGACGGCAAGACTTTCGTTGTTGTTGAAGTGCAGGAGTTCGTCGAGTTTCCAGTCATCTGCAAGGCCAGTTTCCCCGAGGTTTTGCGAGACGGTGCCCTGTATGTCCGCCGACGCGGGAAAAACGAGACAGTCGAGGTTCCATCCCATGTTGAGATGCGGGAGGTGATCGAACGTGCCGCGATGATAAAGGCGCGGAGCATACTGGCGACCCACGCCGATCTCGGGGGCGCAGCTTCCGTGGATGTCGGCGAGAATAGCTTGTTTGATGACGAGGCAAAGGATCTCTTGTGAGCGCCATCCAAGATATCCGGTCACGGGGGCATTGGGTCGTCCAGATTCATCCGGCCAAACCACTATCGCAGCCGCCATCACTCGGCGAACTGGCGAACGGGGTGCGGTCGTCAGCCGTCGCATTGCGCGGATGGGACTTCCCGCATTGGGACACCAACTCGGAACCGGTGAGGACGCAGATCTACGTTGAGCAATGCCTCGCTTGGGAGCACTTTCGCGAGATTTGGCGGGTCTATCGGAGTGGTCAGTTTGTTTCCGTGAGCGCGCTGTGGGGCGATTGGCGCGATATCTCGACGATCTGGCCGGCTGATGCGAGTTGGCGCAAGAACGGTACGCTGGGAGTTGAAGATGCAGTCTTTCGGCTTGTCGAGATATATGAGTTTGCTTCGCGCTGGGCGCAGGCTTTCGCGATGGAAGACCCAATCACGGTGAGGATTTTATTGAAGGGTCTTGCGAGCCGAAATCTCGAGTTTAGTCCTCGCAGGGGTGGCAGATCTTGGTCCAAGCGTTACACGGCATCCTGCGATCAGTGGACGGATTTACGCAGATTGCGTTTGGCAGAGCTCGTGGCTGGGCCGCGTGAGAATGCCGTCCTCCCGACGCTAAGCCTGCTCGAACTCTTTGCCTGGGACGTTTCGAGGGACGTCGTTCGGGATATCCAGACGGAGTTGCGTCGATGATTTCCGGCCTTCCGCTGTCGCGGTCAAGGCGAAGGAGCGGCTCTTCAGGGCCCGAGGAAGTCTGCGAGGTGTGCTTTCGTGCGCAGTCCGAAAGACCCTCGCGCCGGCCGACATCTCCATGAGTTGCTGGAGTCGCACCCGGATCTGCCCGCACGATCGCCGGAGCTTGCCGCCGCCATCGACGCTCTGCGCGAGCCGGCCCACCGGTCCGGCAACGTGCTCGGACAATGAGTCGGAACGAGGGGATGAGATGAGACGTTGCGGTGACGTAAAATGCGTCGCTCGGCCGACGGTCACCGACCAGTGTTCGGTACCGTGCCGGTCTTGACATGTCTTATATGGTATTGGCATAGTGCGCCGTGTGGCGGATCTTGGAGCATCGCCGGGTAGAGAAGGATCTCGCCGCGAGGGTGCCCGCGGAGATCTTGAAGCGTTATGAGAAGTGGAAAGACATCGCGAGCCTCTCGGGGGCGCTCGGTCTGCGCGCGATAAAGGGTTTCCACGACGAATCGCTGACCGGCGAGTGGAAAGGCCACCGAGCATCGCGCCTCAACGAACAGTGGCGCGTGATCTACCGGGTAGTCGCCGATGTCTTGCTCGTCATGGTCGTCCGCGTCACACCACACGACTATCGGAGGCGTTGAGATGAAAGACTTCCGCCCTGCCAAGAAACGAATCGACGTCTCGGTCGGAGAGTCGGTGAGAATCATCCGCGAGCTTCAGGGCTTGAGTCAGAATCAGCTTGCCGCACTGACCGGCATCTCCCAAGCAACGATTTCGGGTATCGAAAACGATCGAATCAACATCGGCGTCGAGCGCGCCAAGGCGTTGGCCGTTGCGCTGAAGTGCCACCCTGCAGTCCTGGTTTTTCCCGGGTGGCCTATTCCCGTCGGATCGGCGGCATGACGCGCGCGACCGCGGCGGGCTTTCGCTGACCGGCAGCAGCGTAGCTCCGCGACTTGGTGGTCCGGTCCTGCACGAGCGAACTGTCGGCGACTCCGCCACACGAAAGCGAAGGCCCCTGCGTCTCGCGATGCAGGGGCCTTACTGTCTGCCGGGGTAGTGCAAGTTATCGTCGGTCATTCCTGCCGCGCTCGCGATCGAGAGCAGAGACACCGCCGCATCCAGGCGCTGAGTAGAGACGGATCAAGCGCGCGATTCTTCTTGGTAGACACGCACGCGTCCGGCTTCGATGATCCAGAGCCGTCCCTCGATGGAATCGCCGCGCAGTGCCACAGCAAGTGGCCTGACCGACCGATCCAAGTCTGTCTCCAAAGGACGGTCTGCAAGTCGAAGAACGGCGATTTCGTCGAAACGGCTCGGCAGAAACACGAGCGGGTTGGCGAAGTCGAGATCGAGCGTGACCAGACAACGACGTTCGCGACGACGGCGCTCGATCAGATCACGGTCTTCCGTTGCTTGGAGATGCTGTTCGGCAACCGTGCTGACGTCGTGCCCTTCGGCTTGCAGCACTTCCTTGCCTCGGCGGCCGAGGTTCTAGTCGAGTTTGAGTTTCACGCCGCTGGTTCGAGGCGGATATTCACGTAGCGTTCGCGCGACATCTCGGCTCCGTAGGCGATGCACGCCTGGATGTCGGCTTCTTCGAGGCCGGGGTAGTCGGCGAGGATCTCGGCTACCGTGGTTCCGCTGGCGAGAAGGTCGAGGATGAGCGAAACCCAGATGCGATGGCCGCGAATACAGGGTTTGCCAAAGCACCGCTTCGGGTCGATCCAGATCCGGGCAAGCAGTTCTTCGCGTGTCATGTCGACAGGGTAATGGAGCCAGAGGGTACCGTAAACCTCCGCTGCGCTCTCGAGGCTCGCGGCACCGGGGATCGATCGAACTCGCTTAATTGTCTCCCCCGCTCCGAGTAAAGGTGCCCAGGGGCGGAATTGAACCACCGACACGGAGATTTTCAGTCTCCTGCTCTACCAACTGAGCTACCTGGGCACAGGCAAGGAGGGGGCGGTTCATCGAACCGCTGGAACGGGCTGTTTAACCCCGCGATCCGGTCCGGTCAAATCGCAGCCGACGGCGCCACGGCGCTTTTCCTACCGTAGCGCCCAGGTTTCCGGCGAAGAAGAACAACTCGATCAGCCCCGCTCAGCGCGCCAATCCCGCGCACTTCCTCTCGACCGACGCTATCACCTCTGCCTCCAGCCGCGCGCCCGAAAGCCGGTTGGCCTCTTGTACGCCGGTGGGGCTGGTGACGTTGACCTCGGTTAGGTAGTCGCCGATCACGTCGAGGCCGGCGAACCAGATGCCGAGGGCCTCGAGCTTGGGCGCCAGCGCCGCACAGATGCGTTGCTCGCGCTCGCCGATTTCGGTGGCAACCACGACACCGCCGACGTGGATGTTGCCGCGCAGGTCGTCCTGACGCGGCACGCGGCGTACGGCTCCTAGCGGCTTGCCGCCCAGGTACAGCAGGCGCACGTCGCCCTGCCTGGACTCGGGCAGGAAACGTTGGGCCATCACCGGGCGCGTGCCGTGGTGAGTCGAGGTCTCGAGGATCGAATAAGTGTTGAGGTCGCCGGGGGCGATGCGGAAGATGCCGAGTCCCCCGCAACCGTCGAGCGGCTTGACCACGATGTCGCCGCCGACGCGGTCGCGAAAGGCGAGGATGACTTCGGGACTGGCCGCCACCATGGTCGGCGCGATCAATTCGGGGAAACGCAAGATGAACAACTTTTCAGTGGCTTCGCGCAGCCCCGCCGGGTCGTTGAACACCAGCGTTCGCGTCGCGTCGATCAGGCTCAGCAGGTGAGTGGCGAAGAAGAAGTCGGTGTCGAACGGCGGATCCTTGCGCATGAACACGCAGTGGAAGTCTTCGGCCTGCCTCCACTGCCACTGGCCGATGTCGGCGTGGCTGCCTTGCACCGGCGAAACGCGCAGCGACGCCGCACGCACCACCACGCGTCCGTTCTCGAAGGCTAGATCGGCGATGCTGCAGTAGAAGTTGTCGTGGCCGCGGTCCTGGGCTTCGCGAATGAAGACGAACGAGGTGTCTTTGGTGATGTCGATCCGTTCGATCGGATCCATCACGTGCAGAAACTTCACGGCGCTCTCCTCGTTGCGAGCCGGCTCAGGCCTGCTCGTGTCTGTTGGGGGCTTTGCGGCCGAGGTCGCCCCAGAGGTGCTGGCAGATCGCGGCCGCTACGATCGCCGCGGTCTCGGTGCGCAGCACGCGAGGCCCGAGGCCGACGTCGAGGAAACCGTGGCGCCGCGCCAGTGCCATTTCGGCGGGAGTGAAGCCGCCTTCGGGACCGATCACGGCGATTACTTTGTTGGTGTCGGGGTAGCGCTGGCGCAGCGTCGCGGGCGGATCCGGGTTGGCACCGATGGTGAACAACAGCCCCAGCGTGTCGACCGGCTTGGAGGCTACGAAGTCGCCGAATGCGCGAATGCGCTCAACCACCGGCATCATCGTGCGTCCGCACTGCTCGGCAGCACCCTTGGCGATGCGCCGCCAACGTTCGACGCGGTCCATTGCCTGTGCGTCGGTCATCTGTCCGATGCTGCGCTGCGAGACCACCACGCAGATTCGATCGGCTCCGAGTTCCACGGCTTTTTCGACGACGAGGTCGATCTTCTTGCCCTTGGCCAGACACGCGGCGATGGTCAGGTCGAGCGCCGACTCGGTGCTCTGATCGGTGTCGCCGAGCACGCGAACCATCGCGGTCTCGCCCTGATAGAGTTCGAGCACGCCGATGCACTCGCGGCCGGCGCCGTCGAACACCACCATTTCGTCGCCGGGTTTGAAGCGCAGCACGTTCTTCAAGTGGTGGTAGGCCGCGCCGCTCAGCACGGCACGGTCGGCACTCAAACGGTCGGGTTCGACGAAGATCCGCGTCTTCGGAATCTGCTGTGTGGCGATTGCGCTGAGCATACTCGAGAGATCGACTCCTACTTCGTGGTCAGGACGGTGTCCCGGTAGTCTGGCGTGCCCGGCTGTTGGTAGCGCTCGCTGTCGTGTCTGCCAACAGCGTGCGCCTACTGGCGGACAGGGTCGCGCGGGCGACTGTGCGCTCGATCGCGACGGTGGCCCACTCGCCCTTCTGGACGCGCCGCAGCAGCGTCCAACCCGGACGTAAGAAAGCGTCGAGGACCATGTCCAGACGGCCGGCCTCGATTCCCGACAGGATCAGCACCCCGCCTTCACGTACCGCAACGGTGAGGCGTTGGCGCAGTTCGACCAGGGTCTCGGCCAGGATGTTTGCGACTACGAGATCGAAAGGCGCGTCGG
>Ga0172371_10002915_pt1 | contig 26853 bp, 26 predicted proteins | sample Lak12m_FD_114543 | JGI IMG/M metagenome (GOLD analysis project Ga0172371, IMG submission 114543) | Freshwater microbial communities from Kabuno Bay, South-Kivu, Congo - kab_022012_12m | ecosystem: Environmental > Aquatic > Freshwater > Lake | place: Democratic Republic of the Congo: South-Kivu... | reverse complement strand
GTTCTCGATTTCAATATTGCGAATCAGGCCAAGTTGGATAACGTTCATGCCAATTTCAGGGTCAACCACTTCTGAAAGGCGGGCGCGAACTTGCTCGACCATTTCGGGGTGCGTTTCGTGGATGGTCCATTTGATTTGGTTGTTTTTTTCGTCGGTCATTTTCTCTCCAATATCGGAATCGAAGTCCTGCCTTGTGGGCGGGAAATCGTTAATTTTTACTTCCGGTTTGTACCACATAAGTGCAATGCGCCGCGCCGTCCAAAATACACTGGACCTTGTTCACGGGCAGTGCAAGCATCTTGGAGATTAGTATTTGATCCACGGCACAGACCTCCGGGTGCGCCATGCCGATTTGATGGTACGGGCACGAAATCTCGTGGATTTGATATTGCCCGTCCCTCTTTTCCCACTCAACAATAAAGCCTTCCCGGGCAAGCATCTCCTTCGCGAAATCCAGGCGTTCTTCCATGCTCATGCCTTTGACCTGCTCGGTGTATTCGCTGGCGAGACCCTCCGCCATCTGGTTGAACAATTTGTTGACCATTGGCGCGGGCATGGTTTCTTTCATTTGGGCGAGCAGGCGCGTGGTGAGCCGCAGGTAGCGCGTCGGGAATTTCTCCATTCCGTCTTCGGTCAGTGAATAAACCAGGCGCGGACGGCCAACGCCATGGCGTTCCTCATTTGCCATCACAAGTCCTTCCATCTGTAGATTCGTCAGGTGGTGGCGCACGGAAATTGGATTAATGCCGACAGACTCAGCCAGTTCGTTAATGGTGATTTTGGGTTGGCGAAGCAGCGTATGCAGGATTTTGTCCTTGGTGCTTTTCATTGCAATCAGTATAATCGCCTGCAATTAGTTTGTCAATATACTAGAAAAATATCATAAATATTGACTTTTTACTTCCATTTTGCTATAATCGAAAAAGTTAAAAAAATCCGCCTTTAGGCGATCTTTTGGAGAAGTACATGTCGCAACTTGAAATCAAGAACCTCCACGTCAGCATCGAAGACAAGGAAATTTTGAAAGGCCTCGACTTGACCGTGGAGCAGGGCAAGGTTCATGCCATCATGGGGCCAAACGGGACGGGTAAGTCGACACTGGCCTACACTTTGATGGGACATCCCAATTACACTGTCACCGAGGGCGAGGTCTGGTTCAAGGGTCAAAACGTGCTGGAAATGGAACCCGACGAGCGCTCCCGCCTTGGCCTGTTTTTGGCCTTCCAGTACCCCGTTGCCATTCCCGGCGTGACCGTGGCGAACTTCCTGCGCACGGCGATGAATGCCCGCCGCCGCGCCGTCAACCCCGAGGACAAGGGCATGCCCATCCCCGAGTTTCGAAAATTCCTCAAGGAAAAGATGGACCTGCTTAAGATGGATCATGCTTTTGCGGGCCGCTATCTCAATGAAGGCTTCTCCGGCGGCGAGAAGAAGCGCGCCGAGATCTTGCAGATGGCCGCCCTCAAGCCCGAGGTCGCCATTTTGGACGAGACCGATTCAGGTCTCGATATCGACGCCCTGCGTATTGTCGCCGAGGGTGTCAACGCCCTGAGCGGATCTGAGTTGGGCGTGCTGGTGATCACCCACTATCAGCGTCTGCTGAACTACATCAAGCCTGATTATGTCCACATTATGCTGGATGGACGCATTGTCGAATCAGGCGGTCCCGACCTGGCCCTTCACCTCGAAGAGCAGGGATATGACTGGGTGCGCGAGAAATACGAGGAAATTGCCTAGCGTGTAGGTAAATGGAGAGTGGCACCCGCCTTTATCGGTTTCGCTGCTTTCCATTCCCTGCCCGCTATGCTCTGGAGTTACCATGAGCGAAGATACCAAACTTAGCGAAGATGCCAAGATCCTGGATGAGATTGGTGATTATAAGTACGGCTTTCATGACCGCGACGACAATTATGTGTTCAAATCGCAAAGGGGTTTGAATAAGGAAGTTGTCGAGAATATTTCGCGCATGAAGGATGAACCGCAGTGGATGCTCGACTTCCGCCTCAAGGCGCTGGAGCATTACCTGGCGCGTCCCATGCCGGCCTGGGGTCCCGACATTTCGAACCTTGACCTTGACAATATCTTTTACTACGTCAAGCCAACTGAAAAGAGCGAAAAATCCTGGGACGATGTCCCCGATGACATTAAGAACACCTTCCAAAAACTGGGCATCCCCGAAGCCGAGCAAAAGTTTTTGGCGGGCGTGGGCGCGCAGTATGAATGTTTGAGCGGCGACACGCGTGTTTATACGGCGCGCGGCGTTGTGCAGATCTGTGATGTTATCCCTGGCGATGTTGTTTTTTCGTTGGACGAAGAAACAAACCAGATCATTTCCGCGCCTGTGAAGAATTTTATGCCGAAAGGTGAACGTCCCGTTTTTGAAGTTAAGGTTGGGACGCGAACCATTCGTGCGACGGAAAATCATCCCTTCCTTGCGTTGGAACTTCATCGCAAGGAAGGCAATCAGCGCGGACGTTATGTGCGCGCCTGGAAATACCTGCGTGATTTGAAAAAAGGCGACTTGGTCGCGGTGGCAAAGTCCCTGCCTGATGTTGGGCAGGATTACGTGTTGGAACAGCCTGCCATCGAAACCAATTGGCGGCACAATCATGTTGAGTTGCCAAAGCAGACCTCGAAAGATTTGATGTGGTGGCTCGGATTATATATGGGAGATGGATTTATCCACAGCGAAAATGAAAAGGCGCGTGTGGAAGTTGCCATCCCCGCTACTGACCAACCCTTGCGAAACGAATTCAAACAAGTCACTTCGCGCCTGTTTGACATTGCCGCGCAGAATGGTGATCCTTATCGTTTGACGGTTGGCTCGACAATTGTTGCGCGCTATTTGGAAGCAAACGGATTCTCCGGCGGCGCGCTGAAAAAGCGCGTGCCTGATTGGGTCGCGTCGCTTCCCCAGGAGCAGATCCTTGCTTTTATCGGCGGTTATGTCGATGCGGATGGATACGTTCGCGACCATGCCAAAAACAAGGATGTGATGTTGACCAGCGCAAACCCTGAATTGTTGCAGGATGTCCGCAACCTGGCGGCTGTTTGTGGAGTTGATACTTCGAATATCCACCGCTTTGAGGGAAAGCATCCTAACGATAAAGATCGCACGATGGTTGGCTATCGCATGCTGTTCAGTGGGGATTTTGAGCGGCTTGGCTGCCGCTCGGAACAGCGTCTCGTGCGCATGGATAAACGCAAATTCCATCACAGTCATTCCATGGCCGAAGGGACAAGTTTCCGAGACCACGTCAATGAATTTTTTGGTTACGCCCGCATTGAATCCATTACACCCGCTGGCGTGGAAATGGTCTACGACATCGAAGTGGATGGCCCGCACAACTTCGTCGCCGAAGGATTGATTGTTCACAATTCCGAGATGGTGTACCACTCCATCCTCGAACATCTCGAAAAGCAGGGCGTGATCTTCCTCTCCATCGAAGACGGCCTGAAACAATACCCCGAGTTGTTCCGCGAATATTTTGGCACGGTCATTCCGATTGAAGATAATAAGTTTGCCGCGCTCAACTCCGCGGTTTGGTCGGGCGGATCGTTCGTCTACGTGCCGAAGGGCGTCAAAGTGGATTTGCCCCTGCAGGCCTACTTCCGCCTGAACACGGCCAACGTCGGCCAGTTCGAGCGCACGCTGATCATCGTGGATGAAGGCGCGTCGGTTCACTATGTGGAAGGTTGCTTTCTCGAAGGCGCGCAAGTCCGCACTCGAGACGGTGAAAAATCCATCGAACAGATCGAAGTCGGTGACGAGGTGATGACGCATCAAGGCCGTTATCGCCGCGTGTACCACACGCAGAAACGCCCCTATCACGGCAATGTACACAACATTCGTTTTTATGGCGACAGCGGACGCGAGTTGAATGTGACCGCGGAACATCCGTTGTTGATCGTTCGCCGCGAGAAGCGCAATGAACGCAACAATGAATTCCAGTTAACCTGGGCGTGCGCAGACAGTGTCAAGGAAGGCGATTATCTTGTCGTGCCCGTGCCGCAGCCAGTCATGGAGCCTGCCTTTGCCCATAGTGTCACTGTCCCGTTGGGGCGTGGCCGCCATGCTCCTGTAGACCGCGAAGTCAATTTGCCTTACGAACCAGATTTCTTCCGCCTGCTTGGTTATTTCTATGCAGAAGGTCATGTGGATAATGAGCACTATTTAACGCTGTCCTTCAATGCAGATGAGAAAGATTATCTTGCCGACGCTACGGCCTTGATTGAACGTTATTTTGGCAAGTCTCCAATTGCGAACGCCCCGCGCCAAAATGGACAAACCCTTGTTCTTTCGTCCACCGAGATCGCGCGGACCTTCGCACGTGAATTTGGTTCGAATGTGTATGAAAAGCATGTTCCCGAGTGGGTGTCCGGTGCCGAACCCGCCTTGCTTGCTGAGTTAGTCAAGGGCATGTGGTGTGGTGATGGCAGTTATGACCCAATGAAAAACATGTTCCGCTACAACACGGTGTCTGTGGATTTAGCTTATGCCTTTCGTGATGCCTGTCTGCGGCTGGGAGTTGCTGCTTCTGTGAATAAACAGGGGCGCAATTTGCCTCGTAAGGATATTTATGCGGTCGTCATTGCATCACCCTTTAATTCAAAATTTGGCGACATCGTTGGCGTGGATGCGCCCGCAGGTGACCTCGGCGGCTCTCCCTTTGCACTCGATGAAAACTTCCTGTACGTCCCGATCAAGGAAATTTCCGTGCATGAGCTGGAAACCGAGGTTTACAACTTCTCGGTCGAGGAAGACGAATCCTACGTTGCGGAAGGAGTCGTCTCTCACAATTGCACCGCTCCCCAGTACACCACCAACTCCTTCCACTCGGGTGTGATCGAGATCATCGTCAAGAAGGGCGCGCGTTCGCGCTATTCGACCATCCAAAACTGGTCCACCAACGTGTTCAATCTTGTCACCCAGCGCGCAAAGGTTTTTGCGAACGGTTCCCACGAATGGGTGGACGCAAACCTCGGCTCGAAACTTACGATGAAGTATCCATCCTGCTATTTGATGGAACCCGGTGCGCGCGGCGAAATGCTTTCGATGGCATTTGCCGGCGTTGGCCAGATTCAGGATGCCGGCTCGAAAATGGTGCATTTCGCGCCGAACACCACCAGCAAGATCACATCCAAGTCCATCAGCAAGAGCGGCGGGCGCGCCTCCTATCGCGGCCTTGTCAAGGTGTACAAGGGCGCGAAGGGCGTCAAATCCAACGTGGTTTGCGACGCGCTCCTGCTCGATCCGCAGTCCCGCTCGGACACGTATCCATCCATTGAGATCGACGAGGACGATGTCACCATCGGCCACGAGGCTTCGGTCTCGAAGGTCGGCGAGGAACAACTCTTCTATCTCATGTCGCGCGGCCTCAGCGAAGAGGAAGCCACCAGCATGGTCGTCTCCGGCTTCATCGAGCCGCTCGTCAAGGAACTTCCAATGGAATACGCCGTCGAAATGAACCGCCTGATCCAGTTGCAGATGGAAGGCAGCATCGGTTAGCAAGTTATCATGTTTGCAGGTTTGAACGTTCCAACCTTCCAACCTGCAAACTTTCAAACGGACAAATCATGCAGGAAAAACCAAAAGTAACCGTTTCAAGAACCCGGCGGACAGAATCCGCCGCAAGGGATTTTGTCTTCACCCAGGCGGATATCCGCGCCGCAAACAGCGACCTCGCCTCCTATCGCGCCCGGGCCTGGGACTCGTTTAAAAAGCATTCCCTGCCCGACACCACTCTCGAAGCCTGGCGCCGCACAGACATTCGCAGCCTGCCCGCGGACAAGTTCGAACTTGCCCGGACCGGCGTCTTCGATGATTTGCCGCCGGTCCGAGAAGATTTACTCAAGCCGCTGGTCGCCGACCAGCATGGCGGACAGATCATTCTCCTGCCCGGAGGATCGAAGATCGACCTCGACGAAAAACTCGCGCAGAAGGGCGTCATCTTTACCGACCTGAAGACTGCCGAACAGAAGCATCCCGAATTGCTGGCGCGGATGATGGGAAAAACCGTCAACGTGGAGGAAGGAAAATTTTCCGCGTTGGCTGGTGCATTCGCGCAAAATGGAATTGTGTTGTACGTCCCTAAAGGTGTCATGGTTGAGGAACCGCTTCACTCTGTGCTATGGGGGCCGGGCGCGGACTATGCTCACATTTCGCATATCCTTGTTCTCGTAGATGAGGGCGCATCCGTGACGTATGTCCACGAATCGGCGTCGCCCGATGAAATGGGGGCAAATTCGATGCACGCGGGACTCGTCGAGATTCAGGTCATGCAAAACGCGGCGCTGAAATTTGTCGAACTGCAATCCTGGGGACGCCACGTCTGGAATTTCAGCCATGAACGCGCCCGCGTCGAGCGCGGCGGCAGCATTGACTGGATCTTCGGCGCGATTGGCTCGCGTCTCACCAAAAACTTTACCGAGTTGGACCTGGCGGGCGAAGGCTCGACAGGCCGCATGTCGGGATTCTATTTTACCGACGGCAGCCAGCATCTCGACCACGACACCCAGCAGAATCACTTCGCCCCGCACACCACCAGCGACCTGCTTTTCAAGGGTGCATTGAAAGGGAAGAGTCGTTCGGTCTGGCAGGGTATGATCTATGTGGCCCCCGGCGCGCAAAAAACCGACGGCTACCAGGCCAACCGCAACCTCATCCTGAGCGACCAGGCGCGCGCAGATTCGATCCCAGGCCTGGAAATCCTGGCGGACGATGTACGCTGTACGCACGGCGCGACTGTCGGTAAACTCGAGGCGGAGCCGCTCTTCTATTTGAAGTCGCGCGGCATCCCGCAGGCCGAAGCCGAGAAGATCGTTGTCGAAGGTTTCTTTGACCCAATTTTCCAGCGCATCCCATTTGAGGGCGTGCGCGAACGCTTCCAGCAGTATATTGCTGATAAAATGAGTGTTTGATTTGTCCGCGCGAAGCGGATCGAGTAATTTGTTCCAAAAAGAGTTTGCCTTGCACCCAAATAAACAACTCGTCAAAAAATTCTACGAAGCCTTTCATGCCCGCGACGCCGCAGGCATGAACGCTTGCTATGACCCGGCCATTGAATTTGACGATCCGGCCTTTGGGTTTCTCGAAGGCGAAAAGGTATTCGCCATGTGGCAAATGCTGTGCGCGCGGGCGAGGGAATTGGACGTGGTTGCAAGGGACATCCAGGCGGATGACGGGACTGGTTTCGCCCGGTGGGAGGCGAAGTATCTCTTTGGCCCCAACCGGCGCCCGGTACATAACACGGTCGACGCAAGGTTTGTCTTTCGAAATGGAAAGATCGTTAAGCATGCCGACTCATTCAGCATGTGGAAGTGGTCAGGCATGGCGGTGGGTACAATGGGCGTTCTCCTCGGATGGACGCCGTTCATGAAAGCCGCCATTCAAAAAAGTATACGCCGTCAACTGGAAGAATTCATGCAGAACAAACCTGCGTGATTGAATAAATCTTGTAAGGACATCCAATGGCAAACCCTCGAGTTAATCGTGTTCCAATCAAAGTGACGCCCAAACCCGCAACGCGTGCCGTGCGCGGCGCGCGATCCAATCAATACGCCTATATGAAGGCTCCCGGGGTGGAGCATGCTTTCGAGGTCGGCGGCACGGTCGAAGTTTTTTGCGACCACGAAAAGGGCGGCGAACGAATTCGGGGCTGGATCAAAGGCATTGTTGTGCAAGTCGACAACAAAATGGTTGCGGTCCAATTCCGCTCGAACGTTTTTCTTACCGACGGCTGGATGGTTCCCGACCGCATTCTCTGGTATCCGCTCAACTCCGAGCACATCCGTCCCGTTGCGGGCAAAAAACCCGGCAAAAGGGATAAATCCATTCCTGACTTTTAATTTTGCAACCTGCCAAACACTTTTAACATGTCCCTCGATATTAATAAAATCCGCTCTCAATTTCCCATTCTCCAGCGCGAGATCGCAGGCGGCGTTCCGCTGGTTTATCTCGATTCCGCAGCCACATCACAAAAACCCCTCGCGGTCATCGATGTAATGGATGCTTTTTATCGCAACTCCAATGCAAATATTCACCGCGGGATTCATGCACTGGCAGAGGAAGCGACCACATTGTATGAGGGTGCGCGGAAAAAGGTTGCAGGATTTATAAATGCTCCCGATGCCCGCCAGGTCATCTTCACGCGCAACACCACCGAGTCCGTCAACCTTGTTGCATATGCCTGGGCGCGCGCGAACCTTAAGCCGGGGGAACTTGTAATTCTGACTGAAATGGAGCATCACTCCAATCTTGTTCCCTGGCACATCCTGCAGGACGAGCGCGGCATTCGGCTTGAATTCATTCCTGTCACGGATGATTTCACTCTTGATATCGATGCTTATAAATCCCTTCTTGACCAGGGCCCGAGGCTGGTCTCGTTCTTGCACATGTCCAACGTCCTTGGAACGATCAACCCTGCGGAGGAGATTGTGCGCCTCGCTCACGACGCCGGGGCGGTCACCGTTGTGGACGGGGCGCAGTCCGTTCCACATTTTGGCGTGGATGTGCAGGCCCTTGATGCTGATTTCCTTGCCTTCTCTGCGCACAAGATGTGCGGCCCGACAGGTGTCGGCGCTCTCTACGGCAGGCGGGAATTGCTCGAGAAGATGCCTCCCTTCCTGGGTGGGGGCGATATGATTAGGGAAGTCAAGTTTCGCTCGTTTCGCGCCAACTCACTTCCGCATAAATTTGAAGCGGGCACACCCGCGATTGCGGAGGCGGTGGGATTCGGCGCGGCCGTGGATTTTCTGCTCTCGGTCGGAATGGACGCGATTGCAGAACACGAGCACAACATTACGCAGTACGCACTGGAACGGCTGGATGAGATTCCCGGCGTGAAGGTGTTTGGTCCCACTGCCGATAAAAAAGGCGGTGTCGCGGCATTTACCCTGGATGGTGTCCATCCGCACGATGTGGCTCAAATCCTGGATCGTGATGGCGTCGCAGTGCGCGCGGGACATCATTGCGCGCAGCCTTTGCATGAGAAATTTGGAATTCCTGCAACATCGCGGGCAAGTTTTTATTTGTACAACACCCGGGAAGAAGTGGACAAACTTATCGGCGGCATTTATAAGGTGAAGGAATATTTTGCCTGATCCGGGACGGAAATGAACCGAATCAACTATCTTGACCGTGTGCGTGCCATCGGAATGTTCCTGGTATATTATGGGCATTTCGTCCAAAAATTGATTGCGGGGTCTGGAAATTCCGCGTTTGACCAGTGGAAATTGGTTTACTCATTCCACATGCCCCTTTTCTTTTTTCTGGCGGGAATATTCTGGAAACCCACCCCGGCCTTCATTGAAGTATTCAGGGAAAAATTAAGAACCCGTATCCTGCCCTGGATCACGTTTACGGTCGTGCTGATTCCGCTCTGGCTCTGGCTCGACCCCGCAAAATTCTGGGAGAGGCTGTTGTCCGCCTCGTATTTGGTGGGGAATCCAAAACTCAATATTGTGACATGGTTCCTGATCTGCCTGTTCTCGGTCGAATTGCTTGCCGCGCTCCTCGCGAAGTATTTCAGGCTGGGACTGTTTCGGATCATCCTATATTCCGCCGCATTCTTTGTGGTTGGATATTATGGATTTGTCCGGAACAACGCTACGGTAACCGGGTTGATAGGTTTTCGCCCGGATATTTGGTATATTGACGACGCGTTTATAGCAATCGTGTTTTACTTTGCGGGTTATTTACTCAAGGATGTTTTATTCCGCGCGGATGGCCGGGCCGGCTGGTTTGCAAGCATCCTTGTTATGGCAATTGCAGGTTACATTGTTCTCCAGACCTACGACTTGAACGTGGACGAGAAATTCTGGGGGGTGATGATGATTTCGTCAAAATATGGAAAGCCGCTCTATTTTCTTCTGACCGCCTTCGCGGGGATTTTCTTCTCTTTGGCCCTTGGCCGTGCACTGGGATTCGACCTCCCGCCCTTGAATTTTGTTGGGCGAAATACGATCATTTTCCTCGGCTTGAACGGACTGTGCCAGCATTTTATCGACCGCATGGTGATTGATGCATTGAACCTGGGTGTCAAAACCCACCTTGAAATATTTCTTTATTCTTCCTCCTATGTGATCGTGATGATGCTCCTGTTCACTCCCGTGGTGATCGGCCTGCGGAAATGGTTTCCCCAACTTGTTGGTGTGGCGTGGACACCCTCGTCCCTGCTCCCGCCAATCGAGGAATGGCCTGAACGCGGCGTCGGGCTGGCCATTAGGAAAACCCTGAAAAAATATGTCATCAATTAGCGGTCTGTTTATCGAACCTTCACAGGGGCAAACGGATTGATGCAAAGGATCTCCTATCTCGACCGCGCAAAGGCCATCGGGATATTCCTGGTTTTCTACAGCCATTTTGTGGAAAAATTGACGTTTGGGGTGATGGACTCCGCGGCCGCCCTGCAATGGAAGTTGCTGTATTCCTTCCATATGCCGTTGTTTTTCTTTTTGTCCGGTATTTTTTGGAGGCCTGATCCGGGCTACAACTGGCGCGTGGCTGCCAATAAATTCAAACTACGGATTATTCCGGTGATTGTTTTTGAAATCATTTCCATTTCATTGTGGTTATGGCTCGACCCCCGTTTTGTTGTCCCTCGTAAAATATCGGCCTACCTGACAGGGTATCCTTTTGCAAATACGGTTACATGGTTTCTGGTATGCCTGTTTGTCCTGGAGATCATGGCTGGGATTCTTGGCAGGTTTGTGACCCTGGACAAGTGGAAGTCCATCGCGTTTTCCATCCTTTCATTCTTCGGCGGACTCCTGATCCTGGTCCGCTACAGGGATTTCATCAAGCACCTGACTGGAATCAACGTTTATTTCTGGTTCTTCAATGTTGCCGTAGTCGCTTTATCCTTCTATCTTATGGGTTTTGCCTTTCGTTCCTTTTTTACATCGCTTGAAAAGCGCGGCATGTGGAAGGCCGCCCTTGTACTTTTTGTGACGACATCTGTCGTGTTGTTTGGAACCTATGACTTAAACCAGGGCCCATTTGTTGAGGGCGAACTGCCGGGCGTTTTGATGGTGGCATCCTCTTTTGGGAATCCCTTTTGGTTTGGCGTTACTGCTTATGCAGGCTTGCTGTCTGTCCTTGCCCTGGCGCGGATGATCGATATCAAGTGGCCGCCCCTTGATTTTGTCGGGCGGAACACGATCATTTATCTTGGGATCAGCGGAATTTGCCTGAATTTTATTGACAGCAGCGTGATTTCCATGCTAAATATTAGACCCGCCACGACGATGGAGTTGGTTTCGTACTCGACAATTTATTGCGTGGTCGTCATGTCCTTGTTCGCGCCGGTCGTATTTGGACTTCGGAGATGGTTTCCTGAGTTTTTCGGTGGCCGCTGGACGGACACTTCTTTGTTGCCACCCATGAGCAAGTGGCCTGGTATTTTAGCCGGGCACAAATCAGAGCCAACCTCCGGTCAGTGATTTGAAAGGAAAACGAAAATGGACGATCTTTACCGTGAAGTCATCATCGAGCATTATAAAAACCCATCCCATCGCGGTCATCTTGATCCGCATGATATCCAGTTCGATGATGACAACCCGCTTTGCGGTGACCATATTGAAATCACCCTGCAACTCAGCGCGGAAGGAGTGGTGACCGATGCGCGCTTTGACGGTCACGGCTGCGCCATTTCGCAGGCCTCCGCAGACCTGTTGATCGAGTCTGTCATTGGAATGCCGCTCGATGAAGTCAAAGCGCTAAAAAAAGACCATATCCTTGACTTGCTCGGCATTGAACTTGGTCCCGTGCGTTTGAAATGCGCGTTGCTGTCGCTTAAAGTGTTGAAAGCAGGCGTATATGGATTAGGGGAGGCGGGCGATGAATTGGTGGAATAAAAAATACCTCTGGCTGGTCTTTGGGGTGCTTTTGTTGTTGGCTGGTGGGATCGTTGTCCTGATGATGCTGGGTCCTCTTGTTGGAGGCCAAATGTGCACCCTGGTCGGTTGTGTTGGAGGATTGAATGTTGAACTGGCAGGTCTGCCGGCATTCACCCCCTATCAAATCGAACTTGCGTTTCCCTCAGGTGAAACACAGACTGTGACCTGCGATCCAGGCGCAGCCGATGAATCAGAGCCTTTTGTCAAAAGTTGCTCGGCGGGCGGCGCCTTTTTCAGCCTCGAGCAGGATGTAAAACCGCCGCAGGAAATTACCATAACTGTAAGCATAAATGGAGATCAAATTACACAGGTTTTTCAGCCCAAATATGAAGCCTTTCAACCCAATGGCAGCAACTGTCCGCCTGTCTGTTATAACGCCACTGTTGAATTGAATGTCTCCCGGTGATACCCATGTTCAACTACACTTCTTTTGATGAAACCAAAGCCGAATTTATCGAGATTGCCCCTGCCTCCGAACTTCCAAATGGAGGACGGTTGTTTGTTGAAGCGGCGGATAAACCGATTGTCGTTTTCAATATTGCGGGGCAGTTTTTTGCGATTGGCGATGTCTGTACGCACGATGACGGCCCGCTGGGCGACGGCGACCTGGAGGGCCATCGTATCGTCTGTCCGCGACATGGGGCCGAATTCGACGTGAGGACGGGGCAGGCAGTGCAAATGCCGGCCGTGGTTGACATCCCTGCATACCCGGTTAAGGTCAGGGATGGGATTCTCTTTGTTGGGTTGCCAAAAGAGTAGGCGGCGGGGAAACTCGAAAATTTATTGCCAGTCGCCAGCGTAGATAACCGCGCACGGTTTTGTGATCTGTTCTATCCTTGCCCGCCGCAATTCCACAAGTTGACGGATGTGCAGGTTGTCGTGCGCGATCCAGGATGCAAGCATGTCCCCGGCGCTTAGGGAGCCGAATTGCGACGCGTATGTTGTTTCCCAATCCGCATCGGCGAGGCCTCCCAGCCAGTCGATGGATTTCCTCCGCTCTGCAAAGAACTTTTCCTGCATACCGCCGAAATTCTGATCGTTGTATTTTCTGGCTGTCACCCAGCCTTTCGGGTCAATGGGATGCCATTCCTGCCCCTGGCGATGCAGAATGAAATCCAAATGCTCGCGGAAATCCTCGCGTTCCTCGTCGTAAAGATGGCAGATCACTTCCAAAATGGACCAGGTTTCAGGCTTCGGCTTGAAGCGGGCTTCCTCTTCCGTGAGTCCGTTCAAAAGGGAACGAATGACGCTGGTGCTGGATTCAAGTTCCTGAAGGAGAGTCTGAAAATTCATTGCTTCCTCCGCTTCAACTGCAAGTTTCGAACCTTCCGACAATCCTCAAAATATCGAACCCTTCCGCAAAGGGGACTTCTGCCAGCGCTCCGTGCCGCACCATGATGGAGCGGGTCAGTTCACTGTTGAAATAATAGCGGTCCCGATAGGTTGTATATTCGGCGAGGGCTTCAACTTTCTTGTTTACGTCTTCTTCAGTGACTTCGACGATAAAATGAGGGAAAAAATCATACGAGGAACGGACGACATCGAAGCCCAAAACAGTAATTCCGCGGAATGCACGGAGGGCTTCCTCGGTCATGGTGTTGTGGTCCTGGTGTATATCCTGTTTGCTATGGACGAAGGTGATGTCCGGCTTGAATTCCCTGCGGAGTTTGAGGAAGTATTCGAGGATTTCCTGCCGCGCATCGGGAAATATGCGCGTGGTGAATGGCCCAAGCACGATGCTTTCCTTTTGGACGCCCAGGATGGCCATGCTCCTGTAGTGTTCATCCGCAAGCCGCAGCAGGTCGGGATTCTTCTGGTTGTCGGAAAGAGTGACGCAGAGCAGTTGGCAGATGGGCGCGATGTGATGGATGAGTGCGCCGCATCCCAGTTCGATGTCATCCGGGTGCGCGCCAAGAAACAGGACTCGTTTTCCGTAGAATATCATGGGTGCCTTTTGCGAAGTGCGGGTTGCATATCACGCAACCCGCACGATTCGCCGGTTATTTCGTTGCCAGAATCCCGCCGACGACCTTTGTCATCACGAGTTTGCCGTCACGCTCGAACCAGCGCTTTGCAACTGCCTCGATTTTTCCGATCAGGGCTTCGTACTCATCCCTGCCGTTGAACATGGATGTCCACAACTTTCGGTCTTCGCTGAGCGATGCGCGGACATAATCGATGAACGGCGCGACCTCCGGGAAGGTGAGGTGGTTTTCGAACTTGTGCAATTCGGTCTTTGCGAAGAGGCGATTGATCGTATTGAAAATATCGCCTTTGAATCGCGATGAACCCGGCATGGGCGGGATCGTCGCGCTGGTGGCTTCCTTGATGATGTCGTAGAACATCTGCTTGTTTTCGGGCAGCGGGCCGGAGACAAAAAGCCGTCCGCCTGATTTCAATACCCGGTGCGCCTCGCCAAATGTAAAGTCCAGGCTGGATGCGTAATAGATGGCAAACGCGCTGGTGCATAAATCGAAGGTGTTATCTGCAAAATTAAAGGGCTTGTTGAAATCCAGAAATTGAAAATCGATATTCGCACCGGCTTCCCTGTTTTTCGCACGTGCCTTGTCGAGCAACTCCTCCGAAAAATCGCCGCCCGTGATTTTTGCCCCACCTTTAGTATAATCGTTGAACAGGAAACTCAACTTCCCTGCGCCGCAACCGACATCGAGGATATTCATGCCGGCCTGGGGCCGAAGCAGGTCGTTCGTCCATTGGTCGATGTTCGCAGAGCCGTACGTTTCGTGAATGTCGATGCGTTTGAGCAGGTCTTTGCTGGTTTCCTGATAATTGATTTCCATTTTTTGCTCCTTGTAAATAATCCTTGTGATTATACCAAATCAACGCTAAAATTCAATCGCTGAATTTTGGATGAAGAACGGGAGCCGTTCTCGAAATCCAACACACCGGAGAAACCATGCCTTCAAAAATCAAACCCGTAAAAGGCACGCGCGAGTTCTACCCCGAAGAGATGGCGCTGCGTAATTACCTCTATTCCAAAGTGCGCGCCGCGTCGCAGGCTTTTGGCTACCAGGAATGGGATGGGCCGTACATAGAGTCGATAGACCTGTATGCTGCGAAATCGGGCGAGGAACTTGTCAGGAAACAATCCTTCACCTTTGAAGACCGCGGGGGCGACCTCGTCACGCTTCGACCTGAACTGACGCCAAGCCTGGCGCGCATGGTCGCGGCCAGGCAGGGCTCGCTGACGTTTCCAGTGCGCTGGTGGTCGTTCGGTCCATTTTGGCGATACGAACAGCCGCAAAAGGGGCGCAGCCGGGAATTCTTTCAATGGAATATTGACATGCTCGGCGTGGATTCACCCGAGGCTGACGCGGAACTGATCGCGGTGGCGGCGACGTTCCTGCGCTCGATCGGGCTGGACCCGACGCGGGCTTCCATTTTTGTGAGTAATCGGCGTCTGATGGAATCCGAATTCGACGCGCTTGGAATTGCAGTGGAAAAACGAGTGGATGTTTCCAACCTGGTTGACCGCCGCTCGAAGATGGAACCAGCCAGATGGGATGCGTGGGCGCTCGAACTGGGTCTCACGCAAAAGCAACTGGATGGATTAAAGGATGTTCTCGGAAATTTCGAATTATGGAGGAAGAGCGGCGAACTGGTGCGTCTCTTTGCCTCGCTCGAAGCGCTGGGTGTGAAGGAATATGTCAAATTTGACCCGAACATCATGCGCGGATTACTTTACTACACCAGCACGGTTTTCGAAGCGTTTGACTTGAGCGGCTCCCTGCGGCGTGCGATTCTGGGCGGCGGGCGTTATGATAATTTGCTTTCAGATGTCGGCGGCGACCCATTATCCGCGACCGGTTTCGCGATGGGCGATGTGGTCATCGGCATCATCCTTCAGGAAAACGGACTTATCCCTGAATTCAAGCCCTCACCCGCGTCTGTGTTGGTGACCGTTTTCGATGAATCGTTAATGGTCAAATCCTATGCCTTGGCGGGTGAATTGCGGGAGGCCGGCATCAATACCATGACCTACCCGGAACCCGCAAAACTGCCGAAGCAGTTCAAATACGCGGACAAGATGAAGATAAGCGTGGCAGTCACGATCGGGCCGGATGAAGCGGAAAAAAGCCAGGTGGCGGTAAAAAACCTGCGAAACGGCCAGCAGGCCATCGTCCCGCGTGATGCGCTGGTTGAAACCGTCAAAAAGATTTTGGAGTCGATTGCCTGAAATGACCGCCAAAAATCATGGATCACCGCCCTTGAATTTTTCTGATTTGTGGTAAAATTTTTCCGCTTCAAGCATGGAGCCTGTAGCTCAACGGCAGAGCATCTGACTGTGGATCAGAAGGCTGTGGGTTCGAGACCCATCAGGCTCCCAACTATTGCAGGTCAGAAACGGTCTCTCGAGGCCGTTTCTGATTCACCGACGGAATTGAGGTAGTGATGAAAGCATGTACGAAGTGCGGTGCTAAAAAAGAAGAGTCGGAATTTTCCTGGAGCATTAGAGGGGTAAAAAGACATTCTGCATGTAATCAATGTAGAGCTGAAGAACGGATGGATTATTACCAGAGGAATAAAGAGAAAGAATTGAAGTATAAGGCTGAAAGACAGGTAAACAAGCGTGAGGAGGCTAGACACTTTGTATTTACATACCTGGGTAGCCACCCTTGCGTCGATTGCGGCGAGGCTGATCCCTATGTTTTAACCTTTGACCATGTAACAGGTGCCAAGAAGATGAATATATCACAAATGGTCAATCAAGGTTACAGTATAGACGCCATCCAAAGAGAAGTTTCTTTGTGCGTTGTCAGATGTGCCAATTGCCATATGCGGATTGAGAAACAAAGACGGGGAACAATATATTTTTAGAAAAGAGCGCTTTTTTATCATCATGAGGAGGTTGACATGCGACGCTATCTGGTTGAACCGGGAAGGAAAATCGCCCTGGACAAATGCAATCCAAACGACACCGCGGCTTTTGACGGCGGCAAGGAAAAGGGGCTGAGGGCTGTGCAGGAATTAAACGTTGAACTGCAGGGATTGCAGGAACTATTGTACGCGCAACAGAAGCACAAGATCCTTGTGGTGTTGCAGGCCATGGATACCGGCGGCAAGGATGGCGCCATCCGCCGCGTATTCGAGGGGGTCAATCCTCAGGGTGTGCGCGTGCAGAATTTCAAAGTGCCGACGCCCGAGGAACTTGCACACGATTATTTATGGAGAGTCCACAAGGTTGTGCCGGGCAGGGGCGAAATCACCGTTTTCAACCGCAGTCATTATGAGGATGTGCTGGTGGTTCGGGTGCATGACCTTGTTCCAAAAGCGGTCTGGAGGAAACGATTCGACCAGATCAATGAATTCGAGAAATTACTGGCTGAAAATGGGACGACGATCCTCAAGTTCTTCCTGCACATTGACAGGGATGAACAGAAGGAAAGATTGCAGGCCCGCCTCGACGACCCGTCCAAACAATGGAAGTTTCGCCTGGGCGATCTTGATGAGCGCAAATTGTGGGACAAGTATACGGCGGCCTATGAGGATGTCCTGAACAGGACAAGCGCCGAGTATGCACCCTGGTATATCGTCCCGGCCAATAAAAAATGGTATCGCGACCTTGTTATTTCGACGGTTCTTGTTGAAACTCTTAAAGGATTGAATATGAGTTACCCGCCGTCGGAGGAAAACCTGGAAAACGTGGTGATTGTGTAATGTCTTATGCAGGACGTCCCGCAGGACTGCAAAATATATCCCCGCTGATTGGCGGGGAGTTTTGATGTAAAATTGCCCCCATGCCCCACACTATCAACGTATTATTCCTTGCCGCGGAAGCCGAACCTTTTGTAAAGGTGGGAGGCCTTGGCGATGTGGCGGGGTCGCTGCCGCGCTCCATACGCGCGCTTTCCACCGACGATTTGAAAATCGATGTGCGCCTTGTCCTGCCCCACCATTCCGCGGTGCGGGCGGACGGTTTGAAGCCGCTGGGAATGTTTTCGATTCCGCGCGGCGGTTCCGAGGTCCAGGTTGAGACGTTTGAGACCTTGCTCGATGGAATGCCGGTCTATTTCATTTCCGGTGAGCCTGTCCGCGCCAGCGGCTCCGTCTATTCCCTCGATTCGAAACTGGATGCAGAGAAATACACATTTTTCTCGCTGGCCGCGCTGGAATTGCCGCGTCAGATCAACTGGACGCCGGACATTGTGCACGCCAACGATTGGCATACCGCACTCTCTGTCTACGGCTTGTTGACGAAACGCTGGGAGGAGGGTGCGCGCAGGATCGTCTCGATCATCACCCTGCATAATCTTCCGTTCCTCGGCCCGGATGTCGGCGCGATTTTGGAAAGTTACGGCGTGAAACTGGCGCAAACAGATTTGCCTGAATGGGCGCGCGTGATGCCGCTGCCGCTTGGTCTTTGGGCTTCGGATGCAATTGTGCCTGTCTCGCCGACCTACGCCGAGGAGATTCTCACCACTGACTATAGCAGTGGTTTGCACGATTTCCTGCACTCACGCCGCGAAACCATACATGGGATTTTGAATGGGATTGACGCTGTCTCGTTTGATCCTGCCGAAGACCCCGCCCTCGGCGTGAATTTTAACGCCGAATCCCTCGAGAAGCGCGTCGCGAACAAGCGCCTGTTGCAGGAGCGCCTCGGTTTACCGGTTGATCCTGAAATCCCTCTGCTTGCCATGGTCTCACGCATGGACCCCCAAAAGGGCGTGGATCTCGTATTCGGCGCGCTGAAGAGCATGTCGCGAACAAAATGGCAGGCCGTTATTTTGGGAACCGGCGACCTGAAACTGGAGGAGGCCGCGCGCAAACTCCAGACCGCGCGCCCGAACCAGGTTCGCGTGGAGACCCGGTACGATGCCGGGCTTGCCCGCCAGATTTACGCAGGCTCCGACCTTTTTCTCATGCCTTCGCGTTACGAACCCTGCGGCCTCTCACAGATGATTGCCATGCGCTATGGTTGTGTCCCGGTGGTGCGCGCCGCGGGCGGCTTGAACGATACGGTGAAGCATGGTGAAACGGGGTTTGTGTTCAGGGAGCCGGAAGTCAAAGCCTTTAGCGCCGCCATCCGCGCCGCGTTGAAGGTTTATCCCGACCGCAATGTCTGGCAAAAAATCCAGCGCGCGGGGATGTCCCAGGATTTTTCCTGGAAGGCTTCCGCGCAAAAATATCTTGAGTTGTATCAATCCCAGTTGAAAAATCCATGACGTTCAAACGCTCCTCCGGCATCATCCTGCACCCCACCAGCCTGCCGGGCCCGTACGGAATCGGCGACCTCGGGCCGCAGGCATATCGTTTTCTCGATTGGCTCGCATCCACAGGGTGCGAACTCTGGCAGGTGTTACCGCTTGGCCCAACCGGCTATGGCGATTCGCCTTATCAATGTTTTTCCGCGTTCGCGGGGAATCCATACTTGATCAGCCCGGATGAACTGCTCTCGGACGGGATTTTGACTCAGGACGACCTGGCCGATAAACCGGACTTTCCCGCCTCGCGCGTGGACTTTGGCCTGCTCATTCCATGGAAACTGAATCTCCTGCAAAAGGCATTTGACCGTTATAGATCCAACCCCGGGCATTTGCGCGAAGCCTTCGATTACTTCTGTGCCGAAAGCGCCGCATGGCTGGACGACTACACCCTCTTCATGGCCTTGAAGGAGGCCAACGGCGGCGGCTCCTGGAACGGCTGGACGGAGCCGTTGCGGTTGCGGCGAAAAACTGCTTTGAGCAGGGCGCGTAAGGAACTTTCTGAAAGCGTTTTGCGCTATTCGTTCTACCAGTTTTTGTTTTTCAGGCAGTGGAATAAGATCCGCGCGTATGCGAAGGAAAAGGGCATCCATATCATTGGCGATATTCCCATTTTTGTGGCATATGACTCTGCGGATGTCTGGTCTCATCCCGAATTGTTTTATCTCGATAAAAAAGGAAATCCAACCGTCGTGGCTGGCGTTCCGCCTGATAGTTTTTCCGCCACCGGGCAGTTATGGGGCAATCCGCTTTATGATTGGGAAGTGCACAGGCAAAGCGGCTATGAATGGTGGCTGGCCCGCGTGCGTGTGGCATTGCAATCGGTCGATATTTTGCGCTTTGATCATTTCCGCGGGTTTGCCGGTTATTATGAAATCCCTGCGGCTGATTCCACCGCCGAATTTGGCCGCTGGGTGACCGGCCCCGGCCAGGATTTTTTCCGCGCGATCGACAGGCATCTTGGGGATGGCCTGATAACACCCGGCACAGGCCTGCCGGTCATCGCGGAGGATTTGGGCGTGATCACGCCCGATGTAATCGAACTGCTGGAGGCGTTCAATTTGCCCGGCATGCGGGTCTTGCAGTTTGGCTTCTCCGGGCCGGATAATCCGTTTTTGCCGCACAACTATGTCACGAATTGTGTGGCATACACCGGCACGCATGATAACGACACTGCACGCGGCTGGTTTGAAACTGCGCCGAGGGAGGAGCGTGAGTTTGCATTACGCTACCTGCGCGTGGACGGCCGCGACTTTGCCTGGGACCTGATCCGCGCCGTCTGGGAATCTGTCGCTGTCATGGCGATTACGCCCATGCAGGATTTGTTGAATTGCGGCGGCGAGGCGCGCATGAACTTCCCGTCCAGGTTGGGGGGAAATTGGGAATGGCGGATGGGGGAGGATGATATGAACGATGAACTTGCAGGCAAACTGCGGGACTTGAATTACTTATATTTACGATAGACAAAAGACGCCTCGAAAGAGGCGTTTTTTGTCCAAGAGGACTTGTGTTTACGGGATTTCAGCGAGATACTTTGCCGGTTGTTATTTTTGATTTATCTGAATTTCCTTTGCAATCTGTTTCCTTAAAGACGACGGTTGAATGGAGTTTAAATCAATTGCCTCGGCGGAGAGGAACCTGGCGAAACTGGAAAGCCCGCGCGCGAGGGCGGATGCAAAGGCGGCGTTTTTTGCGGTCGCTTTTTCTTCGAGCCAGAAGCCCTTGATTTCCAGCGTCATGGTCTCGCGGTTGAGCCTGGGGTCGAGGCGGGCGGCAAGTTGATCGCCAAAAAGGATGGGCAGGGTGTAATATCCCCAGCGGCGTTGGTGCGCGGGTTTGTAGACCTCCCACAAGTATTCGAAATCAAACAGCCAGTTGGCGCGGCTGCGGGCGCTGACAATATCGAGCGGCGCCAGGAATACACACTCCTCGTCGGTGGTGGAATTCAGAGGCGTCCATGCTTTGGGTACGGAACCAGCCTCGAGGGCGGCCAGAAGCGGCAGGTCCTCGTAAAGAATGTAAAGCGGTTCCTTTGCCGATTCGACTTGAATCTGCGCGACCTTTTTTTCATCCATTAATTTTGCAAGCCAGCAACGCGCTTCGGGCAGGTCGACGGGACGGCGGATGTCGTCGGCGAAATTGCCGCGCCAGCCTCGTTCGGTCAGCGCGCCGTAAAATGAGAGGCCTTTGCGGGTGAAATAATTTTCCGCTTCGCGGGCGGGCGCGATGTGTTGATATTCCGCCGGCGCAATGTTTTCGGTGAAATCGTAAATGCGCTCGAAGCGGTTGCGATGATGTACCATCACTTCGCCGGTGAGCCAGAGATAAAAAAGCGCGATCGCCGAATCCTTTCGGCCGCGATAACTGTTGACGCGGGCGCGCCGGGTGAAATCGCGGTTGCCAAGCGGGCCGCGGGCGCGCAGTTCCGCGCGGACTTCCTCGACGAGCGGGTGATGCGGCGTGGCAAAATCGTACCAGCGTTCATCCTGCGCGCGGCGTCCCATGTGCGTGCGCCAATATGGAAGTTCGTGCATGGGATAAATAAAGAGACAGCCGCCGTAATCGAAAAATTTTCGGTCATGATAAAGAAGCTGGTCGAGATGTTCTGTTTTGAAATCCGCGACGCGGCTCCATAGCGCGATCTCGTGACTGCGCGCCACAACCACCAGCGGATCCATCTGCACAGCCTGGATTTCATTCAACGCTTTGGCCGTGCCGGACCTGCCTTTCCAGCGGCGGCCGGGCCATAGTCCCTGCTTCCCGAGGATGAAGCGACGGAAGGCTTTTTTGGAGAATGTATTCATGTTTGTTTTGTCTGCCGCGATGCCAGGTAGATCCCAGCCAGAATGCAGATGCCGCCGATGATGGTTGCGTGGTTCGGGGTTTCACTCAAAATGAAAAATGCGAGAATTGCGGAGCCAATGGGTTCGCCCAGGGTTGTCACTGCCACGAATGCGGCAGGCATGTATTTCAATGCCCAATTGTAGGTTGAATGCCCGATCAATTGTGGAATGGCGGCCAGCAGAAAAATCCAGCCGTAAGTATTGGGGGCGAGTCCGAGCGGCGAATTTCCCGCGGCAAACATCAAAACGATCAACGCGAGCGCGGCCATGCCGTAGACAATGAAAATGTATGGAACCAGCGATATCTTCACCCGAAGTTTACGCCCGAGGATGAGATACCCTGTGACGCTCCATGCGCCAGCCAGGGCAAGGAAATTTCCCCACATGGCCCTTCCGTGAAGGACATCTGGAAGCGCCGGGCATTTGATCCCATTATTGATGAGACACACATCGGATAAACCGATAATCGTCCCTCCCAAAAGCGCCAGGACCAGCCCGAGGATCGCCGCGCGCGACAGGTTCTCCTTCAAGAGCAGGGGCGACAATAGCGCCACCCACAGCGGCCCGGTGCTGACAAAAACGACGGAACTCGCCACGCTGGTGTACTCGAGCGATGAAATCCACGTGGCAAAATGGACTGCCAGAAAGATGCCTGAGAGCGCGCCGTGAAGGATTTCGCGGGAGGATAATTTGCGCAACTCGGCATAATGACGCGTTAGTGCAATCGGCGCGAGAAGGATGGTTGCAAATGTCAACCTCAGCGCGGCGATGACGAGCGAGGGCGCTCCGTCGGATTGCGCGAAACGGATAAAGATCGAGGCTGTGGAGACTGCCAAAATGGCGACAAGCAGGTTGACGCCTATCCTGATCGGGGATGCGGAGGGGTGTTCGCTGTTGGTGATTCGGTCAGTCATAATGCGGGCAAGTATAAATGATTTTGTGGCCGTTCCTTGAATTACTTCGCAGGGCAAATGGGCGAGAATTGGGGACTGTAAGCGATTTGTTAGAAGTTTCGTATTTTTGCTTGACAGCGTGTCCTTATAAGTTTACAATTTATATGATAATTCTCATAAATATCTGCAACCTAAAAACAACTCATTCATAAGGAGAGACAAATGGCTTTTGAACTTCCGAAACTTGCATACGCGTATGACGCCCTGGAACCGCACATCGACGCGCGCACAATGGAGATCCATCACACCAAGCATCACAATACGTACATCACGAATTTGAATGGCGCAGTGGAAAAGGCGCCCGAACTTGCCGGTAAATCGCTGGAGGCGATGCTGGGCGATTTGAATTCCGTGCCTGAAGGTGTGCGGATGGTTGTCCGCAATCATGGCGGCGGGACGTTGAATCACAACATTTTTTGGGAAATTATGGGACCCAAAGCCGGTGGGATGCCAAAAGGCGATCTGGCAAAGGCGATTGACGCGGGCTTTGGCTCCTTCGACGTCTTCAAGGATGAATTCACCAAATCTGCCAATGGACGCTTCGGTTCGGGCTGGGCGTGGCTGGTGAAAAAGGGAGGCGGCCTGGCGGTTGTTTCCACGGCAAACCAGGACAATCCGCTTTCCGAGGGGATGACCCCGATTATGGGCATTGACGTTTGGGAACATGCGTATTATCTCAATTACCAGAACCGCCGCGCGGATTACGTGACCGCCTGGTGGAATGTGGTCAACTGGGACGCGGTTGCTGCCCGTTACAACGCCAAATAGATAATTGGTGAAACCGGCATGGAGAAGTGGATGAAATCGCTTCTCCATGTTTTTTTTTGCCTTTCCCGATTTGCGAAGATATGTCGAGTCTGGTTTTATAACTGATGTTACGCACCGTCCCGAAGGTTTGGGCAAAAAGCAAGCCTAAATTACGGGAACCTTCGGGACGTTCTGCGTAAGGTGAGTTTATAATACAACCATGCCCCGCAAAATCCTTCTCATTGACGACGAACCGCAGATCACCGAGATTTGCCGCGACTATCTCAAGGCCGCGAACTACGATGTGGTCATCGCTCACGATGGCGCAAGCGGCCTTGCCGCCGCACGCCGCGAGAAACCCGACCTGATCGTGCTCGACCTCATGCTCCCCGAAATGGACGGCTTTGACGTCTGCCGCGCAGTTCGCCGCGAGAGTGATGTGCCCATCATCATGCTCACCGCCCGCGTCGAAGAGACCGATAAACTCATCGGCCTCGAACTCGGCGCGGACGATTACATCACCAAGCCGTTCAGCCCGCGCGAATTGGTGGCGCGTGTCAAGGTGGTGCTGAGGCGCGTCGGCGCGGACTCGGGCGCGGAGGTCATTCGGGCGGGGGATGTGTCTTTGAATCGCGCCCACTATCAGGTCCAGGTGGGGACGCGGGAGGTCGCGTTGACCCCGACCGAATTTGAAATCCTTGCCGTGTTGATGAGCCAGCCAGGCCGCATCTTCTCCCGTTCGCAATTATTGAATTCCGTGCATGGCGTTGCGTTCGAAAGTTATGAACGCGCCATTGACTCGCACATCCGCAACCTGCGCCGCAAACTCGAACCCGATGAACTCATTGTCACCGTGCATGGCGTCGGTTATAAATTCGAGGATCAATGAAATCATCCGTCAGCCAGATCCGCCTGCGGCTTTTGTCGCTGCTTGGCCGCGCCTTCCTCGGCATTTTGCTTCTTCTGCTGTTTTTATTTCCGATCGCCACCGCGTACGTTCTCACCACCTTTTCGCAAACGGTCAGCCTGCATTTTCCGATCATTGGACATCTCGAAGGCTATTATTTCGGCCACGGAAATTGGGATGGCGTCGAATCGATTTTTTGGTTTTACGATGATTTTCCGCCGGAATACACGGTTCTGCTCGACAGGGAAGACCGCATCATTCTCGACGGCGGGCTGGCTTCCGTCTCGACGGTGGGTTCCATCTATGAGTTTGGCTCCCGTGACATTGGCCTTCCGCTGAATGTCAACAATGAAAAAGTTGGAACGCTTGTGGTGGCTTCGCTCCCCATCGAATGGCGCGGACGGGCTGCCAGGGGCATTCTGTCCCCTGTTGCGGGGATTTCATTGGTGCTTGGCCTGTTTGTTTTGTTGATCGCGTTCCTGCTCATGCGGCGGTTTGTCAACCCGCTGGCAGACGTGATCTACGCCGCGCGCGCCGTGGCTGACGGCAAACTGGACACGCGCATCCAGGTCAGCGGCCCGCAGGATTTACGCGGCCTCTCGGACAGTTTCAATGAAATGGCGACCGCCCTCGAACGCAGTGACCGGGAACGCCGCGGGATGCTGGCCGACATCGCCCACGAGTTGCGGACCCCGCTCTCTGTTGTGCGCGGCCGACTCGAGGGAATCGTGGACGGCATCTATCCCGCACAGCCGAATCAGATTTTGCCCGCGCTCGAATCGGTCCACCTGCTCGAGCGCATCACCGATGACCTGCGCCTGCTGACCCTGGCCGAGACGCGCCAACTGCATTTCGAGAAAAGGGGTTTCGATTTGGGCGAACTTGCCAGCCGCGTCGTGGACATCTTCGACGTGGAAGCGCGCGAGAAAAAAATCTCCCTGTCCATCGAACGCGGCGGCGGGGATTTGACCGTCCATGCCGACCCGCAGCGCACGGAGCAGGCCGTCAGCAATTTGGTGGGCAATGCCCTGCGTTACGTTCCCGAAGGCGGCAGGGTCTGGTTGACGGTTGCGCGGGAAAAAGAAAACGTCGTGCTGAAGGTCAACGATAATGGGGCGGGCATCCCCGAAGCCGACCTGCCCTACATCTTTGACCGCTTCTGGCGCAAGGACAAATCCCGTGCGCGGTCAATGGGCGGCACGGGGCTGGGACTTGCGATTGCGCGTCAACTCATCGAAGCGCAGGGCGGGAAAATTTCCGCCGATAATTTGCCAGAGGGCGGGCTGCAGGTGATAATCGAAATAACGCGCTAAAGCATTTACGGGAAGAGCGCAATGATCACAAAACCACAGCCAATTTCGAAGCCAAAATCCATAACTCACCTTACGCAGAACGTCCCGAAGGCTTGCCCTGAGTTGACCGAAGGGTTCCCGTAATTTAGGTTTGTTTTTTGCCCAAACCTTCGGGACGGCGCGTAACATCAGTCAATAACCAAAAAAGCAACCCGCCTCTCACAAGACGGGTTTACTGTTTCCTGGGTGCTTCCCGCTGATTATCCTCTCACGCCGGTGTTTTTTGAGCCGCTTCAAGGCCTCGCTTCAGGGCTTCATGATTCTTCGGAAGCAGGTGTTTGTGCTTTGCGGGCAGGTGGCCCTCCAGCGCCTTCTCGACATCCTTGACGGTCAACTCAGGCAGCGCGGAGAGCAGGGCCCCGACGGCAACCATGTTCATGAGGCGTTTATCGCCAATTTCCTCCGCGATGCTGTTGCATGGAACAAAAATGATGTGGATGTCGCTGCGTTTCGCGGGGCGATCCACCATGGACTGATTGACGACCAGCGTTCCGCCGGGGGCGAGCAGTTCTTCGTATTTATCGAACGATGGCAGATTAAGGGCAATCGCGAGAGGGGGATGTTTGACCAGCGGTGAGCCGATTTCATGGTCGGCAATGACGACCGTGCAGTTGGCCGTCCCGCCGCGCATTTCCGGGCCGTAGGATGGGATCCAGGTCACTTCCTTGCCGGTGTCCATTGCCGCGTATGCCAGCACCTGCCCGCCGAACAAAACACCCTGTCCGCCAAAGCCTGCGATAAGGATTTCTTTTTGCATATTGCTCACTCCGTTCGCGGTAAATTGGGACTCGGGAATTGGGACTTGGGAATGTACCAACTTACAAATTCCCAATTTACCAAACTACCGATTCCCGACTCCCGCTAGATTTTTACCTGCTTGATCGCTTCACTGATCTTGTAATCGCCGAGCGGGAAGACGGGCACCAT
>Ga0172371_10002913_pt1 | contig 26857 bp, 28 predicted proteins | sample Lak12m_FD_114543 | JGI IMG/M metagenome (GOLD analysis project Ga0172371, IMG submission 114543) | Freshwater microbial communities from Kabuno Bay, South-Kivu, Congo - kab_022012_12m | ecosystem: Environmental > Aquatic > Freshwater > Lake | place: Democratic Republic of the Congo: South-Kivu... | reverse complement strand
CGCTATCAGGGTAGTTATGCGATTCTGTAGGGATATGTTTGGTTGAGGCATAAAATAAGTATATTATTAAGCAAAAATTAAGTCAAGGGTATTTTACCATTTTGGAAAATTTGTTGTGCATAAACGTAAAGGTATATGATATAATAAAAACCATAAGTTGTTTTAGAAGAAAGGAGACAGAATGAATAAGCTGAATGTTAAGGCTTTTGGTTTGGCGTTAGGTATTACCTGGGGAGGATTAATCTTTATTTTGGGCATATGCAACATATTGTTTTTTTGGAGTAACCTCTTGCTAAGGCTTATGTCGATGGCTTATGTCGGTTGCCGCCCTACGGTTTTGGGGAATATTTTTTCAGCAATCTGGGCATTTATTTACGCAAGCATATTCGGGTTTACCCTTGCCTGGGTTTATAACAGGATTATCGAAGAGGGCTGTATTGAAAGGCAGGAGAAAATTAAGAAATTAGCTCAAAAGATTTGGGAAAAGAAAGGTAGGCCCTCTGGAACCGAAAAAGATGACTGGGACCAGGCAGAGAGGATGGTAGATGGCAAGTAAGAAAATAGCTATTGTAGGTGCTGGGGTAGGTGGTTTATCAGCTGCTGCCAGGCTTGCTCATGATGGATATGAGGTGGATGTTTTTGAAAAGCTTCCTGTTTGCGGAGGTAGGAATAATCTTTTAGAGGATAGCGGATTTAAATTTGACATGGGGCCTTCTTTTGTGCTGATGCCGGATTTCTTCGAGGAGTTATTTTCTTATTGCGGAGAAAATATTAAGGATTATCTTGATTTAAGGGTCCTAGACGTCAATTATAAGATATTTTATCCGGATGGAGATTCGCTTACGGTGTATAAAGATCTGGATAAAACCAAGAGTGAGCTTAATAGGATAGAGAAAGAAAGCCCTTTTTCTTATGAGCGGTTCATTGTAGAAACAGAGCGCTTGTATAACTTGGTTAAGCCTCTTTTGTATAAGTGTTTTACCCTGTCCTCGCTTTTAAATCCTGCTTACTGGCCTTTGGTAAATAAAATACGTGCATTTGAATCCTATTGGTCCCTGGCGCGTAAATTCTTTAAGAGCGATAAATTATGCTATGCTTTTACGTTTGAGGCAATGTTTATGGGTGTTTCTCCTTATCAGGCCCCGGCATTTATAGCATAATTACTTATACTGACCATATACAGAAGATTGCGCATCCTATGGGTGGTATGTATCAAATACCTCTTGCTCTTGAGAAAATGGCAAAGAAGTTCAAGGCCAGATTTCACTATAACTCTGAGGTAAGGGAGGTGGTTTCTGGTAGCAAGGTAAAGATTAAGGTTAATAATGAGGAATTGACATTTGATAAGGTGGTTATTAATGCAGACTATTCCTATGCCCAAGAAAAGCTTCTTAAGCAGGTTATACCTGATTACAAATACTCTTGTTCAGTTTATCTTTTGTATCTTGGGCTTAAAAAGAAGGTTTTTCAAGCTAAGCACCACAATCTATTCTTTTCCTCTAATTTAAACAAAAATTTGAATGAGATCTTCAGTAACGGAGTTATTTCAAACGACCCTTCTTTTTATGTACATGTTCCTACAGCTACTGATCATTCTTTAGCCCCCGAAGGAAAGGATATATTTTATATACTGGTTCCCGTAGCTAACTTAAAAAATGCGAAAGAAGGCATGCTCTCTAAAGAGAAGCTAATAAGAGATGTTGTTTTTGGTAAGATTAATAAAACTTTTGGCATAAATTTAGAAGAATTAATTGAAGTAGAGCATAAGTTTTATCCCGAGGATTTCATTAAGCGCTATAATATTAAGTACGGAGCAACCTTTGGCTTGGCGCATAATCTTATGCAGAGCGCTTTTTTTAGGCCACCTAATTTCAGCAGACAACTAAAGAACATATATTTCTCCGGGGCAAGTACTCAGCCCGGAGGAGGCCTGCCTGTAGTTATCGCAAGCTCTAGGATAGTCGCTGATTTAATAAATAGGGAAAATTAGCTTCAGGTTAAGAGTTACCCTTAAGCGATAGGATGTAGCCAACAATTTCGTCTATTGTTTCTTTAGGAGTGGATGCCCCTGCAGTTATTCCTACGTTTCTAACATTTTTAAACCATACAGGCTTTATTTCTTTTCTTGAATTCACCCAAAAGCTTTCTTTATTTAAACTCTTAGATATCTGATAGAGTCTTTTAGTGTTGGCACTCTTCTTTGACCCAATTATTATCATGCAATCATTCTGTTTAGGCAGATGTTTTATTTCCGTCTGTTTTATCTGGGTGGGCTTGCATATAGTATTAAAGATTTTTAGGTTTGGTATATGTTTCTTAAGAATATTTACAATATCTAATACATTTTCTAATCTTTGCGTAGATTGAACGACTACACAGGCTTTTTTGGTAGTTTTAACCTTTGCAAGCGGAATATTCATAAGGTTTTCAATAACCAATGCCTTATTTTTTAGTTGTCCGGATATCCCCCGTACTTCGTCGTGTTTTTTATCTCCGATTACTATAATCCTATAGCCTCTTTTTTCCATATCCGAGGCAATTTTATGGATTTCTTTAACCATGGGGCAGGTAGCATCAATGATTTTGTACTTTTGATTCTTAGCAGAATTGAATATGCTTAAAGGTTCTCCATGCGCGCGGATAATCAAGGTCTTACCCTTAAGGCGTTTTAGGCTTTTTATTTTTCTTATTCCGTAGCCGGATATCTTACTAACCACCTGTTCATTATGGACTATATCACCTAGCATTACTACGTTTTTGCTTTCTTGCGCAGTTTTTATTGCAATATCAAGCGCTCTTTTTACCCCAAAGCAAAATCCGGCAGACTTTGCGATATTTATACGCATAAATATTCACCCCGTATTAAGATTCTTAACAATATAGCAATTTTTTTTAATAAATTTACCTGAGCCCTTCTTGTAAAGACATCAAATGCATTCTTTTCAATTTCGTTTAAAATCGCACTATACATCTCCCGCATTACTATCACTACAAATTTTTCTCTTAACCCAGGGATCAGCCTTATCCCCTTTTTTGACTGGTTGTAATATTCCTTACAACGGTCTATCTGGGCAGTGATTAGCGCTTTAAAATTACTGTTATTGTTTTTGTTCTCAATATCCTTTTCCGTTACCATAAATTTTTCCAGTTCAGAGAGTGGCAAGTATATTCTTTTTCTTTGGTAATCTTCATCGACATCCCTTAAAATGTTAGTCAGTTGCATGGCTATCCCTAAGTCTACAGCAAAACTTACGGCTAGATTTTTCTTAGCGTCGAATATTTTCAGCATAATAAGCCCCACAATTCCGGCAGCTCGATAGCAATAAGAATAAAGTTCTTGAAAATTTTGATAGCGGCTTTTGGTAAGGTCCATCTGCATGCCTTCAATTAACTGGTTAAAATATTCTTCGGGGATATTAAAGGTATTAACCGTGCTGCGGAAGCATAGAAGAAGTTTATCATTTAATTTCTCACTTGAATAAGCTGCATGTATCCGGCTTTTTATTTTATTTAAAGCTTCAGCCTTTTGGATTGAGTTTTTTTCATCTACGCTTTCATCGCTTATTCTGCAGATTGCATATACAGCATAAGAGGCAAGGCGTTTTTTCTTAGGTAAAAACAAGGAAGCGAGAAAGAAAGTTTTTGCGTAATTTTGAGTGATTCTTTTAGCTTCTAGAAAACCCAATTGTAAGTCATTCTTTGGCATGTTTATATTTTACCGCCAAACCATTTTAAAGCCAAGTTTCTTTTTATTAAATTATATTGTAAAATTTTCCAAAGGTATTAGAATATACCCATGTCTGAATACAGTATAGTATTGTTATTATCCTTAATTCTTCCGTTAATTTTCAGTTTCTTTGCGCCCTTAAAGTTTTATCAAAATATCCGTGCCCTTGTTTTAAGTATTTCAATTACGCTGGTTTTATTCGGAGCATGGGATGTATTTGCTGCCCAAAGAGGGCATTGGTATTTTAACCAAGAGAGTGTCTGGAAGCTTAAGATAATAAATCTTCCGCTGGAAGAATGGATGTTTTTTATTGTTATCCCTTTTTGCTGTATATTTACATGGGAGGCAATGAAGTATCTTGCCAAAAGGAAAAGATGAAAGAGTATACAATCCTTGCTTTTCTATCAATAATATTTATTTTTGTTGTAGATAATGTTTCCGGAGTAAGGATTTTTAAGAGAGGTTTATTTTGGCTCTTCTTATTTATTATTGCCCTTTTTAAACTGCTTGTTAACGGTTACCTTACAAAAGCAGAAATTATAATCTATAATCCTAAATTCTTCTTAGGTTTTAGGGTAGGAAGTATTCCTGTTGAAGATTTTATTTTTGGTTTTAGTATGGTATCCCTGTCAATAATATGCTGGGAATATTTTAAAAAATAAGATGCTAAGGACATTAACGCTAGTTTTGCTTATAAGCTCATGCAGCCTTAACAGCCTTTTTGCTCTGGATTGGGTGAGCCTGCATGAAAAAGCTGACCAGCAGAATCTCGATTCCGCTGGTGAAAGCCTCAGGGCAGAACCTTTATCAATAGACCGCTTATATATATTAGGTTTAGTCTTTTTGAATTTGCATAAGGACGCTAAGGCAAAAGAAGTATTCTCAAGGATTCTAATGCGCAACCCTGATATTATTGAGGCCAAATGGGGCCTGGCTGAGGCTTTAAGGAGGCAGCATAAAATCGACCAGGCAGAAAACTTATTAAATGAGGTCATAATTAAAGCTCCTGATTTTTCTCCGGCTTATATCAGCTTAGCCTATGTAAAGTATATAAGAATGAATTTTCAGGAATCAGCGCGTTTAGCCCTAAAGGTAATTCAGCAGGGAAGAAAGAACGTGGATTTAAGTAATTATGTGCGTGCCTATGCGATGTACGCCGGTGCTAAGGGTATGATTGCACACTACGGTGGGCCTTTATCAAAAGCTGTAAATGGATTGGCAGTCAAGCCTAACCTTCAAAAGGCACAGAAGCTTCAGCCTGACTCTCCGGCAGTATTATTCGGATTAGGCAGTTATTATTTTCTTGCTCCGGTTATTGCCGGAGGAGACAAGAGTAAGGCGGAAGTTCTTTTGAAGAAGACTATAGAGGTTGATCCTTTATTTGCTGATGCCTATGTAAGGCTTGCGCAACTTTATAGGGTTAAAGGAGATGAGGAGAAATACAGTTTCTATATGAACAAGGTGATTGAGATAGATGCAAAGAACGTTCTTTTCCTAGATCATATGAGTGGTGAATGTAAGTTTATCTGCGTTGGTGGACAGGAAGAGGCTAAACCTTAAGTATTCTTTGCGAGAATTCATGTAGTGCTTTACGGCAATCTGGTTTGATTGTTAGGGAATTAAGAATACCCTTCGCTTTATTCTCCAATCTTTTTATTTCGTTTCTGGCGTAATCAAGGCTTTCAGTTTCTAATAGTATTTTGCGTATCTGGTTTAACTCAATTTTGCCTACCGAGTTTTTTCTGAATATTCGCTTTATGGTATTCTTATTCTTTTTAGAGGCCTTGTTATAAGCATGCCAGATTAATATTGTTTTTTTAGCTTCGGAAAGATCAGTGAGATTGGATTTTCCAATAACAGAAGATTCCCCGAAGGTACCGATTATATCGTCTTTAATCTGAAATGCCCTGCCTAAATACATCCCGTATGTAAAGAGTCTATCTATTTGGTTTTTACTGGCTCCTCCTAATATTGCTCCCATCGTAAGGGGTGAGGCAAAGGTGTAGTTAGCTGTTTTATAGTCGTATATTTTATAAATATCTTCTCTTGAGACTTTCTCTATTGTTTTGGTTCCCAACAAAAGCTCGATAAATTCCCCGCTTCCCGTATACAAAGCTGCGCGGATAAGTTTCTTTAAGGCACGTTCCTTGCGTAGCGGTGATTCTTTTACTGCAAGAAAGGCATCCAGGGCCATTGCGTAGAGCACATCCCCGATTACTATGGTAAGGTCTTCTCCGGAGAATTTAAGATTCTTTTTTGTTTTAAGAGAGAGGTTAAGCATTGCATGCATGGATGGTTTGCCTCTACGCGTTTGTGATTTGTCGATTATATCATCATGGACGAGCATGAAATCATGCAATAGCTCTAAAGATAGGGCGCTTCTGTAAAGCCTTGAAGGGGTATTTTTAGCAAACCCTAAATATCCTATGCAGAAGAGTACCGGCCGCACCCTTTTGCCTTCGCGTAAGATGAATTCCTTGATATTGTCGAATAATAAAGGGGATAGCCTTTTTAAGCCGTAGGCACTATCCATTGTACGGGTGTAATCTTTGATTTCCTTCTCTACACGATTTTTTATTTTTAAATACATGAAATTATGCTAGCATATTAGTCATGGCAATGCAAATTAAATATGTTTTAGGAATAATGGTGCGCGCTTTAAGGCTGCCTTTTTTGACCGCCAGTCTTTTACCTTTTATTTTTGGCTCTTTGGCTGGTGATTTACCTCTTAACTATTTACTTCTTGTTTTTGGGCTTATTGCTGTTATTGCCACCCATCTAAGCAGTAATCTTATTAATGATTATTTTGATTCCAAGAGTAGGACAGATTGGCAGGATAGAAGATTTTACGGGTTTTTCGGTGGGTCTAAGCTTATTCAGGAAGGCATTTTAACAGAAAGCCAGTATTTTATCGCAGCTTGTATATGCGCTATTCTTGGCCTTATTTGCGTACTTTTAATTTCTGTGTATTTAAAAAGTTTACTCCCTTTGTTTATCTGGGTCGTGGTTATTATTTTGGGCTGGCAATATACGGCTCTGCCATTAAAGTTTGCTTACCGCGGTTTAGGAGAGGCTGTCCTATTTTTGCTTTTTGGCCCGGTTTTAGTTATGGGGGCGTATTTTCTACAGACAGGCATATTCCCGGATATGAAGAGCCTGTTTATTTCTTTGCCTTTCGGGTTTTTTACTTTAGGTATCTTAATCAGCAATGAGGTTGCTGATTATTTAGACGATAAGAATAGTAAAAAGTACACCTGGGTAGTTTTAATCAAAGGGAAGCTGGCCTATCTTATCTATTTTTTTATCATTATTTTAGGTTTTCTTTCGATTCTTTTAGGCGTATACTTTAAGCATCTTACTTTATTTGCGCTTCTTGTTTTATTCTTAATCCCGGAGAGTATAAGGGCTGGGACAATCTTAAAGAGTAGCTATTTAGATAAGTCCAGGCTGTGCGGGTCTTCTAAAATGGTAATAGGGCTTCAGGCTAAGATGAGCCTGGTATTGATAATAAGCATCTTAATAAATAGGCTTGACTGCTTTCGTTAAAATGGTAAATTATAGCTTATGATCAGAAAAATAATTTTAGCTTTTGTTTTTTTATATGCCTTAAGCGTATTTACTGGTTTTGCATTCGCGCAGGATAATAAACCTGTTCTTAGGGTTATTATTTTCCAATCTCCTTCTTGCGGAAGGTGTATAGAAGTCAAGAAGAATATTATGCCTGCTGTTGAAAAAGAATATAAAGAGAAAGTTAAGTTTGAATATTATGACCTTACCGATGTCAAGAATTACAAATTTTTACTAGGGCTTAGGGAGAAATACGGCTCCAATACAGAATTATCACTTCCGGTTTTTTTTATTGAGGGTAATTTCTTAGATGGCCGTTCTGACCTAAAAAATACCTTACCGGTTTTTATCGAAGCAAGCCTTTTAGGCCCGCAACATAAAATAGACAAAAAAGCTATAGACTTAATTGAGTATTTTAAGGGAATAAGGCCGCTTGTTATTATCGGCTCAGGGTTGGTTGATGGCATAAACCCCTGCGCTTTTACAGTTATAGTATTTTTTATTTCATATCTTGCGCTGCAGGGCTATAGGAAAAGAGAGCTTGTTGCAATCGGGCTTGTTTTCATATCCTCTGTTTTTGTTACCTATTCTTTGATTGGCCTGGGGGTATTTAATTTTCTTTACCGTTTTAAGGCTTTCTGGTTTTTTGCCAAAGCATTTAATATCGGAGTCGGTTCTATGAGTATTTTATTAGGTGTATTTGCAATTTATGACTTTTTTAAATTCAAAAGTACGCATGATGTTGAAGGACTAATTCTTAAGCTACCTAATTCTATAAAAGGGCGCATACATTCAATAATCGGACTGCATTACCGTAAGAATAGTAAAGATGAAAATAGCGCAGGTAAGCCTGTTTTATTCCGCTTAATCTTAAGCGCATTGATTACAGGGTTTTTGGTATCGATCTTAGAGGCGGTATGCACCGGGCAACTTTATTTGCCGACGATTGCCTTTGTTTTAAAGACTACGCCATTGAAGTTTCAGGCGTTTTTGTACCTGTTAACCTATAATATTATGTTTATTATGCCTCTTTTGGCGGTTTTTGCTATGGCCTTGCTGGGGGTAAGTTCCAACACTTTTGCGCTTTGGCTTAAGAGGCATATGTCTGCAGTCAAGATACTCATGGCTGTTACTTTTTTGGGCCTTGGTATATTTTTAATTTGGAGAGGTTGATAAAAAATTATTCTTTAAAGAGGAGGTAAATTCACTATGTTGTCACTTCAGTTAAGGATGTGGTTATTAGTAACAATACTATTCGGGTTTATATACGCATTACTGGTTGTTTTAGGCACGCAATTTTTGCATATATCCGGTTTTTACTTTTATCTAGCTATTTCTTTATTGATGATGCTTGTGCAGTATATGCTAGGGCCTAAGATAGTTGAGTGGAGTATGCGGGTAAGATATATCAAGAGGCAGGATAATCCGCGGCTCTTTCAGATGGTAGAGAGCTTAAGCAACAGGGCTAATATGCCCATGCCTAAAATAGGCATAGCCCAGATAGCTATACCAAATGCTTTTGCCTTTGGCAGGAGCATTAGAGACGGAAGGGTTTGTGTTACCCAGGGGATTCTTAACCTTTTAGGAGATGAGGAGCTAAAGGCGGTATTAGGGCATGAGTTATCCCATATTAAAAACCGGGATGTGCTTACCATTACCATTCTTTCAGTAATACCAATGATAATGTACAGGATTGCCTGGCAGTTTTTGTTTTTTGGCAGAAGGAGGGATAGCCGGGGGAATACAATTTTAATCGGCTTCGCCGCCTTTGTCTTTTATTTTATTACTAATCTCCTTGTCCTTTATGCTTCGCGTATACGGGAATATTTTGCCGATCGCGGTTCTATTGCTATGGGCAATAAGCCCTCTGCATTAGCCTCAAGCCTGTATAAGCTTGTTTATGGTTCCGCAAGGATGAATCCTGAAGCTTTAAAGGAGTCTGAAGGGCTAAAGGCATTTTTTCTTAATGACCCTTCTAAGGCAAGAGGAGAGATACAAGAGCTTTCCCAGTTGGATTTTGATAAAAGCGGCACCATAGATCAAGAAGAACTCGCTGCACTTAAAAACAGGCAGGTTAGCTTAAGCCTGGGAGATAGGATGATGGAGATTTTAAGCACCCATCCTAATATGCTTAAACGTATTAAGCGCTTATCTGAATACAATAATAGTTAATTAGTAATCGAAAGTTGTGATTCTTTAATGCCCGGAACCAGGATGTGTTAGTCCAGGCCCCGGGCATTTGCTTAAAGGGTAGGATCTCTGTTTTTCTTTTGACATAACTTCAATTCCGCTATATAATTATCCCAAATATATAGATTATGAATAGCTTAGGGATCTTGCCTGCTAAGAATTAGCTTAGCGGGAAAAATTATGGAACTTAACGAGTTAATAGAGCAAAGAAGGCTTAAGGCAGAAGCACTTACCGGAAAGGGTCTATCTCTTTATCCTTCCAGTGTCCCTGTGCATGCCTTTATTGGAGAGGCTTTAAATGATTTTAAGGAGGCAGAGAAAAAAGGCTTTTGCGGCCGGATTACTGCCAAGCGTGCGCATGGCAAGGCAGCCTTTTTGGATTTAAGGGATTCTACAGGAAAAATCCAGCTTTACATTAAGGCCGATGTTGTAGGAGAAGAGAACTTCTTTATCTACCAGAACCTTGATGTTGCGGATATAGTTTATGTTTATGGTGAGTTATTTAAAACCCATACCCAGGAGCTTAGTATAAAGGTTGAAAAGCTTGCCATACTGGCTAAGGCTTTAAGGCCGCTTCCGGAAAAATGGCATGGCTTAAAAGACGTGGATTTGCGTTACCGGCAAAGGTACTTAGATCTTATATCTAATGAAGAAGTAAGAAAAGTTTTCTCGTTTCGTTCAAAGCTCATCAAGGAATTAAGGAATTTTCTGGATGCAAAGGGTTTTATGGAGGTTGAGACTCCGATGATGCACTATATCGCCGGAGGCGCAGCAGGCAGGCCTTTTAAGACTTTTCATAATGAATATAGTATGGATCTTTTCTTAAGAATTGCCCCCGAGCTTTATTTAAAACAGCTTTTAGTTGCAGGAATGGATCGTGTTTATGAGATAAACCGCTCTTTCCGTAACGAGGGTGTCTCTACCCGGCATAATCCGGAATTTACGATGTTAGAGGTTTATCAGGCATATTCTGATTGTGAAGGTATGATGAATTTAAGCGAAAGCCTTATTGCAGGTTTAGTAAAAACTTTGCATGGTAATCTTAAGATTGAATATCAAGGCAAGGAAATAGATTTTTCTCTTCCCTGGAAGAGGGTTTCTTTTGCCGATTTAGTTCATGATAAATTCGGTATTTTACCATCTGATGATGATGCAACCATGCTAAGCAAGATCAAGCTGAAAGGTTTTGCTAAAGAAGCAAATAAGCTCTCGCGTACTCAAATTACTAAGATTATTGAAGAGGTTCTCGAAGAAGGGATGGGCTTAAACCCCACGTTTGTTACGGATTATTTTACTTCGCTTTGCCCTTTAGCTAAGGCAAAGACGGATAATCCCCTTGTTTCCGAGCGCTTTGAACTTTATATTGCAGGGCTAGAAATAGGAAATGCCTATTCTGAGCTTAATGATCCGGCTGAACAGAGAAGGCGTTTTAAAGAAGAGATAAAAGAGCTTGCTTCGGAAGAGCAAAAAGACGTTGATGAAGAGTATTGCCTGGCACTTGAGCATGGCATGCCTCCTGCCGGAGGATTGGGTATTGGGATAGACAGGCTAGTTATGCTGTTAACGAATCAGCCTTCCATAAGGGAGGTCATTCTTTTCCCTCTTTTGCGGCCCCAGACAGAATAATATGAATCCCGTTATAAATTGTTTTATAACGGGGAGAATTAGAGGTTTATAACGGGATGAAAACAGAATTAATGTTAAGCTGGAGGTATCTGGTAACCAGAAGGAAAGAGAAATTTATATCGCTTATAAGTTTTATCTCTGTTTTAGGTATTGCGATAGGGGTAATGGCATTAATAGTTGTTCTTGCAGTTATGACAGGTTTTGACAGAGAGCTGCATGATAAGATTGTTGGTAACCAGGCGCATATTACCTTAACCGGTTTTGAACCTATAGATAATTCTCAATACCCTATTCTTAAAGAGAGGATTGTCTCTAATAAGAGTATAGAGGATATAAGCCCTACCTTGCAGGGCCAGGTTTTATTAAAGGAAGGGGAAAAGTTTTTTGCTGTAGGTTTAAAAGGGATTGAACCCAAGCAGGAAGCAAAGGTAACTAAGATTAGTAAATACCTATTTCTAGGAAATCTTGGCGATTTAGGGCAGGGGAATATAATTATTGGAAAAGAACTGGCGGCTTATCTTGGGCTTACCTTAGGTTCGAATATCACTCTCTATTCACCCTTAGGCAAACAGCATATCTTAAGGGTTTCTGGTATTTTTAGTTCTGGAATGTACGATTACGACCTTAACCTTGTTTTCACGGATTTAAAGACTGCGCAGTTGATTTTTGCTTTGCCAAACAAGTTCAGCTCTATATCGATAAAGTTAAAAGATCCGGATTTAGCGGCAAGAGTAAAAGAAGAGCTCGTTAGAACTATAGGTTTTAATTACAGTCTTAAAACGTGGCAAGAGGCAAACCAGAACTTTTTTGCCGCCTTAAAGCTGGAAAAGCTTGTAATGTTTATAATTCTAGCTTTAATTATACTTGTTGCCTCTTTTAATATTATCAGCACGTTAATTGTCATGGTAGTTGAGAAGACAAAGGATATCGGTGTCTTAAAAGCCCTGGGCCTATCCTCTAAGGGGATAAGGATGATATTTACTTTGCAGGGATTAATTATAGGGGTGGTGGGTATTTTGCTGGGTGCTTTAGGGGGAGTTACTCTGTGCGCTCTGCTTAAGAAATATCAGTTTGTTAAATTGCCGCAGGATATATATTATCTTGAGCGTTTACCGGTAGCAATAGAGTTGTGGCCGGATATTTTTTTGATTGTAACGGTTGCTATGGCGATAGTATTAATCTCGACTATATATCCTGCATCTAAAGCAGCAAGCTTAAAGCCAGTTGAGGCGTTAAGGTACGAGTAGAAAATTTATGCTTGAAGCAAGGAATATCCATAAGTCATACGGTAATACAAAAAAGCCTCTCTTGGTCTTAAAGGGAGTAGACCTTAAAATAGAAAAGGGTAATTTTGCGGTTATTGTCGGCCCTTCAGGAGCCGGCAAGTCAACCTTATTGAATATTTTAGGCGGGCTTGATACTCCTACCACAGGGAAGGTGATCTTTCAGGGAGAAGATATTTACGGGCTGAGTGATGAAGCGTTGTCAGGAAAAAGAAACAAGAATATAGGGTTTGTTTTTCAATTCTACTATCTTTTATCAGAACTCACCGCATTAGAGAATACTTTGCTGCCCGGGCTTATAAAGAAAGAAAAGTATACAAAGGTAAGGGATATGGCAATGGAGTTATTGATACAGGCAGGTTTAGGTGATAGGGTGGGCCATTATCCTTCACAGCTTTCCGGGGGGGAAAAGCAGAGGGTAGCAGTGGTGCGCAGTTTGATAAATAATCCGCAGCTACTTTTATGCGATGAGCCTACAGGTAACCTTGATTCTGAGTCCGGAGAAGGGATAATGTCTTTAATCAGGAAGATAAATACCCAGAATAAAATGACGGTAGTTCTAGTTACGCATAATATGGAGCTGGCAAGGCAGGCGGATAAAGTTTATCATCTTAAAGATGGGCTCTTAAGCCAATAGGAGGGGATTAATGAAAGTTTATATTAATGGAAAGTTTTATAATAAGGAAGACGCGAAAGTTTCTGTTTTTGACCATGGGCTTTTGTACGGCGATGGAGTATTCGAGGGAATCCGGGTTTATAACCGTTTGATTTTTAAATTAAGAGAGCATATTGATAGACTGTTTGAATCCGCGCATGCCATAATGTTGGACATCCCATTAAATAAAGAACAGTTGATTAAGGCTACTGTTGAAACTTTAATGGAGAATAAATTTAATGATGCCTATATTAGGATGATTGTTACCCGCGGAGAAGGCGATTTAGGCCTTGACCCGCGAAAATGTAAAGGCCATGCCACGGTTATTATCATTACTGATAAGATTGCTCTCTACCCTAAAGAATTATACAAAAAAGGGATGGAGATTATAACTGTGGCTACTACTCGTAATTCCCATGAGGCGCTTAACCCGCAGATGAAATGCTTAAACTATCTGAATAACATTATGGCTAAGATGGAGGCTGTCCAGTTAGGCTATGAAGAAGCCCTGATGTTAAATGACCAGGGTTATGTGGCTGAATGTACCGGAGATAATATTTTTATTGTAAGCAAAGGAGAGCTTTATACCCCTCCGGAAATTATGGGCGTATTAAGGGGAGTGACCCGTGATACTGTGTTGGAGATTGCCCAAAAAAATAAGATTCCGACCCACGAGCATGTGTTTACCCGCCATGAAGTTTACATTTCCGATGAATGTTTCTTAACCGGAACAGCTGCGGAGATTATCCCGGTGGTCAAGGTTGATGGCCGCGCAATCGGAGATGGTAAACCCGGGAAGACTACTTTAGGTTTAATGAAAAAGTTTAAGGAACTTACCAAAAAAGAGGGGGTAAGGTATTAAAATGCTCTGTAATATCTGTAATAAAAATCCGGCTACGGTGCACCTGACCGAAATCATAGACGGAAAGATGAGCGAATTGCATATTTGCGAGGAGTGCGCGCACAAAAAGAGCCAGGCTATGGAACAGCAGTTTGGTTTATCGGATCTTTTAGCCGGAATGGCTGATTTTGATAAGCCTCATGACTCGACTTCTGTTTTGGCCGCTTCAGTTAAGTGCCCCTCCTGCGGGCTTACTTACGCTGATTTTAAGAAGATAGGGCGCTTAGGGTGCGGAGAATGTTACAATACTTTTAAAAAATACCTTGGCCCGCTTTTAAAAAGGATCCACGGCTCTACGCAGCATACGGGTAAGTCTCCCTTAAGAGGTAAAAAGGTATCTAAAAATAAAACAGATGTGCAGGAATTACGTTCCCGCCTTAGCAGGGCAATTGAATTAGAGGCGTTTGAAGAGGCGGCTAAAATACGCGATCAGATAAAAGAGCTGGAAAAGAAAGGGCCGGGGAAAAAGGAATAGTATGGAGCTAAAGAATTTAATAAATCATACCAGCGAATGGCTTAAAGGCAGCGGGCCGAATTCGGATATAGTCATTTCAAGCCGTATCCGGCTCGCCCGTAATCTATCCGGTGTTTCTTTTCCCCATTGGGCGGATAAAAAACAGGGAGAAGATACATTGGCTAAAATCCGCGAAGCTTTTTTAAAGGTTGATTATCTGAAGAATGCTGCGTTCCTAGAGTTAGCCAAGATGGATAATGTCGATAAACAATTTCTGGTTGAGCGGCACCTTATGTCTTTAGACCATGCGCAGAAGACGAATAGTAAGGCAGTGGTGATAGATGAAGAGGAGATAGTTTCCATAATGATCAACGAGGAAGATCATATCCGTACACAGGTAATGCAGTCAGGGTTTAATCTTTTTGAGGCTTGGAATATTATTAATAAAATAGATGAGGCGATATCTAAAGAGCTTAGTTTTGCATTTTTGCCCGATTGGGGATATCTCACTGCCTGCCCAACTAATGCCGGAACCGGGATGCGGGGATCGGTAATGCTCCATTTACCGGGTTTGGTGATATCCCGCGCTATCGACCGGGTATTAGCTGCGATAGCAAAATTAAGTTTTACTACCCGCGGGTTTTATGGCGAGGGCACGCATGCGATGGGTAATTTCTTTCAAATCTCTAACCAGATATCTTTAGGCCCGAGCGAAGATGAAGTTATCGAAAGCATAAACGGATTGATCCGCCAGATCATCGAGCAGGAGAACCAGGCAAGAGAGACTCTATTTTCCAAGAATAACCCTCTACTTGAAGACAGGATTAACCGCAGCCTAGGGGTTTTAAGGAGCGCGCGGATTATCACCAGCCAGGAGACAACCGAACTTCTTTCTATGGTAAGGTTGGGATGCGATCTCGGGATGGTTAAGGATATTGACCGAAGAAGGATTAACGAATTGTTTATTATAACTCAACCGGCACACTTGCAGAAAATTGAGGGCAAGAAACTTTTTTCGGAAGAGCGTGATATAAAAAGGGCGCAGATTATCAGAGATAAACTTAATATAAATAGGGACGGTTCTTAAAATAATCTAGAACTGTCCCCGGTATGGGGACACTTTAGCTTTGAGTTAAGAACCGTCCCTGATGAGGAGGAAGTGATGTTTAATAGGTTTACAGAAAGAGCGCGTAAGGTGATTATACTGGCAAAGGAAGAGGCCAGGCGTTTTAATCATGATTATATCGGAACCGAGCATATACTTTTAGGTTTAATCCGCGAAGGAGAGGGTGTGGCAAGTACGGTCCTGCAAAAGCTGGGATTGTCGTTAGAGAATATCCGGCTGGAGATAGAGAAATTGGTTCAACCCGGCCCGTCTACGCAGATTATAGGCGATATCCCTTTTACCCCGCGGGCAAAGAAGGCTTTAGAGTTGGCAGCGGAAGAAGCCCGTTCGTTAGGCCATAATTATATCGGTACCGAGCATCTTTTATTAGGCCTAATCCGAGAGGGAGAAGGCATAGCTTCTCAGGTATTGTTAAATTTAGGGCTCGAGTTAAATACCGTAAGAAGCGAAGTAATGGAATTGTTAGGTTCTGCCTTGCCTGGAGGGCAGGGAGTTACCGGGGGACAGCAAGCAAAAAGCAAGACCCCGGCTTTAGACGCCTTTGGCCGCGACCTGACTGCTTTAGCAAAAGAGAATAAATTAGATCCGGTAATTAACCGTTCTCAGGAGATTGAGCGCGTAATTCAGATTTTAAGCCGCAGGACAAAAAACAATCCTGTCCTTTTAGGGGAGGCGGGAGTAGGCAAGACGGCAATCGTAGAAGGGTTAGCGCAGTCAATAATCGCAGGGAATATCCCTGAGGTCTTAAGGGGTAAGAGGCTGATTACCCTGGATCTTGCATTAATGGTTGCGGGAACAAAATACCGCGGGCAGTTTGAAGAGAGGATTAAGGCGGTAATGGAGGAGATAAAGCGTTCGCAGGATGTCATTATTTTTATTGATGAGCTCCATACCCTGGTAGGCGCAGGTGCGGCAGAGGGGGCTATTGATGCTTCTAATATTTTAAAGCCCGCTCTTTCCCGCGGAGAGATACAGTGTATCGGCGCAACCACTATGGATGAATACCGCAAGCATATTGAGAAGGATGCGGCTTTAGAGCGCAGGTTCCAGACAATTATGGTTGAGCCTCCTTCGGTTGATCAGACTATTGATATATTAAAAGGTTTGCGGGATAAATATGAAGCGCATCACCGTGTCACTTTTAAGGATGAGTCTTTAGAGGCAGCGGCAAAGTTAGCGGATCGCTATATTTCAGGGAGATTCTTGCCGGATAAAGCCATTGATCTTATTGATGAAGCCGGCTCTCGCGCGAGGCTTAATGTATTGATAATTCCCCCTGCTATAAAAGAACTCGAAGGAAAAATAGAGGGCATAAGAAAAGAAAAAGAATCTTTCATAAAGAGCCAAGATTTCGAAAAGGCAGCGGGCTTGCGTGACCAGGAGCGCCAGACAAGGCAGGAGTTGGAGCAATTAAATAAAGAATGGTCACAGGCAAAGGATAAGATGCGCCCTGAAGTCGGGGAAGAGGAGATAGCCAAGATTGTAGCTCAATGGACCGGCATCCCTATATTTAGATTAGAAGAGAAAGAGAGCGAAAAATTATTAAAGATTGAAGAAGAATTGCATAAGCGCGTAGTGGGACAAAATGAAGCTATTGAGGCGATTGCTCATGCGGTTAGGCGTTCGCGTGCCGGGATAAAGGACCCTAAACGCCCCATAGGTTCGTTTATATTCTTAGGCCCTACCGGAGTAGGAAAAAGCCTTCTTGCGCGCGCACTGGCAGAATTTATGTTTGGTGATGAAGAGGCACTTTTGCAGTTGGATATGTCGGAGTATATGGAAAAGTTTAATGTTTCCCGGCTTATCGGCGCGCCCCCGGGATACGTGGGGTATGAGGAGGGCGGCCAGTTGACCGAGAGGATTAGGCGTAGGCCTTATGCGGTAATATTGTTGGATGAGATTGAAAAAGCTCACCCCGATGTCTTTAACCTGCTTTTACAGGTTTTTGAAGAGGGCCGGTTGACTGATAGTTTCGGAAGAAAAGTTGATTTCAGGAATACTGTAATTATTATGACTTCAAATGTCGGGGCTAACCTTATCCGTAAGACCGGCTCACTTGGTTTTAAGCCGCAGAAAGAGGAGATAAACTATCAGGAGATGAAGGATAAGCTTTTGGAAGAAGTAAAGCACACTTTTAAGCCTGAATTCCTGAATCGCGTAGATGATACTATTGTTTTCAGGCAGCTGGCAAAAGAAGACTTAAACCGGATTGTTGATATCGAAGTCGGGCATGTGGCTTCAAGGCTAAGAGAACAGGGTATATCTTTAGAAGTAACACCCGAGGCAAAGGAGCTTCTTATAGATAAAGGTTTTGACCCTGTTTTCGGAGCTAGGCCGTTAAAAAGGACAATTCAAAGGTTTCTGGAAGATCCATTGGCGTCAGAATTAATCTCCAAAAAATTTAAGGATGGGTCAAAGGTCTTAGTCAAGCGCAAAAATGAAGAGCTGATATTTGAATAAAAATGTTCGATAATCTTTTTATAATAATCGGGCGGCACGTAATATCCTTCTTTTATTTTGTCGGGGGATTGGCGAATCTCACCGTTAAGACTATTTACCTTTCTTTTATGCCGCCTTATAAAAAAGAGCGCATATTTGAGCAGGCTAAAAAATCCGGCATAGACAGTTTTCCTCTTGTATCGCTTATCGCTCTTTTTATAGGTTTTATCTTTGCTCTTCAGACAGCTTATTTTATGCAGCGTATCGGGTCAGAGCTTTATATCGCCAGCATGGTCGCTCTTTCTATCGTAAGGGAACTTGGGCCTGTTATTACGGCTCTAGTTGTGGCAGGAAGGGTTGGCGCCGCGATTACCGCTGAAATCGGTTCAATGCAGGTCACCGAGCAGATAGACGCATTAGAGATTTTTGCTACTAATCCGGTAAAATACCTTGTTGTCCCGCGTTTTATCGCCTTAAGCCTGATGCTTCCCATATTAACTCTCTATGCTGATGCTATTGGAATTCTCGGAAGCTATATTATATGTGTTTTAAGGCTGGGCATATCATCTACAATGTATTTACGTGTCACTTTTGAGGCGTTATGGTATAAAGATATATTTACCGGTTTGGTTAAGACCGTATTCTTTGGGATGATTATTGCTATTATAAGCTGTTACGAAGGTTTTAATGTAAAGGGCGGCGCAGAAGGGGTTGGCAGGGCTACAACACGTTCGGTAGTTTTTTCTTTTATTATGATTATTATCGCTGACTGTATTTTTACGGCGTTATTTTATTTTATATTCCCTTAAAAAAATGATTGAAATCTCCGGCTTAGAAAAAAATCTTAACGGTAACATGGTATTAAGGGGAGTTAATTTAAGGATAGAAAAGGGCTCTACCTGTATTATCATCGGCCGTTCCGGTTGTGGAAAGTCCGTTTTGCTTAAGCATATCGTTGGTATACTTAGGCCCGATAAAGGGAAGATTGTAATAGACGGGAAAGATGTCCATTCATTATTGGAAAAAGAACTGGATGTATTGCGTCTTAAGATAGGTCTGGTTTTTCAGGGAGGCGCTCTCTTTGATTCCCTGACCGTAGGTGAGAATGTAGGTTTTGGGCTTATTGAGCACGACCGTATGCCGCAGGAAGAGATCTTAAGCCGGGTAGAAGAATCTTTAGGCCTTGTGGGGCTATCAGGCATATCCAACCTTATGCCTTCGGATTTAAGCGGAGGGATGAAAAAACGTGTTGCCCTTGCGCGGGCATTATGCATAAAACCGGAGATAATTTTGTACGACGAGCCGACAACGGGCTTAGATCCTATTTCCGCAGATAGCATTAATGAGTTAATTAAAAGCCTTCATGACCGGATTAATGTTACTTCTATTGTAGTTACTCACGATATGAAGAGTGCCTATAAAATAGGAGATAAGATTGCAATGCTTTATCAAGGTAAGATTATTGCAGAGGGTGCTCCTGAGGAGATTCAAAACTCCAGGGATCCCATAGTTAATCAGTTTATAAACGGCCTGGCGCATGGGCCGATAACCGAGAATATAAGGTTGCTTTAGATAAGCATTTACTGCGTAACACCCTGCGCTTATAAGGAATTGCGCGGGCGTGCCCTTGTGGGCAAGGAGGTTAATATGATATTCGGAAAAACGAAATTAGAATTAAAACTTGGGATATTTGTCTTTATTGGGTTGGTGATTTTTGCGGTCTTTATCCTTTCGGTAGGTGGTATACGGACCTGGGCCTCGGGGTATCAGGTGAATTTTATGTTTAGTTTTATAAACGGCGTAAAAAAAGGCGCTCCGGTCAGGTTTGCCGGTGTTGATGTGGGAGAGGTTACGGGGATAAAATATTTCTATGATGAAAAAGATGACAAGACTAAGATACGCGTAACATGCTGGGTCCCTAACGATATAAAAATTCCTACGGATTCAACTATCTGGGTTAATACCTTAGGGCTCCTAGGGGAGAAGTACATAGAAGTTATGCCCGGTATTGATTATAAGCGCTCGCTTAATCCTTCCGGAGAATTGATAGGAGAAGACCCCGTTGCTATGAATGATGTCTTTAAAACCGCAAAGCACATCGCCGATAATTTAGATGCCGGAGTTAACAGGGTAATGAATAAGGAGGGTTCGGTGGGGAAGATTTTATACGATGATGAGCTGTATAACCAGTTAAATTCCCTGATAACCGATTTAAGGAAAAACCCCTGGAAGTTATTTTGGAAGACAAAAGAAAAGAAATAAATGAAGGTAAGAACAGTATTTAATTGTCAGAAGTGCGGGTATCAATCTCCTAAATGGCTGGGTAAATGCCCTGATTGCCAGGCTTGGAATTCTTTTACGGAAGAAGATTATTCCATGCCTTCAATCAAGGCAAAGGAGAGGACAGCACTTTATAAGGACGAACCTGTTTTGCTAAAAGATGTGCAGTTTAATGAAGAAAGCCGTCTTAAGACAGGCATAGTTGAGCTGGATAGGGTTTTAGGCGGAGGCATTGTAAGGGGATCGGTGATTTTAATCGGAGGAGATCCCGGCGTAGGCAAATCAACAATATCGCTTCAGGTTTCTAACCAGTTAACTAGCAAAGATGCGAAAGTCCTTTATGTAAGCGGAGAGGAGTCGGTTCATCAGACCAAGATGAGGGCGAAGCGCCTGGGGGCGCATGAGTCTGATGGGCTTTACATAGTTAACCAGACCGACCTTTCGTTAATTCTAGGGCATATCAGGGATCTTAAGCCTGACGTGGTATTTATTGATTCAATACAGGTTATGTTTGATCCTGAGATTAGTTCATCTGCCGGAAGCGTAAGCCAGGTCAGAGAGTGCGCAGGAATGTTGACGCAGCTGGCTAAAACAAGCGGTACCTCAATTTTTATTATCGGACATGTAACCAAAGAAGGCACCCTTGCTGGGCCGCGCCTCTTAGAGCATATTGTGGATACGGTGCTTTATTTTGAAGGAGACAGGTTTTCTATCTATCGGATTTTACGCGCAGTTAAAAATAGGTTTGGCTCGACTAATGAAATAGGCGTATTTGAAATGAGCGGCCAGGGCTTAGCGGAAGTTAAAAATCCTTCTGAGATATTTTTATCTGAAAGGCCTAAAGATGTATCTGGTTCAGTAGTTACTTCTATCCTTGAGGGTTCTCGTCCTTTATTAGTGGAGATACAGTCTTTGGTAAGCAGGTCGAGTTTTGGTTATGCCAGAAGGCGTTCGCAGGGTTTTGATTTTAACCGTTTAAGCCTTCTGGTGGCAGTCTTAGAGAAAAGGATAGGGTTAGCTCTTGAGGCAGAAGATATTTTTGTGAATGTAGCCGGAGGCATAAAAATAGAAGATCCTGCGGCTGATCTTGCGGTAGCTGTAGCGGTGGCCTCGGCTTTCAGAGAGGCGATGGTTGTTGCTGATACCATTATCTTAGGAGAAGTGGGTTTATCGGGAGAGATACGCAGTATTTCGCAGCCGGGGTTACGTATAAACGAAGCAGAAAAGTTAGGTTTTAAACATGCGATAATCCCAAAGAATAATTATAAGAGTTTCAAAGAATACAGGGGGGATATAGAGTTAATGCCGGTGGCCACCTTAAAGGAAGGATTGGATATAGGCTTAGGAGGGAAAAAATGACCCATTCGGCTATCGCTCAGGGTCATACTGAGCGGATGAAAGGAGTCGAAGTATGAATTTATTGTTAGTGCGTATTCTTTTCTTAGTTGGTAGCATGATTGTAGGTTTTCAGGCAGCAGGCTTTATTGGTATTTTTATCGGAGTATTAGCCGCGCTGGCAATGATTCTTCTTGAAATCGGCTTGCGTAAAGTTTCAGTAAGCGGGTTATCCAGTTCGGTATTCGGGCTGATCCTGGGGTTAATTATGGCTAAGCTCGTAGGAGATGCCTTCAGCATTACGGCTTTATCTGCGGAGATGCTTTCTTCTATCCGGGTTACCTTGACTTTGGTTTTTTGTTACCTTGGCATGGTTATGGCCTTACGCGGCAAGGATGAGTTCAGTATTATTATACCCTACGTACGCTTAAGGAGGCAGGATCAATCGGAGGACATAACTCTTTTAGATACAAGCGTAATTATCGACGGAAGAATAGTCGATATATTTAAGACTAGGTTTTTAAGCGGTAAGATTATTATTCCGAAGTTTGTCTTGCGCGAACTGCAGCAGATTGCCGATTCAACTGATCCTATTAAAAGGCAGAGAGGCAGAAGGGGATTAGAGATTTTAAACACTGTGCAAAAAGAGTCGGGGCTGGATATAAGTATTAATGACGACGATTTTCCCGAAACCTCAGAAGTTGATAGCAAGCTTGTAAGGCTGGCTAAGCTTTTAGAGGCAAAGATATTGACTGTTGACTTTAATTTAAACCGTGTCGCCACTATCCAGGGGATAAAAGTCTTAAATATCAATGAATTGTCCAATGCGTTGAAGTCGCTTGTTTTTCCGGGAGAAGAGATGCAGGTTAAGCTTATTAAGGAAGGTAAAGAGCATAACCAGGCAATAGGGTATCTCGATGACGGCACAATGGTGGTAGTGGAAGATGCGCGCAGGCTAATTGGCCAAGAGGTTAAGGTTTCGGTAACTTCTGTGTTGCAGACTCAGGCAGGTAGGATGATCTTCACAAAGCTAGAGCGGTAAGTATATGTTAAGCGCAATACTCTTAGCTGCCGGAAAAAGCAGAAGGTTTCTTAAGAGGCAGTCAAAAGTCCTTTCAGGAATATGCGCCAAGCCGGTTATATATTATTCTCTATCGGTTTTAAACAAGCATCCAAAAGTCGATGAGATTATAGTTGTGGCCTCTCTTAAGAATATTAAAGAGATAGCTTTAATTATCCGTAAATATAAGATTGGAAAAGCAGTAAAGGTTGTCTTAGGAGGCGGGGAGCGTAAATATTCGGTATATAACGGTTTAAAGGTATTAAGCCCTGACACCGACTATGTCTTAATTCATGACGGTGCGCGGCCTTTTATTAATAGCAAGATGATTTCTTCTTCAATCCTTGCGGCAAGAAAACACCGTGCTGCGGTTGTAGGCGTGCCTGAAAAGCACACAATCAAAGAGATCGGCAGACGTAAGGCCATAAAGACATTAAATAGAGAAAGCCTTTGGGAGATTCAAACCCCGCAGGTTTTTAAGAAAGATATTATCCTTAAGGCCTATCAGAATATATCAGGATATAATGTTACTGATGACGCAATGCTGGTAGAGAGGCTAGGCATAAGGCCTGCTGTTGTTTTAGGTTCGTATTCCAATATAAAGATAACTACGCCTGAAGATTTGACGATCGCAGAAGCGATACTGAAAGAAGGTTTATGATAAGAATCGGCATTGGCTATGATCTCCACCGCTTAGTAGAGGAGAGAAAGCTTTTCATCGGCGGACTGGAAATACCATACATAAAAGGGTTATCCGGGCATTCGGATGCTGATGTGTTGCTACATGCTTTATGCGATAGTTTATTAGGCGCAGTATCGGAGGGAGATATCGGAGAGCATTTTCCCGACACTGACCCTAAATACCAGGGTATATCAAGCGTAAAGCTGCTCAGCCTTGTCTTGGGGATTGTTAAGAAGAAGGGATACAGTATTTGTAATGTTGATACGGTTATAATTGCCCAGGAGCCTAATTTAACGCCGTTTAAAAAGAAGATTCAGGAAAATATTTCGTGCGCCCTTAAGATCCCAAAGGATTGCGTAAGTGTCAAGGCAAAGACTAATGAGGGTATCGGGGAAGTAGGCAGGAAGGAAGCAATTGCGTGTTATGCCGTAGCCTTGCTTAAGAAGGAGGGTTAATTTATGACTTGCCTTGTAAAAGTACTTCTAATAATATTGGTGTTTATTTTAGCTAAGGTAGCTATTATTGCTTTATTTTTTTATCAGGATATAAGGTCCGCGCAAAAAAGAGACCCTGCGGCAAAGAGTTTCATTGAGATACTCCTTCTCTATCAGGGGATTCATGCGCTGGTTGCTTACCGGATAACGCATCTATTGTACGCAATACACGCATTTTTTCTGGCCCGTTTCATATCTCAGCTTAGCCGTTTAGTTACGGGTATAGAAATACACCCGGGCGCAACAATCGGCAGAAGGTTTTTTATTGACCATGGCATGGGTGTGGTTATTGGGGAAACTGCGGTTATCGGAGACGACGTATTGGTATATCAGGGCGTGACTTTAGGAGGGACCGGGATTATCAAAGGGAAGCGCCATCCGACAATAGGCAATAATGTTGTTATCGGAGCCGGAGCTAAAGTCCTGGGAAATATTACAATAGGTGATAATTCTTATATCGGATCAAACGCAGTAGTAATTAATGATGTGCCCGCGAATTCTACGGTGGTAGGAGTCCCGGGGAGGATTACCAAGCAAGACGGCAAAAAAATAGAGATAAGCCTTGATCATAAACAGGTTTTAGACCCGATAATGCAGGTTATAGAAGAATTACAGAAAAAGGTTGACCGGCTAGAAAAAAGATAGTTTTAAACTATAGATTAACATGCCTATCCGCATATATAATTCTCTCACCCGGAAGAAGGAAGAATTTATTCCCGTTAACCAGCCTAAGGTAAATATCTATACTTGCGGGGTTACCGTCTATGATGAAAGCCATATCGGTCATGCTCGCTCGCTATATATTTTTGATTTGATTCGCAGGTATCTTATCTATCGAGGTTTTAAAGTAAAATTCGTACGTAATATTACGGATATAGATGATAAGATTATTAATCGTTCCAATGAGCTGAAGGTTGATTGGAAAGAATTAGTTAGGAAATATATCGAAAGGTATGAAGAAGATCTAAATTCTTTGGGTATTAGTAAAGGTGATTTTGAGCCGCGGGCAACCGGCAATATACCAGGGATGATTAAGTATATCAGCGCGTTGATTGATAAAGGGTATGCCTATGAGGCTGGCGGGGATGTCTATTTTAACGTAAGGAGATTTAATAATTACGGCGCTCTCTCAGGCCAGGCAATAGAGGAAATGCGTAAGGGGGTGCGTATCGAACCAAACGAACTAAAAAAAGATCCCCTTGATTTTGCTTTATGGAAAAAGTCAAAGGAAAACGAACCTTCCTGGAAGAGCCCCTGGGGGTTGGGTAGGCCGGGTTGGCATATAGAATGCTCCGTAATGAGCCAAAAGTTTTTAAGTTGCGACACGCTGGACATTCACGCCGGAGGCAGGGATTTGATTTTTCCGCATCATGAAAATGAGATAGCGCAGGCAGAGGCGTTAACGGGCAAGCCGTTTGCAAAATACTGGCTTCATCATGGCCTCTTGACTATGAATGGGCAGAAGATGTCTAAATCATTGGGAAATTTTGTAACCATAAAAGATTTCATAGCTAAATACGTAGATGTGGATTTTCTGAAATTGTTTTTTCTTTCAGCTCATTATTCGCATCCGATTGATTATAGTGAAGACAAAATAGAAGAGGCATGGAAGCAGCAAAACAGTTTCTATGATTTTTTTGATAAAGTAAATATTTTGAATCAGGATGCTAGGCTTAAAATAGCGGGATTATTGGATGAGGATAAAAAAGCAGTTGATGGTATTTGTCTTGATTTCGAAAATGCTATGGATGATGATTTTAACACGCCAGGAGGCTTGGCGTCTCTATTCAAGCTTAGGGATTTAGGTTTAGGATTCGTCTCGGCAGGCAAAAAAGATGCTTTTAACTATGTAAAATTAGCAATTGAGAAGTATTTTATTATTTTTGGTCTGAAAATTGCTCCTAAGGTTAATTTGCCTCAAGAAGCGCTAGATTTATTTAACAAAAGAACTTTGGCGAAGGAAATGAAAGATTTTAAGGAAGCCGATAGAATCCGGGCAATTATCGAGAAAACTTATAATATATGTATCTCTGATACTGTTAGTTCTACTACGGCAAGTTCTATAAGGATTAATCCTATTAAGAAGTTTAATAAAGATAAAGAGGATAAAGAGAAGAAATAAACGGTGGTTTAAATTTTGGCGGGTGGCTTGGCTTGATTCAAGCAGCATGTAGTTTGTGCGAGCGGCCATGGTGCCAGGCTAAATAGATGGTTACGGCGAGCGAGCGCAAACTCCAAGCGAGATTTTACACGGCGGGAAAAATCGAGCGGTGCTGCGAGAACAAGACAAGACAGGTCCCGCTAAAACCTTTGGAAATAATATGAAAGGAAAATTCATAACATTTGAGGGCTCTGAGGGGTGCGGCAAAAGTACGCAGTCGCGCCTGCTTTACGAATACCTTAAAAAAAGGAAGAAGAGAGTTATCTATCTTCGCGAGCCAGGAGCGACAAAGGTAAGCGAGAAGATACGGGCCATATTGCTGGATGCAGGGAATGATGATATGCTTCCTGAATGCGAGATGCTTCTTTATATGGCTGCGCGCTCGCAGATCGTAGGTGAAATAATCAAGCCTAAGCTTAAAGAGGGAGTAACGGTTATCTGCGACAGGTTTCTAGATTCTACCCTTGCATATCAGGGGTATGGTTTGGGCATAGACAGAGGATTAATCAGGCGCTTAGGAGATTTTGCGACCTTCGGCATAAGGCCGGATTTAACCTTATTTTTAGATTTGCCGGTCAATAAAGGGCTTTTTCATCGCAACGGCTGTTGCGACCGGATTGAGAGAAGGCCGCTTGCTTATCATTTGCGCGTCAGGTCCGGTTATCTGCAGTTGGCCAGAGAAGACCCAGGGCGGATAAAAGTTGTAAAGGTCGAAGAAGATAAGAATTATACGCAGAAGAAGATCAGGGAACTTGTAGATAAGTATGCCATTTAAAGATATAAGAGGCCAAAAGGATGCCCTGCAGATAATTAAAGCAGGCATGGATTCCGGGAGGATGGGGGGAGGTTATTTGTTTTCAGGCCCTGATTCCGTAGG
>Ga0172371_10002912_pt1 | contig 26859 bp, 13 predicted proteins | sample Lak12m_FD_114543 | JGI IMG/M metagenome (GOLD analysis project Ga0172371, IMG submission 114543) | Freshwater microbial communities from Kabuno Bay, South-Kivu, Congo - kab_022012_12m | ecosystem: Environmental > Aquatic > Freshwater > Lake | place: Democratic Republic of the Congo: South-Kivu... | reverse complement strand
TCCCTTCGGTGCCAGGACGGGCTACTGTGACTCAGACGCCCACGGCGGCGGACCCGCGGCAGCGGGACGGGCGGGCGACCCCGTGGTGTTAACGGCGGCTGCTAACGTGGGAATCCAGGCTAGGGTACTGCTACCCGGCCGTGGACGCGGCCATTCGGCAGCAGCTCGAGCGCGGGATCGTGTTCAGCTATCCGCACCGTCTCGAGTGCAAGGTTGCCGAGTTGCTGGCGGAGGTCATTCCCTGTGCCGGGCAGGTGCGGTTCCTGAAGACGGGCGGCGAGGCCATGGCCGCCTGCATCCGGTTGGCGCGGGCGTTCACCGGCCGCGAGCACGTGGTCCAGATCGGGTACAACGGCTGGGTCAACAGCGTCGCCGCCGGCGGTCAGTACCGTCCCGGGGTGGCGGCGGAGGGGGTCCCCGCAGGTGTCCCGGCGGGCCTGGCGGCTGTGCACCATGCGGTGGGCTGGGATGACCTGGCGGCGTTGGCGCGGCTGTTCGAGCTGCTGCCTGGCCAGATGGCGGCCATCTGCGTCGCGGCGAGCTATGCCGACATGGCCTCCGGGGCGACCTTCTACCCGGCCTTGCGGGCCCTGGCAGACCGGCACGGAGCCCTGCTGGTCTTTGACGAGATCGTGACCGGTTTCCGCGTGGCGCTGGCGGGGGTCCAGGAGCATTTCGGCGTGGTCCCGGACCTGGCGGTCTTCGCCAAGGGCGTGGCCAACGGCATGCCACTGAGCGTGTATTGCGGGCGGGCGGACGTGATGCGCCTCTGCGACCGGGGTGGGCGGACCAGCATCTCCTCGACCTACGGCGGTGAGTGCCTGTCGCTGGCGGCCGCGCAGGCGGTGATCGGGGTCTACCGCAGCCAGGACGTGATCGGGCACCTGTGGCGGCAGGGAGAGGCGATGTGGGGCGGTCTGGAGCGCCTGTTGCGGGCGCATGGCGTGCCGCTGACCCTCAAGGGGCTGTGGCCGTGTCCGCAGTTCGTGGCACTGGCGGGGGCTCCGGCGGACCTGCTGCCGCGGTTCATGCGGGCAGCATGCCGGCATGGGGTGACGCTGTACACCGTCCCCTATGTCAACTTCAGCCACCGCGACGCCGATGTGGCCGAGGCGCTGGAGCTTCTCGCGCGGGCGATCAGTGACCTGTGATCATCGACCTCCATACCCATGTGCCGGCAGAGTCGCAGTGGCCGCTCTTTCTGCAGCACTGCCGGGCCAGTGGTGTGACCCTGGCCGTGACCTCGGGTCTGGGGTCCTGGGCGCGGTACCCCGACGAGGCCGACGTGCGGCGGGCCAACGACGAGGCGCGGCGCTTCGCGGGGTTCGCGCGGGGGCTGGTGCGCTGGTTCGCCTATCTGAACCCGCAGAATGACAACTGGTCGCTGGAACTGCACCGGGCGGTGGCGGAGGGGGCCTGCGGGGTCAAACTCTGGGTGGCGCTGAAGGACCCGGCTACGGGGAGCCTCGAGCGGGTACCGCCGGTGCTGGATGCCGCGCTGCGGTTGCGCCTGCCCGTGCTGATCCATACCTACCAGCGTACGGACGCCAACCTCGAGGGCGAGATCACGGTGGCGGAGTTCGCCGCCCTGGCCCGCCGCTTCCCGGAGCTGCCCATGATTGCGGCCCATGCCGGGGGCAACTGGAGGCAGTGTCTCGGTCTGCTGCGCGAGGTGCCCAACGCCTGCGTGGACGTCTGCGGCGGCTATCCGGAGACGGGTATGGTCGAGGCCCTGGTGGCCGACCTGGGCCCCGAGCGGGTCCTCTACGGCAGTGATGCCCTGGGACGCTCGTTCGCCTCGCAGATCGCCAAGGTGCGCCTGGCGGACCTCCCTGAGCCCGACAGGCAGCGCATCCTCTGGGGCAACAGCGCGCGCCTGCTCGGACTGGAACCGGGGGCCCTGGCCGAGCTGGAACGGGTGGCTGCCGCGACGGTGCCGCCTCTGCCGGACCTTGGGCTGCCGGCCTTTGACGAGGACCATTTCCTTTTCGCCGGCGCCTGGCCCTTCCGCCAGGGGCCCTGGGCCACGCCGGGCGACCTGGACCGGGCGCTGGCCGGCGCGGGCATCCGGCGCGCCTTCGTGGCCGATGCCGGCAGTGTCTTTGCGCTCGATGTGCTGGCGGCGAACCGCGCCTACCGGGCGGCCGCGGGGGGGCTGCCGCGGCTGGTCCCGCTGGCGGCGCAGGTCCCCTATGCGCCGAACTGGGCGCCGGTCCTGGCCGAGGCGGCAGGGCGCTTTGCCGGCGGGATCGTGTACCCCTTTCTGCACCACTGGCGGCTGGATGACGCGGCCTACGGGCCTTTCTTCCGTGCCTGTGCGGAGGTGCGTCTGCCGCTCTGGGTCAACGTCTGCACGGGCGACGCGCGGTTCCGTCACCGGGGCACGGTCTGCCGCGACGTCAGCGCCGCTGAGTTGGTGGCCTTTGTGCGGGGTGCGCCGCCGAACGGGTATGTGGTGCAGGGGGCCGGGGTACCGCTGGTGCAGGCCGCGCTGGAGCAGTGTCCGGACGCCCGCCACGTGCGTTTCGAGATCTCCCGGCTCACGGACACTTCGGCGGCCCTCGCCGATCTTGTTCGCCGGCACGGCTGGGGCCGTCTGGTCCTCGGTTCCGAGTACCCCTTTCGCGGTCTGCGCAGCGTGCGCTGCACCGCCCAGGTGCTCTGCGGTGGCTGAGGGGTTGCCTTTCGCGTGTGGCCACGCACATTACCCACGGATTTCGACCAAGTGGGGACGGTTTGTGCCCGGGTGGTCCGTGGAGGTAACGGCCATGCTGAGCCTTCGAGGTGTGTTGTCGTTCGGTGCCGCGGGGCTGTTGGGTGCCGCGCTGTCGCTGCGGGCCGCGGTCCCGGCCCCGCCGGCGGCGCCGTGGACCGTCTTCCCGGAGTGCCGGTTTGCCGACGCCGCGGGGGTGACCCGGGCGGTCCTGCCGATGAAGGGAAGCCTGCCGGCAGAGCTCGCCGGCCAGGGGGAAGGGGCCTTCCTGCGTCTCCCGGGGAACTTCCGCGCCACCCAGCATGACCGCTGCAGTTGGGACCTCGCGCTGAAGGCGGACCTGTCGATGGCGCGGGGGGTCCAGTTCCTCTTCTACAGTGCCGACACGACCCCGGTGTCGCACTACTCGGCCTACTTCCACAGCGGCGACGGCTGGTACACGACGGGCTTCGGACTGTCGCGCGACGGTGCCTGGGAGAAGGTGGTGCTGGACAAGAGCCGCACCACGAGCGAGGGCACGCCAGGCGGGTGGGGGACCGTGGACCTGATCCGCATCTCCGCCTGGCGCGCCCGCAACGATACCGACAGCGAGTTCGGCATCGCCCACATCGGCCCCATCGGCTCCAGTGCCGAGGTGGTGGTGCTGCGGGCGGACTCGGCCGCCGGGGGGCCCGAGCAACAGGCCATCAACCAGTTCGCCGAGTCCGTGGGGCGCTGTCTGGACGACCTTGGGCTGGACTATGCCCTGCTGGCGGACCTGGACCTGACCCGCGAGCGGCTCCGGGGGCGGAAGCTGGTCATCCTGCCGCACAACCCGAAGGTCCCCGATGACGCCGTGGCCCTGCTCACGGAGTTCCTCGCAGGGGGTGGGCGCGTGATGAGCTTCTACGGTCTGTCGGGTCCATTGCTGGAGGCGATGGGCATGCAGCCGGGGCAGTGGGTTCGTCCCGACGTTCCGTACCTGGGCATGAGGCGTGTGGGCGAGGGGGTCCCCGGGCAGCCCGAGTTCGTCGGCCAGGCGTCGTGGAACGCCAACGGCGTGCGACCCGCCGACGGGCGCGGCCGCGTGCTCGCAGTCTGGCGCGCCGGTGACGGCACGGATACGGACCTGCCCGCGGTCACTCTGACGGACCGGGGTATCCACGTGGCGCATGTGCTGCTGGCAGACGACTGGCCGGGGAAGAAGCAACTGCTGCTGGCGCTCCTCGGCCAGTGCCTTCCGGACGCCTGGCCGCAGGCCGCCCGGCGGGAGCTGGCCCGGGCAGGGGTCTTTGGCTCCTTCACGGGCCTGGAGGACCTGGGCGCGGCTCTGACCCGGGAGGGGCTTACGGGCAGGGCGGCGACGACCTGGGGCCAGGCCCTGGCAGCGCGCGAGAGCGCCACCCAGGCCATCGCCTCCGGGGCCTACGCCAAGGCCATCACCGACGCCCAGGAAGCCCGCCGGGCTGCCATGGTGGCCTGGTGTCTGACCCGCAAAGCGGTTCCCGGCGAGCACCGCGCCTTCTGGTGCCACAGCGCCTTTGGCCTTGACGGCATGACCTGGGACCAGGCCATCGGGTTCCTGGCCGGCGCCGGCTTCACCGCCATCCTGCCCAACCTGCTCTGGGGCGGTACGGCCTACTACCCGAGCGGGGTGTTGCCGGCGTACCCGGAACTGGCCGCCCGGGGTGACCAGATGCAGCTCTGCCTGGACGCCTGCCGGAAGGCCAAGGTCCAGTGTCACGTCTGGAAGGTCAACTGGAATATGGGCGGCCACGTGCCGGCGGATTTCGTCCAGCGCCTGGTGGCGGCGGGCCGGGTGCAGCGCGGTGCGGACGGGGCGGTCGAGGAGCGCTGGCTGTGTCCTTCGCACCCGGAGAACCAGGCCCTCGAGATCGCCTCCATGGTCGAGGTGGCGCGCCGGTACGCGGTCGATGGCCTGCATTTCGACTACATCCGCTACCCGGACGCCAGTCACTGTTTCTGTGACGGGTGCCGGGCCCGTTTCGAGCAGCAGTCGGGCGAGCGGGTCGCCGACTGGCCTGCCGGCGTCCGTGCCGAGGGTCCTGTGCGCACGAGGTGGCTGGACTGGCGGCGCGACCAGGTTACGGCCGTGGTGCGCGGCGTTTCCGAGCAGGCCCGCCAGGCGCGTCCCGGGATCCGTATCTCCGCCGCCGTATTCAGCAATTGGCCGGTGGATCGTGACCACGTCGGCCAGGACTGGAAGCTGTGGTGCGAGAAGGGCTACCTCGACTTCGTCTGCCCGATGGACTACACCGACAGCAACCAGGGCTTTCGGACCATGGTCCGCAACCAGCGCGAGTGGTGTGCCGGCAAGCCCTTGTACCCGGGGATCGGGCTGTCCTGCTGGGCGGACCCGTGCGACCCGGTCCGCCTGATCGAGCAGATCGCGATCTGCCGAGACCTGGGGACCGGCGGGTTCACGGTCTTCAACTTCGATCGCAACGCGCGCGAAGTCCTTCCCTATCTGCGGCTTGGGGCCACGGCGGAGGTGCCGGCTCCTGGGGGTCAGTGAGGCTGGAACGCCATGGGTAACGTCTGGTTCTCCTGGTCTGGGCTGCGCGAGGTCGTCGGGGGCGACTGGGTGGGTCCGGCCCCGGCGCCACGGGCGGCGGCCGGGGTCAGCGCGGTGCTGGACAACAGCAAGGCGGTCGTGCCGGGTGCGCTGTTCGTGGCGATCCGCGGGGAGACCAGCGATGGGCACCGGTACGTGTGTGCTGCGGCCGAAGCCCGCGCTCTGGCGGTGTGCGTCTGCCAGGACCTGCCCGCCGAGGTGCTGGCCCGCCTCGGCGAGCTGAGCTGCGCGGTGCTGCGGGTGCCCGACACGCTGCAGGCCTTCCAGCTCCTGGCCCGCCAGCACCGGCGCTCGCTGCCGGGGCTGGTGGCGGTCGGGATCACGGGCAGTTGCGGCAAGACGAGTACCAAGGAGATGCTGGCGGCGGTGCTCGAGCGGCGCTATCCCGGGGCCGTGCTCAAGACCGAGGGGAACACCAACAACCACTTCGGGGTCCCGCGCAACTTGCTGCGCCTGGCCGGCGGACACCGGGCGGCGGTGCTCGAGTTGGGCAGCAACCATCCCGGGGAGATCGCCTCCCTGGCGCGGCTGGTGGAGCCGGAGATCGGGGTGGTCTCCAACATCGGGGCAGCTCACCTGGAGTTCTTCGGCGACCTGGCCGGCGTGGCCCAGGAGAAAGGCGATCTGCTGGCGTTGGCCGCTGCCACGGGCCTGGCCGTATTCCATGGCGACGCGGCCCATGCCGACATTCTGCGGCAGAAGGCGGGCAACCGGCGGGTCCTGACCTTTGGCTATGGGCCCCAGAACGACGTCGTGGTCATCTACCGGGGGACCTGTCCTGGCGGGTCCCGGTTCAGCCTGCGCTGGCGGCGGGAGGGGGTCGAGGCCGACGTGGAGTGGGGTCTCTGCGGGGCCCACCAGGCGCTGAACGCCGGGGCCGGCGCGGCGGTTGGGATGGCCCTGGGACTGAGCCCTGCCGAGGTGGCTGCCGGGCTGGCTCGCGTGCAGCTCCCCGGGATGCGGCTGGAGCGTCGCACCGCCGGCGGCGTAACCTGGATCAATGACGCCTACAACGCCAACCCCGACAGCATGCGCGCCGGCATCGAGAGCTTCATGGAGCTCTCTGCCGGGCAGCCGCCGGAGATGCGGCTGTTGCTTCTCGGCGACATGCTCGAGCAGGGCCGCAACTCCCTGGCGGTGCACCGGGAGACCATCGAGTGGGCCGTCCGGCGCGTTCCTGGCGCCGAGCTGCTTCTGGCCGGCAAGCTGATGGCCGAGGCGGCCGCCGGCATGGGCCTGCGCACGGTCGCCGACTGCGATGCCGCGGGGGCCTACCTGCGGGGGCGCGTGGGGCCCGGCATGTGGGTATTCGTGAAGGGTTCGCACGGGCTGCATCTGGAACGAGTCCTGCCAGCCGGGGAGGGGAGTACCCCATGAGCGAGCCAGGCTTCACTGTTCCGAGTGGCGGGCGACGGGTGCGCCTGGCGCTGCGGCCGTTGCGGTTTCGGCGCGTTCGGCCTCTGCTGGCGGGGGTCCTGCTCCTGTTGGGGCTGGCCATCACGTTGCCCTCGTGCCGTGCGGCGGCCCGCCTGGGGCTTTTCCGCCCGGACCCGTCGGGCTCGGAATTTGGGAGCGACGCCGCGGAGTCGGAGGCCATCATGAACGACCCAAACCTGATATGGAACTGCACGAGCGAGGGGTTGGACGCGGGTCTGCTGGAGGCCTTGCGCCAGGTGGCCGCGGAGTATGTCGAAAGCACCGGGTCGCCCATCGTCATCAACTCCGGCGCCCGGACCCTGCGGCGGCAGGCCGAACTCATGGCAGACATGTCCCAGGGCCAGCTCGAAGGCATGTACTGCCGGCAGGGCTACCCCAGCTATGTCTCGAGCATCGTCCAGGCGCGCCGCCGCGCCGGCGGGACGGTGGACGCCGACGCCGTCTACGAGATCCTGCGCAGGCGCGGCGAGGGGTTCATCTCTTCCCACCTCTTCGGGGCTGCGGTGGATGTCTCGCCTTCGGGCGTCGACACGGGCCTGCTGCGGGCCCTGCTCGAGGAGCACGGGTTCACGACCCTGGACGAGCGCCAACTGGGCATCAACTGCCTGCATTCGACCTACCGTCGCGTGCCGCGCTGCATGGTCCGCGACTGAGGACTGCGCATGGGCAGGGCATACGTTCACGGCTACGACCCGCGCGAGAGCACACGCCTGCAGGATCAGGCCGCCACCCTGGTGGCACTGCTGCATGCAGACACCTCCTACCCGCCCGGGAGCCGGGTCCTGGAGGCCGGTTGCGGCACCGGCGCGCAGACACAGGCGTTGGCCCGGAGCAGTCCCGAGGCCCAGATCACGTCCATCGACATCTCCGCCGCTTCTATCCGCGAGGCCAGCCGGCGGGCCAGGGCGGCGGGCTGGGCCCAGGTGAGGTTTGCCCAGGCGGACATCCTCAGGCTGCCTTACGGCCCGGACTGCTTCGACCATGTCTTCGTCTGCTTCGTCCTGGAGCATCTCCCCCGGCCGTTGGAGGCACTGCAGGCCCTGAAGCGCGTGCTCAAGCCTGGCGGCAGTCTGACGGTCATCGAGGGCGACCACGGCTCTGCCTACTTCCATCCCGACAGTGCCGCCGCCCGCAGGGCGATCCAGTGCCAGATCGAGCTTCAGCGCCGGGCCGGTGGCAATGCCATGATCGGCCGGGAGCTCTACCCGTTGTTGAGACGCGCTGGCTTTGGCGCCGTGCGGGTCTCCCCCCGCATGGTCTACGCCGATACCAGCCGGCCTGGCCTGGTCGACGGGTTCACCCGCAGGACCTTCACCGCCATGATCGAGGGAGTCCGGGAGCCCGCCATCCAGGCTGGCCTGGCGACCGCGCAGGACTTCGATGACGGGGTGAGGGACCTGTACCGGACCGCCGAGCCCGATGGGGTGTTCTGCTACACCTTCTTCAAGGCGACGGCGGTCACCGCTGGACGGTGGCCATGATGTTGATATGGCCGGTGTCGGTGGGGAGGGCGATGCCGCTATCGGCGGGGTCCACTGGCGCGGCCTGGCCGTTGACTAGGGCCGCCGTCACGCGGCCGTTCAGGCGGAGCCGAAGCCGGGCCATGGGTGGGCGGTGGCGCTGGGGCAGGTCGATGGTCGCGGTGACGCGGTCGGCCGTTGCCTCCCAGCGGAACGAGGTGGGGCCGAAGCGCGTCTGGAGCGCTTCCACGGCGACCCGTTTCCCTGGCTCCAGCCAGGCCCTGGGGGTAGCACGGCCGTAGCACAGGCCGCCACCCTCGTCCCAGCACAGCATGCCCGCCAGCAGGCGCGTGAAGTAGCCCATGGGCCAGGGCGCCAGGTCGTAGACCCGCCCCGCACCCCAGGACCGGTGCTCGAACGTGGTCAGAGTCTGGCGTGACATGTGCGAGGCCAGGATGCTATACAAGGTATACACCGCGGACTGGGGCTGGTCCCGCCGTAGGTAGGCGAGGCCATGGCCCAGGAAGTAGGCCTCGTCGGCCAGGTTCGGAGCCATGACGAACAGATTGTCCTCCAGGTTCTGCAGCACCCAGGACTCGAGCGGGTCGTCGGCCCGGAGGATGCCCGAGTCCAGGATGCCTTCCAGGGCCCCGTCCACGACGGCTGCGTACCACATGGACTCCTCGTGTCCGCTCGACTCCAGGTAGCCCGGCACGTAGGGGACGAACGTCCCATCGTTGAGGCGCACCGGTTCCCGCCTGGCACTGGCCTGGTGGAGGCCGCGGAGGATGCAGGCCCGGTAGTCGTCGGCCACCGCCCGGAACGCGGCCGCGTCCGTATGGCCGGTCTGCTCCAGCACGCCGGTCAGCTCGTGGAAGCCCATCCAGTTGATGCAATCGCTGAAGGTGCTGGTGCCGGCCGAGCCATCCGTGACGCGGCCTGGCGGGAGCCATCCGTAGTTGGGGGGCAGCGCCCCGTCGGCCGCGGCCTTCATGGTCAACTGGCGCTGCGACGCGGTCCAGCGCAGGCTCTCGACCAGTGCCGGGAGCCGCTGCTGCAGCCAGGGCTCGTCTCTGGAGAACAGGTAGTACCGGGCGGCCGCCCACTGCAGCCAACCGTGGTAGTTGATCCAGAGCAGGGCGGTGTAGCGCGGCGGCGCGTTGAAGAAGCCCTGCCAGGTCGTGTAGTGCTCCGAGTCGGAGGGCTGCGAGCCCTGCCAGTGGAAGGCCGCATCCAGGTACTGGCGCGCCTCCTCGAAGTGGCCTCGGCGGGCCAGCCCCTCGATCCCGTAGGCGGTAGCGTGCAGCCAGACCGAGTCGTAGACGATGGGGCTGGTCTTGAGCGCGTAGTCGCCCTCGATGTCCAGGTCTCCGCAGATGAGGGTCCGCGGGTACAGCGTCTTGTAGAGGTTGCTGACGACCGCATCCGGGACGTCGATGCGCGCGCCGGTGGCCAGCCGGCGGTCCCAGTAGCGTTTGGCTCGAGACATGGCTTCATCGAAGCCGAGCTGGAGCCCGGCCGCCAACGCCGCCGGCTCAACGGCGACAAACGGCACAACCAACTCGACGCCGTCGCCCCTTGGCTCGACCTTCACCAGGACCTCCGTGTCGGTGGCCTTCTCCACCGAGATGCGGGCGCCGGCCACCGCGAGCACACTCCGCTCGCCGGCCACCAGCCGCACCGACTCGATGCGGGCCCCGGCCAGCCCCGACAGGGGGTTCTCCGGACCGCACCAGCGCTCGGGCGTGACTCGTAGCCAGAGGGGTGTCCCCGCAGGACCGGTCCACGCCAGGCGGACGAAGGCCCCCAAGGGCTCGTTGCCGGTGCGGACGTCCTCGCCGGCCAGGGGATAGGCCAGGGCACTCAGACAGACCCCGCCACCGGCCGCAGGCCACTCGGTGTGCACCATCGCCTGGTAGCCGTCCTCGAGGTGTTGTCGCGCCGCCGGGTCGCCGTGCCGGACGAACCCCGGCGGGTCGCCGGCCCCAAACTCGAGGAGGAAGTGCTGGGCCGGGGGGTGGCCCGTGCCGTGGGCGGAGTTGGAGCTGACCCCGATGGCGCCGTTGGACAGCACGTAGAACTCCTGGCAGACGTTCGGCCAGCCCAGGAACATGCGGCGGTGTCGGGGACCCTCGATGCGGTTGAGGAAGTACTCGTAGTCGACCTCGGGCTGGCTCGCCAGCCACTCCGAGACGCGCGGTTGCGGGGGCCGAGGCTCGGTGTAGGCAAAGGCGAAGGCGCGGTCGTCTATCCGCGGCCGCGTCTCCGGGTATCTCGTCCAGGCGTAGTACCCCTCGCTCGTCGAGAAGAACGGGCCACGGCGAGCGGTGGCGACACGGTCCAGGAGCGCCTGGCGGGCCGGCTGCTGGCTGGCGAAGTCACCGTCGCGGGTCGCGAAAACCCCCAGGTCCCTGAGCCACACGAACGGCTCGCGGCGCAGCAGGGCAGCCGACAGGGTGAACCCATAGCCAGCGGCCAACTCCACCCGGAACGAGCCATCTGCAGGCCGGGGGATCGTGCCGCCATCCGTCGCGTCCAGCACGGCCATCCGGGCCTGCGGCACCTGCACCCGGACCCCGTTCGGCAGACCCGCAGACGGGGCCAGGGGGGAGGTCCGGACCCCTTCCGTGGCGGGAACTACGGCCACCGTCCGTAGCCAGGGGCGCTCCGGCGAGACGGCCTCCCACTGCACGGTGAAGTCCTCGTACCGGGGCTCGGAGGCCGGGGCGAGGAGGCTGCGGTCGAAGGGAGTGAGGCGCAGCAGGTCGACGCAGGCCACGCCGACCGCCGCCGGGCGCAGGGTGATGGTAGTGCCTCTGGCGTCGGCCAGGGCGCCTAGGTCCTGCCAGGCGGAGCGGCCGAAGTCCGGGCTCCTGCCGGCCAGGGTCAGGTGGTGCTCCCTGCCGTTGGCGGTACGGACCTCGAGGGTGATGGACTCAGCGCGGCTGGGGCCGCGGTTGGGGTCAGCCGAGAGCACGAAGGCGCCGGAGACCGGGATGGTCCAGCGGATGGCGGCAGTCCCGTCCTCGGGCCGCAGGAAGGCCAGGCCTACGCCGATGTCGCCCGAGGGGCGCCGCCCGTAGTCCTTGAGGTTCACCAGCGGGGTGCCGGTCCAGTGGGCATCGTTGCCCAGATCGTCCAGGTACAGCAGCGGCGAGAAGACCAGTGACTCGACGCTGGTGATGGCGCCGGGAGCGCTGTCAGACCGCAGCACCTCGACGAGGTCGCCAGGCCGGAACCGGAGGCGTTTGTCCGTCACCCGGAAAAGGCCGGAGCTGCAGCGGCCATCGAACTGCGGCATGTCGTCCAGGCCAAAGGCCTCCGGTGAGGTCCCATCGGCCAGACGGGACTGGTCCACGCGGACCTCCTCGCCCAGGAAGCGGACCCCCACATCCCGGGCGCCCTGAGGATGCCGGACCCAGGTCAGGTAGAGGAAGTACTCGCCCTGCGGCGCGGCGATCTGCACGGTGGCCGGCGCCGCCGGGTCCCCTGCGCTGGCCGCCAGGTAGCGACCCGTCCGCGCGCAGGGCGACTCCCTCACCTCGAACCCGCGCGAGGACCGGAGCCGTGAGCTGTCGAGGTCCACGACGACGTCGCTGACCGCGGCTTCGGCGACGGGCGTCGCCGGGGCCCCGGCGACGCCCGTCCCGGTGAGGATCAGCACCCCCAGCACGTTGGTCCCCAGAGCGCTCTGCCACGGCGTTCCCATCGGCGGGCTCCCTGCTGGCGGCTTCACCGGAACGCGGCCTCCCGGCGCCGGACGAACTCGTCTGCGTTGGGCGGCCCCTCGGCGATGGTGGTGATCTCATTGGCCCTGAGGACGGGCTGGAACCGGCCCAGAAGGGCAGTGCCCTCTGCCTTCTGCAGCCCGTACCGGTCGGGCCAGGCGAGCTGCATGTACCAGAGCGGCAGCAGGAGCTTGCCGATGCGGTTGCGGATGACGTCGTCTCCGGCCTTGGATTCCGCCCGGGCGAGGATTGCCAGACCCTCAGCCACGAACTCCGGGGGCGTGACATCCGGCGGGTCCCAGCCGTTCATCGGGATGTGCTGCGGTATCGCCTGGGCAAGCCGGTCCATCGAGGCCAGGAACTCCATGGCCTCTGCCGCCGCCGGCCCGTAGTACCCGTCGCAGAACTCGCGCCGGAGGGCCATGGGGTCCTGCCTCGGGTCCCACATCAGTCGCGAGGCCAGGTACTGCCGCAGCTCGGCCAGTTCCCCGCCGGAGCTTTGGATATTGCCCTGCAGCATCATGCCGTTGATCCCGTGGGCGTGGTAGTACGTCACGTCCTTTGCCAACGCGACCAGGTTCGGGTTGGGGGCCAGGTAGTGCCAGAAGTTCGTGCCGTAGTGCCAGATGAACACGTTCTTCGCCACCCGCCGCCAGTCGTCCACCCCGGCCCGGAACTCCGCCCCCAGGTCCTCGCCCTCGATCCCGTGGAAGTAACAGGCATGGTGGCAGAGCCGGATGATGACGTTGTCGCGAGGTCTCGTGAGCTTGGGGGTGGCCACCGTGTAGGAGTAGGCCAGGGTATCGACGAACTTCCCGGGGCACTCTTTGGCCACGACGTCCGCAATGGCGTTGGTGAAGCGGAGGATGGGTCCATGCTGAGCGCCCTCCTCGTTGACGATGGCCGTGCAGGCGGCGCACTCGCAGGCGCCGCTGCGGTCTGGCCAGGAGTCGTTCTGCGAGAGGTCGACACTGGCGATCTCGGGGTGCTCCCGGAACAGCTTCAGGGTCTCTTCGGTACAGATCCTGAGCACGTCCGGGTTGGTGTAGCAGAGCTGGCCGCTGATGGCCTCGCCGATGCGCTTGCCGGCGACCAGGCCGAAGTACTCCGGGTGGTCGGCGAAGTACTTGCCCGGGGGGACCATGTAGCAGGCCGAATGGGCGAACGGGAAGATGAGGATGCCCTTGACGACATCCGTGGCCGCCTCCCATGGCCGTCCCAGGCACTGGTTCATGTTGGCGCCGTTCAGCCTCTGCCGCGCGGCGAAGGGCCAGTCGGCCGCGTCGTGGTAGAGGGCTTCGCGGTAGATGAACGGCGGGCTGTAGCGGACCTCGATCCCCGGCAGTGTGAGGGTCTCAGCCTTGGGCGTGATGGTGCAGTCGCGCGCCAGGAACCGGCAGCCCAGGTAGCGCTCCAGGAACACATAGATGCTGTAGAGCTGTCCCCGGTCGTCGTGGCCCAGGAGGACGACGTCGCGGCCGAGGGTCTGGAGGAGGACCCCGTCAGGGCCGAGCTCCCGGGCCTTCTCCACCAGTCCGGCGCTGGCGGCCCGCCGAGTCGGGCCGAGGAGGAACGCCGGGCTTCCCGCGGCAGCGTCCCCCTCGACGATGGGGAGCAACGCGCCGGTGGCTTCCCGCAGGAACCGCTGCAACTCCCCGGCGGCGTAGGCCAGCGCGGCGCCCCCGCCTTCCGGGACCGCGATCCGGTAGCGGCTCCCGCCCTGCGTCGCGATGACCAGGCCCTCGGCAGCCGACACCGGCAGCGCTGCGCACGCCGCCCCCGCCAGAACCAGGACCCTGCATAGCGAAGCCATGGCCATCCTCCGCGCGCCCTGCCGACGGACCCCTACGGGATCGCCTCGTAGAACAACAGTGCCGAACCGGGCGCTGCCGGGACCGCGACGGTCAGCGCCGCCAGGGCCTTGCCGTCCAGCGACCGCGTCTGCCCGGCGTCCACCCCGACGAGCGTGTACCGGTGGTCACCGGCCACGGCCCGCACCGAGACCGCTACCTTGTCCTGCAGGCACTTCTCCCGCCGGAACACCAGGACGAAACCGGCGTCCAGGTCGGCGCGATGGAACTGCCAGCCAAACCAACGGTCCTCGTCTGCGACCTCTGGGAGCAGCGGGTAGAAGTCACCTAACATCAACGGCCTTAAGCGCTTATATAGCTCAACCGTGCGCCTGGCGCTCGCCAGGGTGTCCGGCTTGGCGAGGTTGCTGCACAGGATATTCCCAGCGGTCATGGCACTGCGGAAGGCATAGGCCGGTTCCAGGGCGAAGTTGCCGCAGCCGTGCAGGGGTATCCAGCGGTAGAGCCCCGCGTTCTGGAGTTGGTCGGCGGCAGGGCTTGGGCCGTTGCACTGCAGGTCGCTGTGCCAGAGGGGCAGGCCGCGCTTGCAGGCCTCGATGTCGAGTCGCCGACCGCCGCTGGCGCAGTTGTCAATGACCAGGCCGGGGTGCCGCTGCCGGAGCGTGTCCCAGAACTCATAGAGGCCCTCCACATGCCGGATCTCGGTGATACCCCGGCGGTCATCGGCGTCGTTGGCGCGCCAGAACCCCAGCGGCTGGATGTTGAAGTCCCAGCGGACCCAGTTCAGTTGCGCCAGGGCCACCTGCGTGTCAATGGTGTCCAGCAGCCAGGCGCGGGCCGCGGCGTCATGGAGGCGGTACAGGCGGGAGCCTTCATCCTGCTTCATCACCCACTCGGGGTGTTCTCTGTCGATGCGTGTCCCGGGCGCCACGCGTTCCGGCTCGAACCAGAGCAGGTACTGGAGGCCGTTGGCGTGTGCGGCCTCGCCGATGGGCTTGAGGCCGCGCGGGTACTTGGCCAGGTCGGGCTCCCAGGTGCCGGTGCCATTGGGGAAGCCGCCCGGGTACCACTGCTGCGGATCCATATCCGACCAGAAGACCTCGATGCCGCGCTCGGCCAGCGGCTTCATCATGCGCAGGTGGGGCCCCTCGTAACTGCCGTCCGGATCGGTCTCGGCGACGCTGCCGCAGATGGGGGGAAAGACGAGGTGGCCATCCCGTCGTGGCGCATAGTTCCGCAACACCAACTGGCGGAAAGAGTTATTGCCGTGGATCGGATCCTCCCCGGTCCAGAACAGGAGCACTATGCTGGGGCTGCGCACCACCTCGCCTGGCCGCAGGCGGAAGCGCGTCTCCTCCATCCCGGCGCGGAGGGTGACCGCACCCTCACCGGCGCGTCCGAAACCTGCCTGCCACTGGCCTGACCAGCCCACGGCGAGGACCGCGCCCCGGCCGTCGGCAGCAACGTTGAAGTAGGGCATATGGCCATCCGAAGAGCGCCCCCCGACCGGGGCCAGGACGATGTCGGCGCCGCTGCGGATCTCCTCCTGCACCGGCAGGAAGCTCCTGGCCGAGTTGCTGTCGCCCAGCGAGTGGTGCAGAACGGCCCGCACCCCCGGCGCGCACGGCAGCGACACGTCCAGGGCCCGAACCCCCTCGACCACCGGGCTGTCGACCGTTCCCGTGTTCTCCAGGAGAAGCACCCAGTCTACGGCCGGGCAGTCGTGGTACTGGATGACCTGGCAGCGGACCCGCAGCGGTCCTCCGGTCTCCTGCCAGAGCACCGTGTGCTCGACGCGGTTGGGGTCGAGCTGCCGCGACGTCTGTTGCCGGTCCCAGCCCCCGAGGAGGTCGGCAGAGCGGGTCCCGTGGTACACGAAGGAGAAGGGGGCTGCTCCCGCCTCTCCCCAGTGGGCCTGGAACCACTCACGGGTCGTCGCCAGCTCCGCGACCGCGGGCCGGCTCCCATACCAGGGCTCCTCTGCTGCGGCCAGCGAGCCCCCGATGAGCAGCAACGGCAGGATGCTTGCAGGTGTTCTCATGAGGCTGTCTCCAGCAGCTACCCGATACCCGCAACCGGCTTCCAGTAACCGGCTTCAGGCGACCGGCTTCCGGCGACTGGCAACCGGCCACCGCATGGACCACGCCACAGGATACGCCCGGACCCCGGGTCCGCAAGCGCGGCGACCGCCGTCGAGGGGCGGCCCCACCGGGGCGTGCGCCCGGCGGCAGGGGTTTGTCGCGACGCCCTAAGGCGTTTCCTTGCCCCGGAAAGGGCTTCCGCCTGCGGCGGACCCGCCTCTGGCGGGGAAGCCCTCACGACGAACCCCAGATGCGGGCGCCGCCGAAGTGACGCCAGTGCGCTGCCCCCGCGGCGCTGGCCAGCCTAGAGGCCACACGGCCGCGACCAGCAACCGGCAACTGGCCACCGGCGTCCGGCGGCCGGTGGCGGCGGTCTCTCAGCGGGCCGGCGGCCAAGGGGCCAGGCTCGCACCGGCAGGACGCGGACGGGTGGGTCGCCAGCGCAGGGCCCCGTACGACTCATAGCCGATGTCCAGCCAGGGCGTTTCCAGCCGGCAGCCGCCCTGGTGACGCGACGTCAGGGCGGCCTCCAGCACGCCGCTGGTCAGCACGGTGCGCTCCACTGGGTAGGTCGGCCGGCCGCTGAGGAACATCTCCTCGATGTTGAGCCCGAGGTAGCTGAAGTGGGCATAGGCCCCGACGGCGCCGCCGTGCCCATGGGCGTAGATCTCGGTGGCCCGGATCGCACTCCCTACCCGTGCCGCGTAGGCGAGGTCTGTCACGTACCCGTTGAGCATCAGCACCGCGCCCCGGGTCCCGTCACGGTACTCGAGGAGGAACAGGGCCGGCTTCTGACAGTGCTCCTGCATGCTGCCGCTCGGCTTGTTCTCGATGCAGGCACAGGCGGCCTCGGCCAGATCCAGCGACCAGCGTCCAGTGCGCGCGGCCTGCCACACGGCCTCGCCCTCCAGGCAGGTCACGGCCCTGACCCCGGTCTCGCCGCCGCGGCGACGTTCCAGCATGCACTGGAGCCCTTCGAGGGCGTGGAAGCCATAGATGTCCAACCCGGAGAAGCCGATGGCGATGGCCTCGCTGACGGGGGTGCCCACCTCGTGCTCCAGCCAAGGCTTGCGCCAGCACAGGGGGATGCTGGAACCGGCCATGAAGGGTGCGCCCAGCCCCCTGGCCCGGTCATACATCCATTTGATGTCGTGCCAGTTGTAGGAAAGGTGCTTGTCGTTGAAGAGGGGCACTGCCCGGCCGCTGGTGGCCATCACCCCGCAGATCTGCTCCATGAAGTACTTGCGCGGGAAGAGGTGCTGTTCCTTCTCGTTCCAGGCGTAGTCGCCGTGCTCACCGATCAGCAGTACCCCGTCCACCGCCAGTTGGCCGGTGCCCAGGGTGAGGGCCTTGACGATGCTGGGGTAGATGGGCACCCCGTGCTCGGCGGCGATGCGTCGGCCGATGTCGGCGCTTTCCCAGATCGAGGCGCCGGCGACCTCGGGGAACTGGTCGATATACATGGACGCGATCTGCACGCGCGGCGGCTGCAGCCCCTCGTCCGTGGGGAAGCCCTTGAGGAACTTGGTGACGAGGACGTCGGCGTGGGAGAGAGACCGGTACTCCGTAATGATGGCGGCGATTCGCTTCATCGCATGGTCCTTGCCTGGGGCCTCACCAGGCCTGGCCGCGGGCTGCCGACGACCACTACGCCGGCCGAGGACGACCGGCGCTCCACGCGCTCAGGCCCCAGGCCTGGCGCAGAACCGGCGACCGCAGGGCCCATCCCGACACCCTGACCGGAGAATACCCCCCGGCGGGGCCCAGTTCAACCCCTTGCCATCGGCCGAGCGCTGGGTATCTTCCCCTCCCGGGGGGATCGCACCCCGGTGACGCACGGACCGCCAGAGCCGCCGCGCCTGGCGTCAGGCGTCGTCAGGCCGGACCAGGAGCACCATCGTGCCGACGAAGCATCAGGCGTCGCCTGCCGCCCGCAGACTCCCTCGTCCCGCGGGCGGCATCAGGCTCTTGCTGGGAGCGTTCGCCATGGTCACGCTGTCGAGGACTGCCTGCGCGCTGGACGTGTCGCCTGGGGAACTGGCCGAGGCCCACCGGTGGGTGACGGCGTGCTTCGAGGGGACCACGGCCAGCGTGGCGCTGGACCCCGGCCTCGAGGTCCTGAGCAACTACGACCTGGTGCAGACGAATGCCCGCTTCGGCAAGCCGCTGAAGCTCGCCGGCATGAAGTACGCCGACGGGCTCTTCTGCCATGCCCCGAGCCGGATCGTGGTGCGCCTGCCGGCCCCGGGCTCTGCCTTCACGGCGGTCGTCGGGGTGGACAGCAATGAGCAGACCTCCGGCGGGCGCGGCAGCGTCGTGTTCAGCGTCACCGTGGGCGGCCAGGAGAGGTCCCGCTCGGACCTGCTTCGGGAAGGCATGCCGCCCGTGCCGGTCCGGGTCGACCTGGGCGGTGCCCGGGAACTCGTCCTCGAGGTCGGCGATGGCGGCGACGGTTTTGCCTGCGACCAGGCCGACTGGGCCGAGGCTGCCATTGCCCTCGCCGACGGCCGCCAGGTCCGACTGGCCGACCTGCCCATGGCAGGCGGCCCGGCCGTGGTGACCCCCGGGACGCCGCCTATCTCGTTCGTCTACGGCGGCAGACCCTCTGCCGAGCTGCTCAGCCAGTGGCCCGTGGAACGGACCCGCCAGCGCCTGGACGCGCAACGCACGCAGCGCACCGTCACCTACCGCGACCCCGAGACGGGGCTGATCGTGCGCCTGGTGGGCATCCAGTACCTCGACTTCCCCACCGTCGAGTGGACGGTCTACTTCAGGAACCCTGGGACCGCGGAAACGCCTCTGCTGGAGAGTATCCAGGCCCTGGACATGGCCCTGGAGCGCGGGCACTACGGGGAGTTTCTGCTACACCATGCGGTGGGGAGCCCCTGTGCCGTCAACGACTACGCGCCCCTGGAGACACGCCTGGATCCCGGGACCGAGAAGCGTATTGGTGCTGCCGGCGGCCGCCCCACCAACTCGGACCTGTCCTACTTCAGCCTGCAGGTGCCGACCGGGCACGGCCTCATCGCCGTCGTCGGCTGGCCTGGCCAGTGGTCGTCGGCGTGGACTCGCGATGGGGCCATCGGGCTGCGCCTGCGGGCGGGCCAGGAGCTCACCCGCCTGAAGCTGCTGCCAGGCGAGGAGATCCGCACGCCGCTCATCGTCCTGCAGTTCTGGACCGGAGACTGGATTCGGGCCCAGAATCTGTGGCGACGGTGGATGATCGCACATAATCTCCCGCGGCCGGGCGGACAGCTCCCCGAGCCGACTCTCTTCGGTTGCAGCTCGCACCTCTTCAACGAGATGGTCGACGCCAACGAGGCGAACCAGAAGCTCTGCCTGGACCGCTACCTGGAGGAGAAGATCCCGGTCCGTTACTGGTGGATGGATGCGGGCTGGTACCCCTGCGCCGGCGTCGGCTGGCCCAAGGTCGGCACCTGGGAGGTCGATACCGCCCGCTTCCCTGGCGGCCTCCGCGCCATCAGCGACTACGCCCACGGCAAGGGGGTAAAGACCATCGTCTGGTTCGAGCCGGAACGGGTCCACCCGGATACCTGGCTGACCCAGAACCACCCCGAGTGGATCCTCGGCGGCGCGGCGGGCGGTCTGCTCGATCTCGGCAACCCCCAGGCCCGGGAGTGGCTCATCGGGCGCGTCGACACGCTCATCACGGAACAGGGCATCGACCTGTACCGCCAGGACTTCAACATGGACCCGCTTAGCTACTGGCGCGCCAACGATGCCCCGGACCGCCAGGGAATCACCGAGATCCGCCACGTCGAGGGCTACCTGGCATACTGGGATGAACTCCGTCGCCGGCACCCCGACATGCTCATCGACACCTGCGCCTCCGGCGGCCGGCGGAATGACCTGGAGACCCTGCGCCGGGCCGTCCCGCTCTGGCGTACAGACTGGCGCGGCGACACCACCGGCACCCAGTCATGCACCTACGGCATCTCCCTGTGGATCCCGCTCTCCGGCACCGGGGCTGTCGAGGTCGACTCCTACACCTTCCGCAGCAACATGGCTCCCTTCACGAACTGCCTGTTCGACGTGCGCGACCGGCGCCTCGACTACAACCTGCTGCGGCGGCTGGTGGCGCAGTGGCGCGCCGTTGCCGACTGCTGTCTGGGGGACTTCTACCCGCTGACCGCTTACAGCACGGGCAGCGATGCGTGGATGGCCTGGCAGTTCGATCGGCCGGATGCCGGCCAGGGGGTCGTCCAGGCGTTCCGCCGCGAACAGTGCATCTTCGAGACCGGCCGCCTCAAGCTGCGTGGCCTGCAACCCGCGGCCCTCTACCGGGTGGTCGACCTCGACACCGAGGCGCTCCGCCAGGTGGGCGGTCGGGAGCTCATGGACAAGGGGCTCCTGGTGAGCATTCCCGACCAGCCAGGCTCGGCCATCCTCCGCTACGAGCGAGCGGAGTGATACTGGCCCTGCGTCCGTCCTCGAGCCATGGCTGCGAGGTGAGCCGACCCATCCGCCAGCGGCCCTGGAGCGCGGCATCTCCGCATGCCGCTGCCGGGTTGCGGGGAACCCGGCCTCCATAGGTCCGACGCCTACGCCAGCAGCTCTGGAGCGCGGCATCTCCGCATGCCGCTGCCGGGTTGCGGGGAACCCGGCCTCCATCCGGGGGGTGGCCAGCGGGAGCGGGGGTCCAGTGCGTCCGGCAAGGCGAGCCCTGCCCAGGCCCGCGGCGCGTCACTGCGGGCGATTGAGCAGCGCGTAGATCCTCAGGCGCCAGAAGAGGTCCTCCGAATCCCCCAGCACCTGTGCCAGGTCGGCCTCTGCCGTCCAGTCCCCCGTGTCCGCCTGTGCCTTCAGCGCCGCGATCTTCGTCACCAGTTCGTCGATCTTGGGCTTGAGCGGCTTGCCATCGTCGGCCGCTTCGGCCAGCAGTGTCGCCGCCTCGGCCTTCAGCTTCGCCACGTCGGTTGCGCTCACGGCCCGCGGTCGGAAATCGGCCTCCTGGAGCTGCGCCAGGTCTGCCGCACCGTGCGCTCTGAGGTAAGCCCCCGCCCCGGCATTCGTCTGGCCGGAAAAGTCATACAGCGCCAGGCGCAGATGCCCGGCCCCGGGATCGACGGTGACCTCTGTCATCACCGCATAGTCCCCGAGGATCACCTTGCCGTCCGTCACCCCCTGAGGCGCGATGATCGCCGCGCACGGCCCATTCCCCTCGCCCTTGGCCGTGTCGAAGATGGCGTCGTAGTAGTAGAGATAGGTATCCTCGCCGGGGACGAGTGCCAGCGTCTGGGGTTCCTGCTGATCGGTCCGGGGCGTCTGGCAGTGCCGCTCGCCCTTCCGGTGGTGGAAGCTCGTGAAGAAGCTCGGGTAAGCGCGCAGGGTCACCTTGACGGCCTTGACGGCACCCGGCGTCAGCGGCCGCCAGCTCAGGTCACACCCTACGTGGTCACCCCCGGGCAGCAGCACCACCCGCAACGCCACGCTGGCGTCAGGGTGGGCCCACGCTGCCTGGAAGGAGCCCCGCTCGCCGGACTCCAGCACGCGCATGTCCGTGAGCGTGTAGGTGATGGCGTCCTTGCCGTTGATGAACACCTCCAGGAAACCGCCGCCGTAGAAGTTCCCCGACCATGGTTCCGGCATGCCGAAGTGCCCCTCGGAGGAGGGGTGCACCTCTCCGTGCGAGGGGTCGTAGCAACCGCTGTAGACAAAGGCATACCGGCGCTTGCCCGAATCGAGCGTCACGGTCTGTCTCTTCACCGGATGCCCCGAGGCACACTCGTAGGTGGCGGGGTTACCCTTGAGGCCGCTGTCGGTGACGGACACGCTCCCGGCCGGCTTCTCCGCGGCGGTCGCGACCAGCGCCGCGGCCGTGAGCAGCCACCCCAGCCCCGCCGCTCTGGTCATGGGTCTCATGTTGCCCTCCCGTGCCGGCGAACCGCCAAGGCGCGGCCGCCGGAGCTATTTCATGGTCCACGTCGCCTGCGCGCTCTGGCCGCTGAACAACTCCGTCGCCCGTACGGTCCATTCGCCGGGCCGGTCGTTGAAGGCCGGCAACAGCTCGATGCTCCCTTTGCCTCCCGGCAGCAGCACCGGCTGGCGTCCCCACAACGGCCGATCGCCGGCAGGATCGAGGACCTCCACGTACACGGCCTGCTTCGCTGGCGACGCCGCCGGCACGTCCACCTCGAGGGTCACCGTCACCGGCTGCCCCGGCGTCGGGGTGGCGGTCGAGAGGCTGACCCGTAGCGGCCCGATCCGGAACGGCAGGGCCGCGAAGAAGCTAGCCCGGCCCCAGCGCAGCTCGGTGTCGACGCGGCTGACCTCGCCCAGGTACTTCCGGGCCCGCAGGTCGTAGACGTGCGCGGCAGAGGACAGGCCGATCCGCGCGGGCACCGGGGCGCCGGCGACCGTCCCGGACTTGGGCGCAAACCACTCATTCCGCATCTGCTGCCACAGGCCGAAGACCAGCGCGTCGCCGTTCCGCCAGACCCGGCTCTCGCTCAGCGGCAGCGGGGCCCCATCGGGGGCGCTGATGGCGACGAGGCCCTTGACCCCCGCGGCCGCATACAGCCCCCGCAGCAACAGGCGCGTCTGCTCGGCCTGCGGGTCGCCCGTCCTGGGCGGCGTCACGGCGAAGTTGAGCAGGATCGCCTGCCCCTTCCCCAGTTTGTTGACCAACAGCAACGGCGCCGCTCCCGCCGCCGCGAGTGCCTGGGCCCCGGCCACCTGCGTCTCCGGGTCGATCTTCGCACCCGCCAGGTTCATGTCGATCTTCGTGCCGCCCAGCGTGGTGCCGACCATGCCGGTCCCGGCGACGGACTTGCCGCGCCCTGTCCGCCGGATGCCGAACACATCGTCCAGCAGGCCCTGCGTCAGCGGCTTGCAGTGCTCGTTGTAGACGGCGGGCCGCAGGTCGGCGAGGACCGTGCCGCCGTCCTGGACGAACTGGCGGATGGTCTGTGCCTGTTCTGCACTCATGGCCTGGGCGAGGGGCAGCCACAGGGCCCTGAAGCCGCCCTGCTTGAGCGCGCCGGCGGCGAGGGTCCTGTCCGTCACGTAGCGGAAGTCCAGTCCCAGATCATAGGTCAGTTGCGTCCAGGTCTGGTGGGAGCTCTCCGCGGTGGTGAAGTCCTTGGTGTCTTCGAGGGACGAGGCCAGCGCCGAGGGCAGCGAGTAGAAGACCGCGATGCCGCTGTCGGTCATCTCCGAGCGCAGGAGCAGGTCGCCAAGGCCCTCGCGCACCGGCTTCATCTCGTGGGTCACATCCGCCGTGGCGTCCCAGTAGTCGAAGGTCGGCCGAACGTAGCCCCAGAAGGAGCCGACGCCCGACCACATCCAGTACCAGACGCTGTCCATGTTCTTCATGACCATGCGCCAGGCGGCATCAGACAGGGCGTCGCCGGTCTTGGAGTAGCCCATCCAGTTGGACCGCACCCGGTCGCGCGGATAGACCGAGCGGACGATATCGTCGCCGATGCTGGGGTAGGGGCCGTAGAACGGGTTCATCCCGCAGATGGCGTCGTAGTCGTCGCCGAAGCCACCGGTCCCCTCGAAGCCCGTCTTGGCCAGCGGATCATTGGCCAGGTAGGCCTTGCCGAACCGGCCCGAGAACTGCGCCAGGTTGTTGCGGGCAAAGGCCTGCCGGTCATACCAGCGCGGGAAGTTGGTGCGCTGCGAGGCGTTCTCCATATTGTCCTTGGGGTCCAGGAGGTCGGCCTCCTCGAAGGACGCGTAGGTCGTACCCCAGGACTCGTTGAGCTTCTCGAGGGTGCCATACTGGCCCTGCAGCCAGCGCCGGTAGGCCGCGATGCACGAGGGACTGACGCAGCAGCCGCGGGTGACGCCCTCGTCGCCCAGCGAGTAGACGAACACACCCGCCTCGCGGTGGTGCTTCTGGTTGTCCACGATCTTCTGCACGTAGGCGGCCACTGCCGCCTCGTCATTCCAGCACACGGGCAACATGAACCCCTTCTCGTCCTTGGGGTCGAGGATGCGGGTGCTGTAGGGAGCCACGCTGACGTCGCAGGCCTTGAGCACCTCGGGCGTCTCCCGCTCACTGAAGCTGCCGATGAGCGAGATACCGTAGCCCGCTTCCTTGAGCTGCTGCCAGACGTAATACCCCAGCGGGTCCAGAGGCGTGTCCCACATGGTGAAGTTCATCTGCCCGTGGCGACGCTTGGGGACCGTGAACGAGGCCTGCTTCAGCTCGATCTCATCGCCGCCGGACCGCAGCGCCGCCTCGACCCGCATCAGGATCGTCGCGAAGCCGTCGGGCTGGTAGGTGAACGGGTACTCCACCCGACCCGCTACCACCGGGATGTCCTCCTGTCGCAGGACGCGCTGGTAGCTGTCGCGGAACCGCAGTTGCAGCACGCTCCCGGCCGGCGGTGTCCCCCGCAGCATCGCCTTGCCCTTGAGGGTCTCCCCGCGCTCGACGTAGGTGTCGTCGACGCTGACCGTGTCAAGGCCGCAGTCGCTATCGACGACGAAGCTGGCCGCCCCGCAGGCCTCGGTGCCGCGTGCGCTCGTCACCACGGCATTCACGTAGTAGTCCCCGGCCCGCAGGCTCCCGACCTCGACGCCGAAGAAGCTGTTTCCGCCCGGTATGGAGACCTTCGCCGGAGGCACGGTCTGAACCTGCCCGTCCTCTGCCCGCACGATCTGCATGGCCATGGTCCCCTGGAAGGCGGCACCCGCGGCGGACACGACCGTGAAGCCCGCGGCCCTGCCGGGTTGCGCCCGGTTGACGTGCATGGGCTTGGCCGGAGGCCCCGCGAGGGCCACACCCCCCTCCAGCCCCGCCGCCCACCGCGCCGCCCGCCCCACCAGCAGCATCCAGTAGTCGACCTCGTGCAAGGCCCGGAACGAAAAGGGCTTCGTGGGCATCAGCGCCTGGGAGGGGTAGCCGAGCCGCACGCAGCGGCCCTTGCCCAGGGCGTAGGCCGTCACCCATTCGGCCAGGTTCCTGTCGTCCACCGTGGGCAACGCCTCGACCAGCGCCGCCGGCAGGGCCACCTTGCGCTTCTCGGTCATGAACTCGCTGCCGTGGCCGCAGCACAGCAGTCCGGTGCCCTTGGTGACGCGGGCGAGGACCTCGTACTGCATCTTCAGTGGCAGCTTGTCGACAGGGAAACCGCCGATGACGATCAGTTGCCAGGGCTGACTCAGCAGCCGCTCGGCACGCTCGGCACCCAGGGCGTTGCCATGAAAGTCCCACTTCTCACCCGCGCCGCCGTAGTACACCGCCTCCGCCTGCAGGTCAAAGCGTTGGCCGAGCTCGACGACCTCGCGCAGGCGCGTGCCCTCGTCGGCCCAGGTGCCGTCGTAGTTGCCCATGGTGATGAAGAAGAGGGCCCGGATCGGCCCCCCAACGTAGTTCGCGCCCCAGTCCACGTGCGGCGTGGCCACGCCGGTCTGCAGCGAGTGATCGAACTCCACCTCCTGGGCCGTGGTGGCCGCCCGGGCACCCAGGCCCACCAGGCAGGCGAGCAGACAGAGAGCGAAGGTCCGTTGCTTCATGGCCTGGCCTCCCGCATACGGGTCAGTTTTCCCTGAGCAGCTTGCTGATGAGGTACGTGTACTGCAGCCTGTAGGACTGCTCGTTCAGCGCCTGGAGCCGGTTCAGCGAGGCCCGCATGTCGGTGGTGCCGGCGAGGCCGCTGGCCTTGCCCGATGCCTCGATCCGCCTCCATTCGTCCAGCAGCTTGCGCGCCGCGTCGCCGAACGCGGCATCCGTGCCGGCCTCTCTGAGCGCCAGCCGGTACTGCTCTCCCTGGGCGGCCGCGGCCTGGACCTGCTCCCCCATCGTCTGGCGGTATGCCGCGTTCAGCCTCTCGGTGATGGCCGTAGCCGTGTCGGCACTGCCCGTCTCGGCGCTGAAAGCCAGCCCCGCGAAGTGCTCCGGTTCGAGGAAACGTGACTGCAGCGCTGGCCAGGAGGTGAACTTGTCGCCCCCGGAGCGCACGGTGAAGATGTTTCGGCAGACCGCTCCGCGCCACTGGTCCCCACTCTTGGGGGCCGCCTTGAGCACCGCCGCCGGGATGAGTACCTCGATGCTGTACGAGTCGACGGCAGTCTTCGCCGCTGCGGTGATCCGGGCGGCCTCCGGCCCGCCCTCGCCCGACCCCCTGGCGCCGCCGGCGGTCACCCCGATCTGGTACACCTGCTGGGCCGGTTGCAGGAAGATCTCCAGGCTGTCCTCGGCCCATGTTTCGCCGTAGTCCCGCGCGCTGGGCTTGAGCAGCGCCGCATCCGGCTCCTCGCATACGACCGCGACACACAGCCCCCGCTCATCCCAGAGCATCTGCACGCTGGTCTGCTTGGCCTTCGTGTAGCCGCCGCCCAGCACCGAGAAACCAGTGACCTGGGGCGCACACCGCCAGGCCGGGTCGCTCCGCACCTCGCCGTCCACCGTCACCGGCACGGCCGCCCGCAGAATCGGGTAGTCCGGGAGGCCTGCCTGTAACCCAGCCCCGGCGAGGAGCGCCATGGCCAGCACCATCCGGCGGTTCATACCGGTTCTCTCCTGGCAAGGAGGAACGCCCGCTCTGTCAGAGGCGAGCGCGAAGACCCAGTCCGCCAGCCCCACGGCCGCATCTGGAGACCCATGAGGGGTGAGCTGGACCGCTTCGTCCTGCGATAACGTGGTCCGGCAAACGCATTCCACCAACCCGCTGCCGGCGTGCACCGGTACCCCTCCCGGGAGCCTGCGGTCCCCTGGCCAGTGCCGCCAGTGCTTGCCAGCCGACGAACGCGACATGGAGGAAGCCGCCGCAGGCGAGCCCTCGCCGCGCTCCGTCGGCACCCCCGCCTCCACCCCGCTCCGGCGCAGGGCCTCGAAGGGGGTCCCCGCCGGCGCCCCGGCCCGCTGCACCAGGGCCGCCAGCGTCCGCTGCAGAGCCCGTAGCGACAGGTGACCGGCACCGTTCCCGGCCGCCGACGGAAACAGCCAGTCCCCCGGGCCGCAGCCGCGCACGCAGCGCGCCAGCACCCGCCGGCAACCCGGCGGCACGACCGCCTTCTGCCGCCGCCCCCCGCGCCCCAGGTACCACACCTGCCGACAGCCGCGGCCCAGGTCCCGCCGG
>Ga0172371_10002905_pt1 | contig 26889 bp, 18 predicted proteins | sample Lak12m_FD_114543 | JGI IMG/M metagenome (GOLD analysis project Ga0172371, IMG submission 114543) | Freshwater microbial communities from Kabuno Bay, South-Kivu, Congo - kab_022012_12m | ecosystem: Environmental > Aquatic > Freshwater > Lake | place: Democratic Republic of the Congo: South-Kivu... | reverse complement strand
TCTTTTCCGCCCGCCTCGCCCCGCCTGAAATCCCCATAGACCAGCGCCCTGCCGGCGGGATTCGTTCAACCGGCAAGTTGCGAGCATGCGCTTCGCGACGCTCGCAACCCGCTATGAGTTAACAGACTGTTCAAAAAGCGTCGTGAGCCCGTTCAAAATGACCCAGCTGCAAGGTGCGCTCGAAAAGCCGCGAGCTACGGCGTACTTCAGTGCGCCGTAGCGAGTGGTTTCGCGCGCACGAGCCCCGAGCTGGCGAGGGACGAGCTCGAGTAGACAGGCGTGATCCTCGCGCGTCGCCAGCTCCGCACTCGAGGGCCATTTTTGACGGGCTCCTAACCACTGGCGGCGAGTACGTTGCTCCTGATCTGTTCGCGCATCTCCGGCGTCACGCCGAGGGCCGACGTCAAGTACTCGTCGACCGATCCGTATTTCTCACGGATCGTGTCGAGCGCTGCCTTCAGATATTCGCGGCGTGCCTCGAGCAGCGGTACCAGAGCGTCCGGACTGGTGCGGAAGAACGAGTAGAGCGAGATCCAGCGCAGCACGAAAGCGTAGAAGTTGCGCCGGTACTGGTTGGTCAGCATGTAGTCTTCGTAGACCGTCTCTTCCGCTACGCCGAGCGACAACAAGATGAGCGCGGACGCGAAACCGGTACGGTCCTTGCCTGCAGTGCAGTGGAGCACCGTCGGAAGGTTGTCCGGCGCGGCGATCTTGCGGAACAGCGCGGCCCACTGCTCGGTGTAGTCGGTAACGAAACCTCGGTAGGTGCGCAGCATGAGGTCGCGCGTGGCCGCGGCCGACAATGCGCCGGACCGGATCTTCTTGCGTACCATGTCCGGATCGAGGCCGGTCTGCTCGACGGTCAGGTTCAACCACTCCGGCGGATCGTGCTGTTGCGTCCCGACTTGCCGTCCAGACGGAAACTCGCGATCGGGAGCCTGAACACGCTCGCGCTCGGAGCGGAAGTCGCAGATCAACTTGATGCCGACTCCGGCCAGGTATTTCAGGTCGCGGGGGCTCAGTCCGGAAAGATCGTTGGAGCGATACAACCGGTTCCAGCGCAGCGCCCGCCCGTCGGTAGTCGTGTAGCCTCCGAGGTCGCGGAAGTTGTCGGGCCCGTCGAGCGGTAATCGCCGTTCCGAGGTGATCACCGGAGCGCCGCCGGCAGCCGGCACGAGTTGGTAGTAAAGGCGAAACCGGTCGTTGACGAACGGTGAGGCGGTCCTCGACAGCGTCACGGCGGACCGGGTAGTGCGCACCAACGGACGGCTGCGATCGATTGTTTCCGGTGCGAGACCGGCGAAGATTTCGACCGGACCGGCAGCGAGCGTCGGCTGCCAGCTCACGGTGACGGTGTTCTCGTCGATGCGTTCGACGGTCGGTCGTGCGACCTGCGCAGGCGTTACTTCGAGGTTGCGCGCCGACGTGTAGGCACATCCGGCCACGACGACGGTGACCGCGAGGGCGGCGATTGTGGGTAGTCTCATGGTCGATGTGTCGGGTCTGTAACGATCGCGCGGGGCCGGGGCGCCGCGCCGCACCGTGGCCGTGCGCGCGGCAAGTTCGCGATGCGATTTCGCAAAGGCGCCTCAGAAGCCTGGCGGGATCGGTCGCAGCGGGTGGTAGACCATTGCGCCGCACTGGCCTTGGGCTTTGAGCTTCTGAATGACATCGACGAGGGCCTTGCGTCCCTCTACCTGGGCGAGGACTTGGTGCTGCGGCCTCACCCGGAAGACGGTGTAGGTCGAGGAAAAGAATCTGTTCGAGACGTCACAGAGATTGGGTCGGCAAACCGCTCGGATCGTGGTCTCGGTCACTGCCTCCGTGATCTGCAAACTTCCGTATTCTCCATTGGTACATCCAGTCACTTTGAACCCGGCCGTATCGCCTTTTTTGAGGGGCACCGCGGCCGCGTAGACACTGGTTGCTCCGATCATCATCGCGACGATACCCGCGAAACAGCTCGTTCTCTTCATTTCAGCATCCTTCTGCGGCGCGCCTTCCACGTGGTTCGAACAATAGCGTCTGGCGCGTCGGCAGTAACGCAGCCGATTATGGCCAATTCTCACCAGCCTGTCGATGCGGTTTCGCCGGATGATGCCGGCTCAGCGTTGCCTGCGATCTGCCGCGACGTGCCGCCGGAGCTGTCGATGCGGTTTCGCCGGATGATGCCGGCTCAGCCGCGCGGCCGTCGAGCTTTTCGTCGTTGGGTGGTGCGCGCGCTGCGGTGCTCGCTCCGGTGACGGATCGCCGCGTTCCTCCGTCACTTCAGGAACAACACCTTGCGATCGAGCGGGTGCCCAGCACCGATCTTGCGAATCTCACTTCAGGAACAATACCTTGCGATCGAGCGGGTGCCCAGCACCGATCTTGCGAATCTCACGGTTGAATTCGAATCCCCGGGCGCTCTCGAACGATGCGGGCTTGATCCGGTAAAACTGTATCGTCTCGGGCGTGAACTTCGCTTCGTGGAGCGGCAGGTCACGCAGAGTTGCGGCCTCCAGTGCCTTGCGCCCGGCGAAGCGGCACACCGGCACACTCTTGATCCGCGTGCGGCCGACCTCGCCGAGCGCGACGTTGTCGCCGTAAAGCCAGTGGTAGAACGCGTCGCGCCGGTTGGAGATGTAAGCCCTCACCGGTGTGTGTTCGAGGCTCTTGTAGGCGAGGTAGTACTGCACCCCCATGACCTCTCTCGTGCCGTCGCCGCGCAGGTCGAAGACGTCGTAGCACTGGGGGAGGTTGCGGAAGGTAGGAATTCGCGTCAGCGCCTCGGACTCTGTCGGCACGATCTGGCGCAGTTCGCTCATGTGGCCGGAAGCCAGGCGCGTGCAGCCGTGCGAAGTCGGGCCGCGGCTGACGATCCACAGATTCTGGAATGGTTTGCCGTCGCGTTCGCTGGTCGTCTTGTTCCACTCCTTGGGAAGGAACGAGGTGCTGCCGAGCTGGCAGCGTACGCCGGCGTTGTGGAACGCGTTGTAGCTGATTCCTCCGGCATGTTGGTAGGCGAGCAGTGGGATGAAGCCGTAGCCGGGGTTGTTCGACAGGTAGTCGACCATCCCGGTGATCCCGCGCCCCTGTTCGCGGCGCATCAGTGGCCACACCCCGGTGGCGCCGAAGTCCGGCAGGCGCTCGCCATTGTAGGTTGTGGTCGCATCGACGGTGCCGGCCGGATAGATCGCGGTGAACTCGATGGCATCGACGAAACCGCCGACGATGCGGTAGTGCCCGGCAGCGGTGCGTTCGAGAAAAGACTGCGCGGCGCTGCGGAAGGCGGGCGCGTCGGGGTCGCCGCTGCGCGCCGCATCGGCGGCGCTCGAGAGGCTTGCGTCCGCGTCGGTGGCGAGTTCGGTGAGGTTTAGGCGTCCGGGCAGGATCGCGTTGGCGGCGTCGAGCCTGCCCGCTGCCGAAGCGAGGTCGGCTGCGAGCAGCGCGGCGTGCCAGCGCGCGGCGAGCGTATCGAGCGGGATGTGGATGCGGAACACCCGCTCGGGGTTGAGCGTGCTGAGGATCTCGACGCTCTTCTGCCGATAACCGTCGCGGCCGAGCTTGGCACGGGCCACGATCGCGCCGCTGACATCGACTTCGCGCAGACGCTGCACGAACAGTTCGTACTGCCGGTTGACCGACAGCTCGATCACCTTCGTGTCGATCAGTTGCTGGTAGACTTCGTGACGCTGCTCGAGGTCGTCGAGGTAGGCGTCGATTTCGGTTTCGCCCACAACCAGCGTCACGCGCACCTGGTTGCCGCGCGATAGTTCGATGTGCACACGCGAGGGATCCTGGGTACGCGGTGCGAAGCCGGTGTAGAACGACGGCTCGTACCAATGGAAGAAGACGCCCTGAGGCGGCTGGCTGCCGTCCCAGGTGGCATCGCCGGCGTCGAGCGCCGCGGTGGCGATAGACGCCGGTGCGGCCAGTGAGCACAGCAGTGCGAACGCGACAGCGGCCGTTGCTGCTCGGACCGACATCACTTCAATACCTGGTCGAGCGACAAAGTGTCCGCGGCGTTGGCGGACGCCACAGGACCGTCGAGAGCCGCCAGCGCCGGCACGTTCTTGACGCTTTCGTTGCCGATGAAAGGTCGCGACTGGAACAGCCAGATCTTGCCGGAAACGAAACCGAACTCGATGTCCCACGGACGCGGGTTGCCGGCCGGATCGCGCGCCGGCTCCAGCTTGGCGCTGATGGCGTGGCCGACGTCTGTCACTTGCGCGAGTTCGGCGGGCGCCAACACCTGCTCGCTGCCGCTCGACGCCACGATGCGGCTGCCGCCGCCCGGCTGCAGCGCGTTCTTCCACGGCGACTTGTAGAGTGTCACCAACTCGACACCCTGGGGCGACCATAGCAGCGTTTCGGCCGAAGTTCCGTCGACCGCGCCGCCGACGCCCTCGGAAGTTGCTACCAGCATCTTGCTGCGGTCGCCGGTCTCGATGTCGGCGGTGACCAGCACACCCGACTTCTCCGAAGGAACCGACTCGAGGATCACCACCGACGGGAGAACCCACAACGGCTGGTCGATCAGCGTCTGGCGCCACGAAAACGAGCGCACTTCGAACGGCGATGCCCAGACCTTCTTCAAGCCTTCGCCGATCTCGTCGAGAGAGCCGAGGTTGAAGATCGTCAGGTTGAGGCCGGCTCCGTTGAAGTTGTCGAGATCCTCGACGTTGGTGTCGCTGCGCACGAAGCATCCGGTCGTGTCGGTCTTGGCCGGCCCGCGCAGCAAGCCGAGCCGATCCAGATCCTTGCGGATCGCTTCTTTGAGTTCAGGCGCCAGCGCAGCCTGACGGATCGAGTTGCGGATGATCGCCAGACGCGGCTCGATCCACGCCGACAGCGCGCGGTCGTCCTTGCCAGTGGGCACCAAGGTGTCGAAGAACTCGCGATAGGTGCGCGTGACGAAGTCGGGCAGCGGCTCGCCCGGCTTGGCGATGCCGGCCGATTTCAGTGCGTCGGGAACCGCGACGGTCGCACGTTGGTAGTGGTCGTAGTAGGCGCCGAACGGGACCACGATGCCGCGCGCGACTTTGTCGGGGAACAGGTGTTTGAGTTCGCCGAGGAACGCGCCCTTGGGGCCGCACAGACGGCCCGAGTCCGAGCGTCGCACCTCGCCGAGATCGACCGGCAGTTTCTTGGTCAGGTCGAGTTTGGCGGTGTCGATGCGCAGCTTGTTGGCGCCGCCGCCGAAGCTTCCGTCGCTCTTGCGTGTCTCGTTGGCGGTGTATTCCTGGAACGACGCGCGTTCCTGCGCAGTCATCGCCGACGCTTCCTTCAAGATGACGCGGCCGCGCGGCGTCGCGATCAGGAAGACCTGGTGGCCGTCGTGCGCAGCCAGCCGCGCGAACGCTGCGGGGCCCAGCACGATGTTGGGGATGCCCAGTGCGCGGGCCAGCAACTGCACGTGCGACAGCACGTTGCCTTCGCCCTGAGTGAGGATGCCGGCGGCGGGCTCGAGGTCGGCAGGAGTTTCGGGTAGCGCGACGATTTCGTCGCGGGCGTAGACACCGTCCTTCGGAGCGACGCGCAGTCGGCCGAGCGCGAGGCCCGGGTTGAGCGCGCGCACTTCGGTCGAGACCTCGGCGCCGAACAGGTCGTGACGCATCGCCGCGCTGCCCGCCGCGTAGTCGTCGAGGTGGCGAGCCACGCGCGCGTAGAGCAGCAGCGGCGAGCTGCGCAGGACGTCGTCGCCGATCGACGCTACTCGAGGGAGCAGCAAGACCCACGGTGCCCAAACCTCTGCATAGGGCAGAGTGGCGTTGGCCTGGGCCCACTCGACGACGCGCTCGGCCTGCTCGAGGTCGTGGGCGAAATCCTGCCGCTTGGTCTTGGGTTCGGCGATCAGTCGAGCCAGCGTGGCGGAGGCGGCCTCGTGTTCGCGCTGGTTCAGCAGACCGGAGCCGTAGGCCGCGTCGGTGAGTGCGGCGAGGATTTCGAGATGTTGTTTGGCCGAGAGTCCCGAGCCGCGTTCGAGCAGCGCGTTGCCGCGGCCCTGCATCACGGCGGCAGCGGTGATGTCGAGGTCGATCAGCCGGCGCGCGTCGGCAGTCGAAATCCGACGTTTCGCGATCGTCTGGCGAGCGCGCACCATCAAGTCGCCGAGATGCGAGATCGCGGTCACCGCTTCGGTCTGAGGGGTCGGGATCAGCGCGGTGAGCTGCGCGCGCAAGTCGGCGTCGCTGATCTCGCCGAGCTGGGTGCGCAGCGCGCTCTCGTCGAGTGCGGTGAGTTTGGTGATCTCGGCGATGATGGCTTCGACCTGGCTGCGCACCGGTCCGGCCGCGAGTTGATCGCGATACTGTGCGAGCTTGGGCAGCAACGACGCCGAGATCTGGTTGTGGATGGCATCGCGCAGCGGCTTGAATTTGGGCTGGACCGACTGGACGCGAACCGCCATGTCGCGCACTTTGCCGATCTGTCCGAGGTCGTCGCTCACGAAGAAGCGTCGCTGCAACTCGTAGGCGAGCGGGAAGTGGCGGACGTCGTCGAAGTCGGGCAGTGCCAGGTAACGTTCGAAAAACGCCGTCGACGCGCCGGTTTCGTACTCTGATCCCGACAGGCCGCCGTAGGCGCGCAGTTCGGCGAGCTTGTGGGCGGGATTGGTGTCGGTGAAGTACTTCTCGAGGATGTAGCCGCGCACCAGGTCGTGGTGGTCGGAGAAGTCCGTCCACAGCCACAGGTCGCGCGCGAAGATGCCGCCGATCCACATCCGCTGCTTGCCGAGGGCTTCGGCCCAGGGCGCGCGGAACGCGGCACAGAACAGCGCGTTGTTGCCGCAGGGGCTGGTGATGCGTCCGGCGGCGTCCGCCACCGGCAGTTTCTGGCCGCTGTTGCGGCACACGCAGTAGTTCTCCGAGTAAGGCCCTTTCTTTTTGGCGAGACCGCTGGCGAAGCTCTGTTTGAGTTGCGTGCGCTGCTCCGCGGAGAGTTCGGGAGGACGCAGCGCACTGGCCGGTGCGCCGATTCCCAGTCCGATGCCGGCAATCAGCACGGTTGCAACGAGCCTTCGCGCGCGACTGATAGTCATAGTGGAGCCTCCCATGATCCTGCTGCAGTCGCTCTTTCCTAGCCCGGATCCAGGGCAGTGAGAAGCCAATGGCATCGAGAGCGGTCGTCGAACCGCAGCGTTGCGACGTTGCTGCCGCGGCCGGCCGCGTCTGTCGTGCGTGCGCCGGTTGTGCGAGGCGCCCGGTTCTGGGCTATGCTGCGAGCCCGATGAGATTTAGCTCGTGTGCCCTTGGTTTGCTGTCGGCATTGATAACCTTGTCGGTTCCGGTGGCCGGTGCGAGCCCGGCGGCGCTTCCGGCTCGTGATTACCTGGCGTCGATACGGCCTTCGAGCGAGTTGCAATCGTTTCTCGACCGCACGGTCGGCGAACTTGGCGACGGCGACGCGAACTTCGAGCGCGCGGCAGTTCGCATCGCGGTTCTCGACCTGACCAAGGGCGATCCTCCTCTGCTCGCGCAGTATCACGGCGAAAGCCCGGTTTATCCGGCCAGCGTAGTCAAATTCGTTTATCTGATGGCGGCCTACGCCTGGCAGGAACAGGGACGCCTCACTATCGACCCGGCGTTCGACGCCGATCTGGCCGAGATGATCGGTCCGAGCAGCAACCAGGCCACCCGCAAAGTGTTCGCGCGTCTGACCGGAACCGAGCCGGGGCCCGAACTCGCGCGCGACGAGTACCGCGAGTTCTGCCAGCGACGGCTGGCGGTCAAGCGCTGGCTCGCCTCGCTCGGCATCACCGACCTGCATTGCGTGAACCCGACCTACGACGGCGCCGGCGATTTGTTCGGCCGCGACCGGCAATTTCTGCGCGACCGGGCGATCGAGGGCGGGCTGCCGAGCCGCGACGGCCAGTACCCCAACCGCCAAGCGATGACTGCGCTTGGTACCGCCAAGCTGCTGGCGCTGCTGGCTACCGACCGCGCGCTGACCGTCGGCGATTCCGCTACTGTCAGGCATCGCATGCTGCGTAATCCGATCGCGCAGCCACACCTGGTCCACCGCATCGCGGGCGGCGCCCGAGTCGTTGCGGGTGTCGAGGTATACGCGAAGAGCGGAACCTGGGGACCGATCTACGCCGACGCCGGCATCGTGCGCGACCCGAGCGGCAGACAATTCGTGCTGGCCGTATTTACCGAGGCGACGCCCGCTTATCACGGCGAGTCGATCGCCGAACTGACCCGTCGGCTGGCGGCACGTCTGCTGGGTGCCCCGACGGCTCGCGAACAGAGGGGATCATGAAGACGAAACTTTCCATGTCGGCTGCGTGCCTGCTGCTGCCGTTGCTGCACGCCGACGCTGCCGGTGCCGCTCCGATGCCGCGCAACTGGCCGCTGCCGCCGTCGCAACTCGAACAGATGCTCGAGCACGAAGCTTTCCAGATCAGCAAAGCCCAGAGCGCGGGTGCCGGCGTCACGGGGGCTTCCAAGTTGACGCTCGCTTTCGCCGATGGCCGCTCGTTGAAGGTGAAGTGGAAGGCTGCGCCGCGACCGTCGTTGGACGGCTGGAACAACTCGCCGCGCAAAGAATTGGCGACCTACGCGGTTCAACGCTGGCTCCTCGACGAACCTGACTTCCTGGTGCCGACGGTGGTACCGCGTTGCATAGAACTCGACCGTTACCGCGCGGTGGATCCCAAACCCCAAACCAGTGTCCCGGGAAGTTCGTGCGTGCTCGGCCTGCTGGCGATCTGGATCTCGGACGTGACCGCCCCTCCGAACATCTACGACGCGGCACGTTTCGCCAAGGATCCGCGCTATGCCGCTTCGATGGCGGACTTCAACCTGCTGACCTACCTGGTCGATCATCGTGACGGGCGCCGCGGCAACTTCCTGCTGTCGACCGATCCCGCCGATCAGCGCGTCTTCGCGATCGACAACGGCATCGCCTTCGGTCCGTTCCCGTGGAATTTCTTTGTAACAAACTGGAATCAGCTGCGCGTGCCGTGGCTGCGCCGCGAGTCGGTCGAGCGTCTGCGCAAGGTCGGACGCGCCGAACTCGCACAACTCGGCGTGCTGGCCGATTTGCGGGTGGATCAGGCCGGCATCCTGCAAATGGAGAAGTCGCCGGGCGCCAACATGGATGCTTCCGACGGCGTACGCATCGCTGCGGGCCACGTCCAGTTCGGACTGACCAAGAACGAGATCGACGAACTCGCCGAGCGCATCGAAGATCTGCTCGAGGACGTCGACAAGGGCAAGATCCGCGTCCAGTAACGCGGGCGAGAAACGCTCAGCCCTGGGCCTCGACCGGCGTCGACGTGCTGCCTTTCAGCGAGCCGCGAGCGGCGCCTTGCCCTCGGAGGCGCCGCTGCGTTCGTTGAGCAGGTTGCGCACGCGGCGGCTGAGCGTCTGACAGATGGCAATTCCGATCGCCGGCTGATCCTCGATGATTTCGAACAGGTCGTGGCGTGCCAGTTGCAACAGACGCACCGGCCCCGACGCGGTCGCGCTCGCCGAGCGGGTTTCGCCGTCGAAGACCGACATCTCGCCGAAGAACTCGCGCGGACCGAGGTCCGCTACCAGCCTGCCGGTCTTGGTGATTCGCACCCGCCCGCTGACGATCAGGTACATGCGATCGTCGAAATCACCCTCGCGGACGATGGTGGTGCCGTCGGGCACGGTGCTCTCCTCGACGGCAGCGGCCAGGTCGGAGAGTTGCCGGACGGTGAGGTGCTCGAACAGATCGAGGCAGCGAAGGTGCAGGATGGTCTCGACGGCGCTCAGCATTGAAGCCTCCACTTTCTCGTCAATTATACTGGCCTCGGCGGGCGTACCGATCTTCTCGCGGGTTCCCGCGATCAACGCCGCCGTGAGCGGATCCTCGGACGCGAGTTCTTCGGCGAGCGCCTGTCCCGACGCTTGCAATGTCACTCCGAGCACGCGCTTGGCGGTTCTGGCCAGCGTCTCGGTGCTGCGGTCTTCCATCAACGGCAGCAGGCGCTGACGTTCCGACGACGGCAGTAACGCTTCGAGAGCTTCGAGCAGGATGGCCCTGTCACGCGGATTCCACGCGCGGCCGAGCAGGCGGCACACCCTCGCGATGCGGTCGTCGTCGAGCACCGCTGCCAGTAACAGCAACACGGTGTGCACGCTTTCATCGACGCGTTCGCGAAGGCGCTGGATGACTATCTGCGACACCGTCTTGGCGGCGTCGAGCTTGTGGGTCGCGACCAGCAGACGGCCGATGGTGTCGAACTCCCGATTCACCAGATCCGTGAGGCCGGCGGGATCGACCGGAAGGCCGCGCAGGATCGACAGCACCGTGTCGTGAGTGCGGCGTCCGCCGGCGCGCAGCGCGCGCAACAGCGGTTCGACCGATCCCGCTCCCAGAGCCCGCAGCGCCGCGCTCGCGGCGCGTACCTCGGCGGGATCGTCGGCGCTCAGATGCTCGACCATCAGATCGGCGTACTCGACCAGGCCGAGGTTGCCGAGGAAGCGGACCACGGCGGTGCGGACCTGGGTGTTGGCATCCTGATCGTAGGCAAGCATGGTCTCGACGTATTCCGTCACGCGTGTGGCTCGACGCGCAGCCACGTCGGCAAATGCCGCGGCTGCCTGCGGCCGATCCGCTTCCGAGACGAGTTGCGCGGCCAGCAGTGCGAGCAGCGCGTTGCACAGGTTCTGGTCGAGGTCGCTGCGCAGAAGTTCGCAGCGCAACTCCTCGCGCGCGATCTGCCGCGTGTCGGGGCCCGAGCCCTGCAGCGCGAGCCCGATGGTCGTCTCAAAGCGGTCGATCTGCGCGGGCGCGAGCCCGCCGCGGCGCAGCGCCGCGGCCGCAGCCAAGCGAACCGCTGCGCTTTCGTCCTCTAGTGCGCGGGTCAGCAGCGAGCCCGCCTCGGCGTCGATTGGAGCCGGTCCGAGCAGCAGGCTGTAGGCCTGCACCAGGTGGGCGCGGTTGAGTGCGGCCATGTCTTGCGCTTCGGCCAGCACCACCGCGACGTCGCGCGCGGCCTCGGGACTGGCCCAATCGGTGTTGTCGATGTTCTCGAGCAGGCGCTCGAGAGCATCGACCAGCAGCGGGCGGTTGGCGGCGGGCGCCGCCGGCAGCGCGCGCACCAACGCGCCGGCCGCGTAGGCGGCGGAGGCTTCGACTATCAGTTCACAAGCCGCGCGGCAGCGTTCCGGGTCGTCGCCGCCGAGGTTGCGCTCGAGCGCGCGCAGCGTGCCGGTGTCGAGGACCTCTGCCAAGGCTCCGCTTTCGTCGGGAGCCGTGCGCCGCGCGCTGGCCACCTCGAGCAGTAGGTTCGGATAGACGCGCCACAGCATCAGCGCCAGGATCAGCCACAGGGACGCGATCGGCACGCCGATCCAACTCACCCAGGTCTGGGTTCCGAGCGCGAGCGCGGCCATCACGACCAGGCTGCCGAGCACCGCACCGCCGCGCTTGACCGGCCCTTGGATCAACGTCGTGACGGTCGCACGAACGCGCTCGGGGAACAGCGAGACGAGGATCCTCTGCGCCGGCTCGTAGACCGCGTTGTCCTGAAGGCTCACCGCCAGCATCGCCGCGACCCCTGCGGTCAGACTGAGTTGGACACCGAGGCCGACGAATCCCAATAGGTAGATGACGGGTGTGACGGCAGCTGCCAGCGGCACGCCGAGCTTGCGAAATACCGTTGCGGCTCCGCCTACCTGAATCAGCAACACGCCGACGTTGGTCCAGCCGCGTAGCAGCGCGTAGAGGTCGAGCAACTCCTGCTCGCCGTTGGATCCCTTGGTGGCGATGTCGGCGACGTAGGAGAACTCGAAGTAGAGCATCGGCCCGAGCAGCCCGCCGAGCAGCGAAGAGAACACCAGCAGGTGGAAGAGCCGCCCCTCGCGCCACAGCGGCAACAGGCGGCGGCTCTGGTCGTCGACCACCGAAGTGCCGCGCTCGGCACTGTGGAAGCGCGGTGCCGCGTAGCGGCGCAGCGGCAATGCGGCCAGCGCGCCCAGCAGCAGCATCGCGGCGGCGAACGGCAGCAGCGCCGGGATCCCGAGTACGCGACACAGCGGTCCCGAGGTGAAACTTCCGACGATAGTGCCGAGCGTGCCGCCGGCAGTGATGCGTGCGAACAGGCGCTTGCCCTGGCGGCCGCTGAGCAGACCGCCGATCGCGTTCCAGAATACCAGCAGTGCGATCACGCCCATCTGTTTGGCGGCGATCGCGAAGAACGAGAACGCTCCGGTGACTTCCTCGACTACCAGCAGCCAGATCCCGAGCAGCGAGACCGCCAGTGCCACGAAGGTCCAGATCAGCAGACGCCGGTGATCGACGCGCACCGCCAGGCGGCCGACGGCGAAGGTCGTGACGGTCATCAGTACCGAGTTGGTCAGCAGGATGAAGGGGAGGAACAGCACGCCGACGCGCTTGAGGAACAACGTGTCGGAGACGTTGGACGTCGACACGACCGCCCACTGGGCAAGAAAAAGCGCCGCGGCACCCCAGGCGAGCACACGCGCTTCCCCGGCTTCGAGCCCGAGAGTGCGCTCGAGTCGCTGCACAAGTGGGTCCACGACCACCATTCCCCTCGATACTGTACGCTACGCCGGATCCGGTTGCCGCCGGGCGACGGTTTTCAGGCTGGTTGTGAGCCGGCCGAGGCTGCCGCAAGACGCTTGTGCTCGCGCACGACGAACACCGAGACCGCCAGCCACGCGATCACGATGGCGATATTGACGATGAACAGCGAGCGCGTGGACAGGTCGAGGAAGTGGACACCCACCAGCACCGTCAGTGCTGCGAGTCCGTCTCCCATGCGCACGAACAGCGAGTCGACCGCCGGCTTGGCCCGGTATTTCATCTCTGCGGTGGTGGGCAGCCAGACCACCTGCCGGGCGGTGTTGTTGATCGAGTAGTCGGTCGCATTCTCCGCGACCTTCATGACGCGTACCACCGCCAGCAGCGGTATGAATGCCATTGTGGAGTACGAGATCAGCGCGATCGCCGGCAGCATCAGGAAGACCGCGCCGAACCCGCCGTACTTGAGCAGGCGCGAGGCCAGCAGTCCCTGTGAGACCAGCGCGCACGCGTTCACCCAGAACAGGAAACTGCCGTAGAACAGGGTGGTGCCGCTCTGCACGAAGTCGCGGATCGCCGCCGGGTCGGTGGTGCCCTGCGCGGTGACCTGCGCGTTGAGGTTCTCCTGGACGACGCGAAACAGCAGGTTCTCGCCGTCGGTATTTACCCAGTTGGTCAGCATCGCCACCGCGGCGACCGCCAGCAGGTAGCGGTTCTGAAGCACGAACCTGAGTGCGCCGCGATGTGCCTGCGCCGCGGCTGCCGCCGGTCGCTGTGCCCAGGTTCGAGGGAGCGCCGGACTCTGGCCGCTGTGTGCCTGCGGCGCGGTCGATGTTGCCTTAGCGGCCGCCGCCGCCGGTGCGGTCGGGCGTACGCGTTCCGCGCGCGGCGTGCCGAGCGGGCCGCGCGCGTCGGCGATGCGGGTCAGTACGATCGAGATGCCGAGCGGCACTGTGGCGAGCAGCAGCAGGGTTCCGCCCGTGAAGCCGGCACTGACCAACAGTTGGGTCAGCAGCGAACCGAAAGCGGCGCCGGCGGTGGCCCCGATCGCCACCAGTGGAAGCAGCCGTGAGCCGCGCTCGCCGGCGTACAAGTCGGCCGCAAAGGTCCAGAACTGCGCGACGATGAAGACGCCGAACATTCCCACCCAAAGATAGAAGGCGATGCCCGCGCCCGGCAGGTTGGCGATCATGAAGCCCGGGTAGAGCAGCCAGAAGATCACCAGATTTGACATGCAGAAGAGCGTGCAGCGCGTGATCAGCACGTTGCGCGGCCAGCGCACCGACAGCCGTGCGTAGACCGAGACGATTCCGAGCAGCAGCAGGCTCTGGCCGAAGCTGGAGTAAGCTTTCAACTCCATAGTCGAGAATCCGGCCACACTCGACACCGCGATCCAGCCGTCGCGCAGCGGCTTGACGAAGTAGTAGGCGCACAAGACCAGGAAAACGTTGACGAACAACAGAAGGCCCGTCACTCCCTCGCCGGGCCGGATGTCGGTGAAGACGCGCAGCAGCCGCTCGAGCGGAGTCAAGGATGTGGGCTCGTTGGGGGGGGATGTGTTCATCTGTTGTGCCTGATCCGGTGAGGCTACGCTCGTGCTGTCAGTGCGGCCCCGCTCTGTGGCCGTCCTTTATGACGGTACGCGAGCGGCGTGACAAGAGTGCCGTGGGCGTGGTAGCGACGGGGGCCGGGGCACCGGTTGTGAGGCGGACTCGGCCTGCGTTAGGATCGCGGCCGTGAGCAGTTCGCGTCACGTCGCGTCCAAGGCCGCCCACAGCTCGGCCAGAATCGGGCTCTCGTCGCTCGGGCTGGTCGCACTCGGGGCGGTGTCGGCCTTCCTGCGGCTGATCGCGCCGTTCCACGGCTATCTGGTGATGGTGCTGGGGCTCGCCGTGGGGCTTGCGGGTGTGGTCACCGCGATCGTCGGCATCCACGCCACGCGCCCTCACAAACAACGCCACGGCCGCACCCACGCACTGCGCGGACTGGTATTGTCGCTGGCGGCAGTGGTCTTCGTCTTGTTCCCGGCAGTGCGCGTCGGCGACGTTCCTCGCATCAACGACATCACCACTGACCTCGACAATCCTCCGATCTTCGTCAGTGCCGTGACGCTGGACGCCAACCGCAAGCGCGATATGGGCTATCCGGGCGAGGAGTTCGCGCGCCAGCAGCGGTGGGGCTACCCGGATCTGTCGCACCTGATCCTGGCGGTGCCTCCCGATGTCGCCTTCGACCGCGCGCGCGTGGCGCTGGCGGCGATGCCACGCCTGCGCATCACCGGCGAGGATCGCAAGGAAGGGCGCATCGAAGCGGTGCAGACCTCGGTGCTGTTTCACTTCGCCGACGACGTCGTCGTGCGTGTCCGAGCTTTCGAGGGCGGCAGCAAGATCGACGTTCGTTCCAAATCGCGCGACGGCAAGGCTGACTTGGGCGTCAACGCCGCGCGCATTCGCGACCTCTTCGCGCGTATCGGCTCGCAAGGCTCCGAAAGGTCCGACCGGGCCGCCAAGGCCGAGTAGGTCTGCGGACGCGGTTGCGATCGGTGTCTGCGTCTCCTCTCGACGTACTGGTCGATCGCTGCGCGAGCGGCGAGTCTCCGGTGGTGGTGCTGACCCGCACCAGGCGGCTCGCGCGTGCGCTCAGGCTTCGCGTTGCCGAACGCCGCGCCCGCGACGGCGTCGCGGTCGCAGAAGATCCCCGGATCCGAACTCTCGACGAGTGGATGGCCGGGTTGGTCGATCGTCTGGCTCCGGGCTGCTTGCTGCTGGGACCGGCGCTCGAAATGGCGCTGTGGGAGCGTGTGATCGCGGAGTCGGGCGGCGCCGAGATCGCCGACACTCTCGACCTGCGTGCGCTCGCCGAGCAGGCCGCGCGGGCTCACGAGCGGCTCTGTTGGTGGGGAGAACCGGTCTGGGAGCAGCAGCCGTTGTCGCGCGACGCGGCGGCATTCTACGACTGGCTGGCGGCGTTTCGTCGGCGCTTGGCGGATTCGCGGTGGGTGGTTGCAGCGCAGTTGCCGGCGTTGTTCGCGGCGGCGCTCGAAGCGAACGCGTTCGACGGCGCGATCCCCGACAGTGTCGCGCTGGCGGGATTCGAAAGGCTAGAACCGGTGGTGGCGCGCATCGCCGCCGCGTTGGATAAGCGCGGCGCGACGGTCGAAATCGTCGCGGCGGCCGCGACGCGTGCCGCGAGCTTGGTGGTGCGCAGGGCCGATACGCGAGCCGAGGAGGTGCGCGCAGTCGCGCGCGAGATCCACGCCCGCCTGCTCGCCGATCCCGGACTTCGCATCGGCGTACTCGCGCCGGACATCGGTGAGGTTCGCGGCTTGCTCGCGCGAGTTTTCGAGGAAGAACTCGAAGCCGCCGATCTGCTCGACTCCGACCCGCACGTCGCGCTCCCCGGTTGCTTCGAAATTTCGGCGGCTCCGGCGATGACCGACTACCCGTTGATCGCGCACGCGCTCGACCTGCTGTCGCTGCAGCGCGAAGCAGTTTCTTTCGAACAGGCCTCGCGCGTGTTGCTGGCGCCGTATCCGCGCGAGGCCGGCGCGGGCAGCGGCGCAGAGCCGGGGCCCGACGACGAGGTCGAGTTCGAAGGCCGTGCGCTGGCCGAAGCCGAACTGCGCCGTCGCAGCCTGGCGCGCCTGCCACTGGGGTCGGGGTCTTCTTCGCAGAGCCTGGCTGCGGTCGCGCGCGAGTCGGGAGCGGTGCGGTTCGCGCAGCGTCTCGACGATCTTGCGGCGTTGTTGCGCAAACAGCCGGACGCGGACCTGCCGGGACGTTGGCGCGTCAGCTTCATTCACCGGCTCGATGCGATGAAGTGGCCGGGCGTTCTGGCAAGTGAAATTGAGGGCATCTTGTTCCGGCGTTGGCAGGAAGCCCTGGCCGAGCTTGCTGCGATGGAAGTCGTGACGCCGTCGATGACGCAGCCAGAAGCTCTTGCCCACCTGCGTGCAATCTGCGCGATGACCACCGTGCAGGCCTCGTCGGAGGGACCGCCGGTGCAGGCGATGGGCTTGCTCGACGCGGCCGGACTCGAGTTCGACGTCGTCTACGCGATCGGCATGACGTCGACCGCGTTTCCAGCCGCGGTACGTCCCAGCCCTTTGCTGCCGGCGGTGTGGCAGCGCTTACAAAAGCATCCGCGCGCCAGTGCCGAAGGCGAGCGCGAGTTCGCCGAGCGGGTGTGGCAGCGCGTGTGTGCCTCGGCGCCCGAAGTGATCGCGAGCTACGCTCGAAGCGACGTCGGCGGCGAGCAGAAGAGCGCCAGCGCGCTGCTGCCGTTGCACGACGCCGAGCTTCCCCTCGTGGTCTTGCCGTGGTGGACGCAGCCGCCGGGAGCCGCGGCCTGTTGCGAGCCGTATTCGACCGCGCCGGCGGCGGCGCCGCTGGTGCGTCGCGGCGGCTCGGCGCTGATCGGCAACCAGGCCGGGTGCCCGTTTCGCGCTTTCGCGACTCACCGGCTCGGCGGCGAGCCGCTCGGCCGCGTCGAGGTCCAGCCCAACGCCGCGCTGCGAGGCAATCTCGTCCACGCTGCTCTCGAAGAGGTCTATCGCCGCGTTCGCGACCAGCGAGCCCTTCAGCGTCTGAGCCCCAACAATCTCCAGGCGCTGGTCGAACGCGCCGTCGACGTCGCGCTCGCGCACGAGGGCGGAGATCTCGAGATCGACGTCCGCGGCTTCGCGCGCGACTGGTTGATCGAACTGGTGTCGAACTGGCTGATCTTCGAGAGCCGGGAACGTCGCGATGCGTGGGCGATCGAGGAAGTCGAAAGGCCGCGCGAGGCGCGGCTGCCGCGCGGCGACGAGCACGGAATCGAGTTCCACGTGAGACTCGACCGCATCGACCGGCTCGAGAACGGCGGCCTGTTGCTGATCGACTTCAAGACCTCTTTCGCCGCCAAGACCCAGACGTGCTGGGCTGGAGAGCGTCCGGACGAACCCCAGCTTCCGCTCTACGCGGCGTTGCTGGCCGGCGCGGGCGAGCGAGTAGAGGGGATGGCGTTCGCCAATCTCGGAGCACGTGACACCTGTTCGCTGGTCGGCCTGGCTTCGCAGGCGCTCGGCAGCAGACTCGGGCCTGCCAAGATCAAGAAGAACGCTTCGGCAGCAGCCCCGCCGTTCGGCGGCGATTTCGCCGTCGATCTGGCGGCCATGCAGCAGTGTGTCGAGGCGCTGGCGCGCCAGTACCTGCGCGGCGACGCGACGGTTGCGCCCAAGCGCCGTACGCTCTGCAAGAATTGCGCGATGGAGTCGCTGTGCCGAGTGTTCGAGAGCGCGGCCGCCGATGGCGACGGCGACGAACAAACGCAGGAGGAGTCGTGAGCGACCACGCCGCCAGTGCGATGATCGACGACGGCGCGCAACGGCGGCGTGCTCTGGAGATTGGCGCGAGTTTCGTCGTGCAGGCTCCTGCCGGTTCGGGCAAGACCGAACTGCTGGTGAGGCGCTTTCTGGCGTTGCTGGCGGCGGCCGCGCGGCCCGAGTCGGTGCTCGCCATCACGTTCACGCGAAAGGCCGCAGGCGAAATGCGCGAGCGCATCCTGACGGCGCTGCGCGGCGCTACGTCGCAGGCGCCTGCCGATGCTTACGAGCGCGAGCGATACGAGCTGGCGCGTGCGGTGCTGTCGCGCAGCGACGAGAAAGGATGGCACCTGCTCGGCAGTCCGTCGCGCCTGCAGGTATTCACCATCGACGGCCTGTGTTCGCGGATCGTCGGCAGCATGCCGTTGTTGTCGGGCGTGGGGCGCGTTCCGACGGTCGTCGAAGACGCCTCGCCGCTGATGCGCGAAGCCGTGCGCCGCACACTGCGCAGCCGTAGCGACGACCTGTTTTGCGAGAGTCTCGCGGTGCTGCTCGAACGTTACGAGATGGGCGTGGACCGGCTCGAGTCTCAGTTGATGGCAATGCTCGAGCGTCGTGACCAGTGGGCGGCGCCGGCCCTCAGTGCGCACCACGATTCCGCGGCCTGGGTTGCCGATGTCGAGCAGGCTTTCTCGCGTGCGGTCGCCGCCGAACTGGCCGGCATCGCCGCCACGCTGCCCGAAGCGTTTGCCGGGCGGATCCACGCTGTTGCGGCGCGGTCGCGCGCGAACCTCGCTCCCGAATTGTGCCGCTGGCCGGGGCTCGGCGCGTCGAACCTGCTGACCACGCGGCCGCCCGATGCCGAGGCGTGGCGGCAGGCGGCGGATCTGCTGCTGACCAAGGACGGTGACTATCGAAGCCCGAGGGGCCTGAACAAGTCGATCGACGCCGGCGACAAGCAACTGCGCAGCGACTTCGGCGATCTTCTCGAAGCGCTCGACTCTCGGCCTTCACCGGGCCGTGAAGCGTTGTCGGAGGCGCTGGCCAGGGTACGCAAGCTGCCGCGCAGCGGCGAGTTCTCGACGCCAGGCCGCGCGGCGCTCGCGGCTTTCGTGCGCGTGCTGCTGCACGCCTACGCCGAGCTGTTGATCGTCTTTCGCGAACGCGGCCAGGTCGACTACGCCGAGATAGCGATGCGCGCTGCCGGTGCGCTCGAATACGGCGAGACCATGGAAAAGATCGACGCGAGGATCGAGCACCTGCTGGTCGACGAATTCCAGGACACCAGCGTCTTGCAGTGCGAACTGCTCAAGGGACTGACCAGCGGCTGGCAGCCGGGCGACGGCCGCACGCTGTTTCTGGTCGGCGATCCGATGCAGTCGATCTATCGTTTCCGCAAAGCCGAAGTCGGACTCTTCCTGGCGGCGCGTGAGCCGCGCGGGATGTTCCCCGACATCGAACTCGAAGCGCTGACGCTCACCGTCAACTTCCGCTCGGACCACTCGGTGATCGACTGGGTCAACTCGGCGTTCGCCAAACTCTTCGGCGGTCGCGACGACGCCGACCTCGGGGCCGTCGCCTACGCCGCCGCGCAGCCATCGCCGCGCGCGGGCGTTGGAGATCCGACGCGGCTGCTGCTGTGGGGCGATGCGCCGGCCGACGGCGCGCCGAGTCCCGACGGCGCCGAGTGCGATGCCATAGAAGCGCGCGGCCTGGCCGCGCTGATCGCGGATGAACTGCTGCCGGCCGCGCGCCGGCGCCGTGGGCGCGTGGCGGTGCTGGTGCGTGCGCGCCGGCACGCAACGCCGTTGCTGGCGGAGCTGGCGCAAGCCGCGGTGCGCGTGAAAGCGCCGGGACTCGACCGGCTCTGCGATCGTCCGCTGGTGCGCGACCTCGAGTCGCTGACGCGTTCGATCCTGCACCCGGGCGATCGCTTGTCGCAACTCGCGATGCTGCGCGGTCCGTGGGTTGGGCTGGGGCTCGACGACCTCGGCGCACTGGTGGAACCGAGCGTCGCGGCGACGCCGCCGCGCGGCGCTGCGCCGTCCGTCGCGTCTCTTCTTCGCGATGCCGCCGCGTTGGCCGCGCTCAGCGACGACGGACGTGCCCGCGTCGCGCGCTGGCGCGAAGTCCATCGTCGAGCGCGTAGCGGCCTCGGTTGCGGATCCATCGACTGCGTCGTGCGCTCGGCGTGGCTGCGGCTCGGCGGGTCGTTGCTCGCCGATGCGGCCGGCGCCCTCGATGCCGAAGCTTTCTTCGACTTGCTCGCCGCCTGCGCGCATCACGGACAGGTGGATCTCGAGGTGCTCTCGCAGGCGCTCGCGAGACAGGAAGCCAACGTCGACCCGGACCCCGCCATCGACGTCGAGATACTGACGATGCACAAGGCCAAGGGGTTGGAGTTCGACACCGTGGTGCTGCCGGCGCTGACACGCGGGCCCGGCGCCACGGCTGCGCTACCGTTGGCGATGGAAACCGAGCCGCGCACCGGCGCGCTGCGAATGGTCGCGCCGAGCGCGGCACGCGGACGCCTCGACGACGACGAGGACAAGCACGCATTCCTCGCCTATCGCGAGAAACGCCGCGCCAAGGAAGAAGACCTGCGTCTGCTGTACGTCGCGACCACGCGTGCCGAGCACTGCCTGGTGCTGTCGGGAGCCGCCGGCAGGCTCACCAAGAACGGAGAGGCGCCGGCGGCGAGCCTGCTCGGCGCCGTGGCTGCAGCGGTGCTACCCGCAGAGGCGTGCATCGTGGCCGCACCGGCCGCCGCGCCGCGACCGCCGGCGACGCCGTCGCGTGTCACACGCGAGGCGGCACTGCACGGGATTCCCGCGCGCCTGCAAGTGCGCCCGGTGATTTCGCGCGCGCCGTCGGTGACGACCGAACTCGCGCCGATCCTGATGGCGACGACCAAACGCGCAGCGCACGTCGGCAGCGTCTTTCACGCGCTGGCCGAGCGCATCACTCGTGAAGGTCTCGACGCGTGGCCGCCGGGCAGGCTCGCGAGCGAGCGCGACTGGATCGTCCGGTGTCTGCGTGCCGAGGGCGTGCTGGCCGACGAGATGAAGACGAGCGTGGAAGAAGTGATCGAAGCCGCAACGACGCTCGTCACCGACGAGCGAGGCCGCTGGACCGTCGACGCCCACGAGGAAGCGCATTCGGAGTGGGCGCTGCTCGCGCTCGAAGGCGATACGCTGACGCCCGCGGTCATCGATCGCACCTTCGTCGATGGCGACGAACGCTGGATAGTCGATTTCAAGACCGGGCGTCCGGATCCCGACTCGGGACAGTACCGGGGACTCGACGCCGACGGTGCCGCTGCGGCCTACGTGGCTTCGCACCGCGAGGCCTACGCGCGCCAACTCGGGCGCTACCGCGAATTGCTCGAGCACGATACCGCGCGGCTGCCCTTCGGCAAACGCTGCCGGCGCGTGCGCCTCGGTCTGTTCTTCGTACAACTCCCAGCCGCCCGGCGCTGGGTCGAGATAGAGTAGACGGGCCGTAATGGCAGATAGCCGCGAAGCAGCGCGGCAAGCCGTTCCGGCCGCGGGGGTTGCCAAGCACCACTGCCGCGGGCTCGCGGCAAGACGACGACCGCCGTTTGAAGCGCGTGCATGCATCGCCTACCTTCCGTGCATGCAGTACACGATCCGAGACATTCCGGCAGCCGTCGACTCCGCCATTCGCAAGCGCGCACGCGCCACCGGCAAGAGTTTGAACCAAGTCGCGGTCGATGCCCTCGCCGAAGCTTCCGGAGTTACCGACGCGCGTCGCAAGCGACGAGACCTCGGTGACATCGCGGGGTCATGGAAGAGCGAGAAAGCCGTCGAAGAAGCGCTCGCGGCCCAAGACGCCGTGGACGCGGAACTCTGGAAGTGAAGGTCGCCGTCGATACCAACCGCTACGTCGACCTGTGCAACGGCGTCTCGGAGACACTGGCGCTGTTGGAACAGGCCGAAGTCGTGTTTCTGCCGTTCGTCGTGATCGGCGAACTGCGCGCCGGCTTTCTTCACGGACGTCGCGCAGCCGATAACGAAAGGACGCTTCGGCGTTTCCTTCTCAAAGACGGAGTGCGTGTGCTCTTCGCGGACGATCAAACGACCCACCACTACGCGTCGATCTTCCGTCAACTTCGCAAGCAGGGCACTCCGATTCCGACCAACGACATGTGGCTGGCGGCACTCGTTGTGCAACACGACCTCGCGCTGCACGCCCGCGACAAACACTTCGATCACTTGCCGCAGCTCGTCCGTGTTTGATCGGCGCGGCGCGGGTTGACCGGTTTCGCGCGCACGAGCCCCGAGCCGGCGAAGGGCGAGCTAGAGTAGACAGGCGTGATCCTCGCGCGCTGCCAGTTCCGCTCTCATGGGCCATTTTCAGCGGGCTCCCCGGCGGCGTTGCTTCGCCGTTCTTCTCCCGTTAGCTTCGCGCGCAACTTGAAAGGCGGCGCCGCCGGGCGTGCCGCACGAGAGGTTCTCGATGTCCACCGAACTTGTCCGCTACTGCCTCGAAGACGAGATCGCCGTCGTGACGATCGACGACGGACGCGCCAACGCGCTGTCGCACGCGGTGATCGACGGTCTCGGCCGCGCGCTCGAACGCGCCCAGGCCGAAGCCAAAGCGGTGGTGCTGGCGGGCAGGGAAGGACGCTTCTGTGCCGGTTTCGATCTCGGCGTGATGATGGCCGGTGCGCACGAGCGGCGCGTGCTGGTCGAGGCCGGCGCCCACCTTTGCCTGCGCATGTACGAGTTCCCGCGTCCGATCGTGGTGGCCTGCACCGGGCACGCGCTGGCGGCCGGCGCGGTGGTGCTGACGAGCTGCGATTGGCGCGTCGGTGCCGACCTCGAGGTCAAGGTCGGTCTCAACGAAGTAGCGATCGGCATGGCACTGCCGATCTTCGCGCTCGAACTGGCGCGCGCACGGCTGGCCGGACACCGGCTACTCGAAGCCGCCGTCCACGCGCGCATCTACTCGCCGCGCGAAGCCGTACAGGTCGGCTACCTGGACGAAGTGGTGCCGGCGGCGCAGCTGTTGGCCACCGCCAAGACCAGGGCCGCAGAGCTCGGGGCTCTGCGAGATCCGGGCTACAGCTACACCAAGCAACTGGTGCGGCGAGCCACTCTTCGCTACATCCGCGAGACCCTCGAAGAGGACATGGACAAGATCGGCTGAGCAGCCGCCGGAGATCGCGATGGCCAAAGTCTACGATTCGATTTCAGCCGATCTGCAGGCTTTCATCCATGCCCAGCCGATGTTCTTCGTCTCCACCGCGCCGCTGGCGCGCGACGGACACGTCAACCTTTCTCCCAAGGGTCTCGATACTTTCCGCGTGCTCACGCCCACCCGCGTCGCCTACCTGGATCTGACCGGCAGCGGCAACGAAACCTCGGCGCACCTGCGCGAGAACAGCCGTATCACGTTCATGTTCTGCGCGTTCGAGGGCAAGCCGAACATCCTGAGGCTGTACGGACGCGGGCGCGTGCTGCTGGCCGGATCGCCCGAGTACCTCGAACTGGCGCCGGGCTTTCCCGCGCTGGTCGGCGCGCGCCAGATCGTCGTTGCCGACATCGCACGGGTGCAGACCTCGTGCGGCGAAGCAGTTCCGCGCATGCAGCTGATCAATCAACGCGAAAACCTGCTGGCCTGGGCCAGGGCCAAGGGCGACGAGGGGCTCGATCGCTACCGCCGCACCAACAACGTGCGCAGCATCGACGGCCTGCCTTCGGATTTCGGCGCCGAAGTTGACGAAGAGGTCAACACGAAGAAAGGTTGATTCACCGCCCGAATGCGCAACGCGACGGCCGCCGCCCCCGGCGCGGCCGATCATCGTCGCTAACAGGCTGTTGAACGACCGTCGATCAGCCTGTTCAAAATGGCCCAGATGCGAGGCGCGCGCAAAAAGCCACGAGCGGAGGCGTACTTCCGGTACGCCGTAGCGATTGGTTTCGCGCGCAACGCCGTAGATGGGCCATTCCCGACGGGCTGCTACGAGAAGTCCTTTGCGCCCGTTGCCCCGCGCGCGATGCGGTGACACACTGCCTGCCATGTCCGAGATAGCTCCGGTGGTGTTCACAGTCTGGTCCGACGTTCTTTGACCCTGGTGCTACAACGTGGCCGTGTGCCTCGAACGAGTGCAGCAGGAAGTCGGTGACGTTCTCGAAGTGCGTTGGAAGAGTTTTCTGTTGCGTCCGCATCCGGAACCCAAACCGCTGGAGAAGTTTCGCCGTTACACCGAGTCGTGGCTGAGGCCGGCGTCGGCCGCCGATGCCGGAGAGTTCCGCGTGTGGAGCGGCGACGAGCAGCCGCCGTCGCACTCGGTGCCGCCGGCGGTGGCGCTCAAAGCGGCGGCGCGCCAAGGCGCTTTCTCGCGCTACCAGATGGCGCTGATGCACGCGTACTTCGCCGATAACCGCAACGTCACCGACTCGGGGACCATCACCGCAGTGGCGCACGAGTGCGGTCTCGACCTCGAAGCATTCGCGCGCGACCTCGGCGACCCGGCGATCGTCCAAGAGGTGGCAGCCGATCACAACGAGGCGGTGACGCTCGGCATCAGCTCGGTTCCTTGCGTGGTGCTCGAGGGCGGTTTCCAGATGCCCGGAGCCCAGGAACGCGCGCTCTACCGCAGCATCATCGAAAAGGTACTGGCCAAGCGCGGGTCGTCGTGAAGGCATTATCGTGAGCGTTTCCTCTACCGATGCCGCAATCCTTGCCGAGCTTGCCGCCGAGACCGCCGTTCTCGGTGATCGCATCGTCGCCAATCGCCGCCGCATCCACGAGCACCCGGAGCTGGGGCTGTCGCTGCCGCGCACTCAGGCTCTGGTGATCGAAGAACTCACGCGCATCGGCGTCGACTCGGTCCGCCGGGGAACCGGACTCACGTCGGTCGTCGCCGACATCGTCGGGACCGGCGGCGGCGATCCTGCGCGCTGCGTGGCGCTGCGCGCCGACATGGACGCGTTGCCGCTCAGCGAGCACAACGATCTGGCGTTCGCGTCGCGGATTCCTGGCTGCATGCACGCCTGCGGCCACGACGCCCACACCGCGATGCTGCTCGGCGCGGCCGAGGTGCTGGCGCGCCGCCGCGCGCAATTCGCGGGTACCGTCAGGCTGTTGTTCCAACCCGGCGAAGAAGGCTTCGGCGGCGCGCGCATCATGATCGAGGAAGGTGCGCTGGCGGGCGTCGAGGCGGTCTACGCGCTGCACGTCGATTCGAGCACTGCGGCCGGGACGCTGCTGTTGCGTAACGGTACGATCATGGCCTCCGCCGACACTTTCGGCGTGGTCTTTCGCGGCGCCGGCGGGCACGCTTCGATGCCGCACCTGACGCGCGATCCGATTCCGGCGATCGGGCCGTTCATCGACGGTCTCTCGCACATCGCCGCGCGCGAGACCGATCCCGACGACCGCATAGTGCTGAGCGTCACGCAGGTGACCGCCGGCAGCACCTTCAACATCGTTGCTCCGACGGCGGAGTGTTTCGGTACCATCCGCGCGCTGAGCCGCAAGGGGCGCAAGCTCGCGCACGACCGGCTGCGCCGCGTTGCAGCCGGAGTGGCTGCCTCGCACGGTCTCGACATCGACGTGAACACCTACGATCTGTACCCGCCGACGGTGAATCACGACGACGCCACCGAGTTCGTCGCGTCGTGTGGCGCCGGGCTCGGCCTTCGCGTGGCGCGCATGCCGAGCCCGATGATGGGTGCGGAAGATTTTTCCTACATGGTCGAAGCGCTACCGGGCGCGATCGCGTTCCTCGGCGTGCGTACCGAAGGCGGCGGCCCGCTGCACTCCGACCTGATGAAACTCGACGAGTCGATGTTGGCCAGAGGCAGCGCACTGCACGCGACGATGGCGCTGCGGTTCCTTGCGCGAACGTCCACCGTGGCATGAGGGCTTCGCGGCCGCCCGGAGCCAGGGCGCTTGCCGGTCGGTTGAAGAAGCGTCGTGAGCCCATTCAAAATGGTCCAGATGCAAGGCGCGCGCGAAAAGCCGCGAGCGGAGGCGGAGCTACGCCGTAGCAAGTAGCTCTGCCGCCGAAACCCAGCAGATGGGCCAATTCCAGTAATGGCTAAGGGGTCGTTAGGCAATTGGCGAGTCAATACCAACCAGAGCGAATGCTGTAGTTCCAGTCGCCGTGGAATTCCTTGCGCTCGATCTTGATTGTAGCGAAGTCTTCATCCGATACCACTACCCCCTTCGGATAGTCGCCATTGTCGAGTTCGGCGCGAACGCTCAAACCGCTGTGCGTCTTGGTGCTGGCGATGAGGTTGACGGTGACCTCATGACTGATCAGCGGGCGTTCACGCCAGTTCGTGGTGATGAACGAAAACAGGCGATGCTCGATCTCGTTCCACTTGCTCGTGCCACGCGGAAAGTGACAGACCTGAATGTCCAAACCAGTCTTTCGAGCAAGCCGACTCAGTTCCAGCTTCCACACGCGCACGCGTTGTCCATTGCTGCCGCCAGCGTCGGCGGTGATGACCAACCGCTTGGCTTCGGGATAGCGCTGGCGCCCCATGCCGAACCACCAGCGCCGCAGCCACCGCAGACACACCGCCGCGCCCCAGCCACCGCAGACACACCGCCGCGCCCCAGTACCTTGGCCTCTACGGCAACCAGTATCCGCCGCTGGCGCTCATTAAGCGCCGCACGCATCACTTCCCAGCGTCTACCAATCAGCGAATCAGTCGCCACGAATCGGAGAATACCCGATCACAAACTATCGCACGATCTATTTATTAACGGTACTTTAGCCGCGGAGCCCTGCCGGCCGATCGGCGAACCTGCGACGCCCGTTCTCGATGCGGTGCGGTCTCTGGCCTGCGGGCATCGGCTACGGCGCCTGCCTACCACTTTGCTGCCGGCTCGGCCATGAGACGCCGCGCTCGCTGGTGTTGGCGGCAGCCTGGGACTATTAAAGTGGCGCCCGTCGCCGCGGGGCTTTGCAGTTACGAAACAAACGGAGCTCGTGAGTACCGAGTTCTCGGGGTTGTCCAGGGGGCCGGAGGTCACTCTTCGTAAGGGTCGATCCACTCTTCGATGAGCCGTTCGAACTCCTCCATCTGTTCTTCGTCGAGGTCCTT
>Ga0172371_10002904_pt1 | contig 26901 bp, 23 predicted proteins | sample Lak12m_FD_114543 | JGI IMG/M metagenome (GOLD analysis project Ga0172371, IMG submission 114543) | Freshwater microbial communities from Kabuno Bay, South-Kivu, Congo - kab_022012_12m | ecosystem: Environmental > Aquatic > Freshwater > Lake | place: Democratic Republic of the Congo: South-Kivu... | reverse complement strand
GCCGCTAGACGATGGGGCCAATGTAAATGTAATTATTATAGAGCAATTAGACGCTAGTTCCGATCCTTAGCTTTCGCTAGGATCGAGAATGCTCGACCTAAAAGGTCGGCAACGATGGGGCCAGTTTCAAAAAATAATCAAGTTGTGGGTCAGATGGGATTCGAACCCATGACCAATAGCTTAAAAGGCTACTGCTCTAACCAACTGAGCTACTGACCCTGAAATAACAAGCTAATTATACCTTTATTGGCTTCCTTTCTCCAGTTACCTCAGTTAAACTTAAATTATATGAAAGTTCTGGGAATTGATCCGGGCATTGGTCGTTTAGGTTGGGCGATCGTTGAAAAAACCAAAACAATTGAAAAATTAATCGATTGTGGTTGTCTGGAAACACCCGCCAATTCTCCTTTGCCGGATCGTTTGCAAACAATCCACCTAAATTTAATCAAAATCATCAAAAAGTATCAGCCCGAACATTTGGCTATCGAAGATTTGTTTTTTGCCAAAAATGCCAAAACAGCTATGGCAGTTGGGGCTGCTTGTGGTGCTATTATTCTCACTGCTTCACTTTCTCATCTCTCTATTTTTCACTACACCCCGTTGCAGATAAAATCAGCCATTACCGGTTATGGCCAAGCCGACAAGAAACAAGTTGAATTTATGGTTGTTCGACTCCTAAACATCAAGGAAATACCCAAACTTGATGATACGGTTGACGCTATCGCTGTCGCCCTTACCCACTTGGCCAGCCTCCGCAGTGTTACAATTAAACCATGATTGGTTTTCTTTCGGGTCAAGTTCAAGAAGCAAAAATTAATCAGGTAATTATTAATGTTGCTGGTGTCGGTTATCGAGTTTTTATTCCCACTAAAATAAAACTTGTCAAAGGGAATAAAACTGAACTATTTATCCACACTCATGTTCGTGATGACGCCTTTATTCTTTATGGTTTTATAAGCTCAAGAGAGCTGAATCTTTTTGAAACTTTAATTACTGTTTCTGGTATTGGTCCCAAAATTGCTCTTGTTCTGATTTCTGCTTCGAACCCCGAAGCAATCGAAACGGCTATTCGTCAAAGTAACGTTGATTTTTTTACTGCCATTCCCGGCATTGGTAAAAAGGGAGCTCAAAGATTGATCGTTGAATTGAAACCCAAATTGTCCCAGGATAATTTAGATTTCAATTTACTTGAACAAAACAGTGATTTAGTTTCTGCTCTTAGTAGTCTTGGTTTTAAAATTCAAGAAATCAAATCGGCAATATCCCAAATCGATCCCGGGGATGGCCTGGAAATTCAAATAAAAACTGCTCTAAAGTTATTAAAACGATGAATTATCTGCGTGCTCTTACTTGGTTAGACTTTACTGGCCAAGATCAAATAGTCAAAGCCATAAAAATTGCGTTGACAGCAGCCAAAGATCGAAAAACTGTAGTCGAGCATATTTTGTTTTATGGTCCCCCTGGTCTTGGAAAAACCTCTCTTGCTCATATTATTGCCCAGGAACAAAAGGGAAACCTCAAAATTATCGCCGGACCCTCTTTAACCAGAGTTGGTGATTTAGCTTCAATCTTAACCAACCTTGAATCTGGTGATACCCTTTTTATTGATGAAATTCATCGTTTACCTAAAGCTGTTGAAGAATCCCTTTATTCTGCGATGGAAGATTACGGTTTAGATATGATTGTTGGCAAAGGCCCTTCAGCCAGAAGCATTCGCTTGGAGCTCAACCCTTTTACGGTCATTGGCGCCACTACTCGCGTTGGCCTTTTGAGTAAACCATTGCGTGATAGATTTGGATTAGTTTACCAACTTAAATTATATGACGATAATTCTCTGACTAAAATTGTTTTAGCCGCCGCTAAAAAATTAAAAGTGAAGCTTGATCAAATTTCCGCTACCGAAATTGCCAAGCGCTCTCGCGGCACACCCAGAATCGCCCTAAAACTTCTTCGTCGCATCATTGATTATTGTCACGTAGAACATAAAACAAATCCTGACCCTAAATTAACCTTGATTGCCCTTGAGTTTTATCAGGTGGATGAATATGGTTTAGACGACCTTGACCGACGTTTAATATTAGCTATTATCGATAAGTACCGTGGTGGCCCGGTTGGCTTAGAGACAATCTCCGCTCTTATCTCCGAAGATGTTAAAACTATCGAAGATGTTCATGAACCATTTTTACTGCAACTTGGGTTCTTGACTAAAACTCCTCGGGGTCGACTAGTTACTCCCAGAGCTTACGAACATTTTGGTCGTCCGGTACCCAAAACAATATGAGATGTCCTTTCCTTCTTATTCTTTGTCTATTTCTTTTTATTCCCCAGACAGCCTTAGCTTTTTATGATCCATTATCTGTTCCCAATAATCGCCTTGGGATTCACGTTCTTCATCCTGACGAAATTGAAACTGCCGCCAAGTTAGTGAACAACGACCAAAAAAGTAGTTGGGGCTACATTACTGTCCCTATTCAGGCCGGTGATCGTAATCGTCCTAAGTGGATTCGTTTTATGGAACAAGCTAGAAACCAGAAAATTATCCCTATTATTCGTATCGCCACTTTTGCCAATGGTCCCAATTGGGCAGAGCCTAACAATTACGACTTAACCGATTTTGCTAATTTTTTAAACGATTTACCCTGGCCGACCAAGAATCGTTATGTCGTTATTTTTAACGAAGTTAATCGTGCTGACGAATACGGTGGTTTTATCAATCCGGAAAATTACGCCGATATCTTAACTAATGCCGTTACCGTTTTCAAAACTCGTTCAGAAAACTTTTTTATTCTTCCTGCTGGCCTAGACAATGCCGCTGCTAATTCTAATAATTCACTCAATTGGTCTACTTATTTGAACCGAATGCACGCCCATCAACCTGAAATTTTTAATTTAATCGATGGGTGGACCTCCCATGCTTATCCCAATCCTGGATTTTCCGCTTCTCCCCTTCTCTCTGGTTCTAATAAAATCAACAGTTTCCTTTCCGATCTAGCTTATATTAAAAAGTTCACCAATAAAAATCTGCCTGTATTTATTACCGAAACAGGTTGGTCTAACCAAAATTTAGTTGAAGATCGGATCGCCAATTACTACGAACTCGCCTTTTCGCGTGTTTGGAATCATCCTAATATAGTTGCTGTTACCCCTTTTCTTCTTCAGGCTAGTACCCCTCCGTTCAATCAATTTTCTCTCCTCAAGGACAATCACCCAACAGCCGCTTTTTTAACTCTGCAAAGTTTAGCTATCAAAGGAGAACCAGAATTAGAACCTCTTCCTACCCCGACACCGGCAAAAATAATTTCTGTTCCAACCTTACAAAGTGACCCGCCGTCTCCTCCTCAACTAAACTTCGACGCCTTCAAAAAAATTTATTCACTCATCATTAATTTTTTCACTACCAATTCTCATTTTACTCAAGAAATTTCTGTTGGCAGTAAAACTTTTCAAGTGGAACTTGCCCAAACTGACGAATCCCGCTCTATTGGATTAAGTAAGTATTTATCACTTTTACCCAACCAAGGTATGCTTTTTATATTTGAAGAATCAGGCAATTATCCTTTTTGGATGAAGAACATGGTTTTCGACATCGACATCGTTTGGATCAGTGACAATCAAGTAATTGGTATCAGTCAGGGTAATCATCAGGAGCCAGAAACTTTAATTAATCCGCCTGCCGCAGTCAACATGGTTTTGGAAGTTAACTCCGGTTCTGGTATTAAAATCGGTGATAAGATAATTTTCAATGACCAAACTTGAATTAGTTCGTGCCCCCGATATCGAAGAAAAAATTCGTCATATAGTGACCAATCTTAAGTTGTCCTATATCCCTCCTAATCAAATTTGTGCCTTCCGGTCTACCGGCTCGAAAGCCCATGCCCGAGCCAGAATTTATGCCATGCCTCGTATTTGGCAAGAAGCTTTAAACCTTAAACCTTACTATTGTCTGGAATTTATCAGTGAACACTTCGACCATCTCTCTGTTCCTGACCAAACACGAGTTATTATTCACGAAATCATCCATATCCCGAAAACTTTTTCTGGAGCCCTGCTTCCTCACCGTGGTGCCCATAGGCGCCATCAGGTTACCAATCAGACAGTCGAAAAGTTTTATCAAACATATCTTAAACAATGCTCATAATTCATGGTGATAATTTGGTAGAATCTCGCAATTATTTGAATAGTCAAATTGCCGCCGCTCGTAAAAAAAAACAATTAATAACAAGAATTGAAGTTAAGGACCTAAACCTTACCGATCTAATTCAATTTACTAAATCAAACAGTATTTTCAACCAAGATTCTCTGATTGTTATTTTTAATTTTTTCTCTTTACTTCCCTCAAATAAAAAAACCGAAATTATTCAATATCTAAAAAATAATCAGACTTTAAATCTAATTCTTTATCAAGATAGAACTATTCCTTCTCCAACTATTCGCAGTTTTAACAAAACTCAAGTTCAATATTTTAAACAGAATCCGATAATATTTAATTTTCTTGAATCAATTAGACCGGGAAATTCCACCGACACTTTAAAATGGTTTTATCAGTTGCAAAGCCAAGGAGAATCGGCCGAAATGATAATGGCAATGATTATTCGTCAAATTCGTCTGTTAATTAGTCTTTCTGGGGCCGATAACAATTTCCAACTTTCTCCTTGGCAGAAAAACAAACTTCTCAAGCAAGTTAAGTTTTTCAGACCACAACAGTTACTAGAATTGCATCAAGAACTTTATTTAATTGACAAAAACTTAAAAACAGGCGTCAACCCCTTAGATCTTTCTACCCAACTAGAAAACTTTTTGCTAGGATTAAATTATGAACATTAATCCTCAGATTTTCCGTGGTTATGATATTCGGGGCATTAGCGACGTTGATTTGACCGAAAAGGTCTACTACACTCTTGGTTGTGCTTATGCTTATTTTTTAGCCAAAAGGCGCATTAATCTAGTACCGGTTGGTCATGACAACCGCCTCAAAAGTATTCCCTTTAAAGACGCCTTCATCCGCGGTCTTAACGACAGCGGCCTAACCACTGTTGATCTTGGCTACTCTCTTAGTCAAATAATCTATTTTGCCGGCTATCAATTCAAAACCAAAGCGGGAGCCATGATAACCGCTTCTCATAACCCTAAAGAATATAACGGCCTTAAACTTTCAGTTGGTTATTCAGAAACTATGATTACCAAAGAAGTTCAAGAACTAAAAACAATCTGTCAGTCCAGCCAGTTTATCAATCCGGTTATTAAGGGCAACAACCAAGCCATTAATATTTTCCCCCAATATCAAGCTGAGATTCTCAAATATTTTCAAATTAAAAAACCGTGGAAAATTGTTGTTGATACTTGCAATACCACCTCCGGCTTGTTTTACCCCTCTCTTCTTCGTCAAGCGGGATGTCAAGTTATTGAACAAAACACTAAACTGGATAGCAATTTTCCCTTGGGTAGTCCTGACCCAACCGATAAAGTGGTTCTCGATCGCCTCTCGATTGGAGTTAGGGCGGCCAAGGCTGATTTAGGTTTTGCTTACGACGCTGATGGTGATCGTCTGGCTGTTGTTGATGACCAAGGTCAGGTTCTGTGGATGGATAACATCGTTTCTCTTTTTGCCATCGATATTCTCGATTACCTTCCTGGTTCCCCCATCGTCTTTAATACTCTCTGTTCTCGTCAAGTGACCGAAACGATCGAAAAACATCAAGGCAAACCGGTAATGTGGTTAACTGGTCATTCTTTTATTAAAGAAAAAATTAAAATCGAACGCTCTCCTTTTGGTGGAGAACTTTCCGGTCACCTCTTTTTCACTGACAACTTTTACGGTCACGACGATGCCGCTTATGCTAGTTTACGTCTTTTGGCTTTCTTAGAAAGAAAAAATTTCACTCTTAATCAAGCTGTCTCCCAGTTGCCTAAATATCTTAGCAGTCCGGAAATAAAACTAGGGTTAGGCGATGATATCAAATTTGATTTTGTCGAAAAAACCCTCAAACCGGAGTTACAAAAACTTATGCCCGCTGCTGTTTTCACTACTATTGATGGTGTTCGGGCTGATTTACCCGATCAAATGGTTATCTTTCGCGCTTCGAATAACGGACCGTACTTAGTTATCAAGTTTGAAGCCAAAAACGATTCAGAATATCAAAATCTCAAAGCTCAAATTAAAAACCTTCTTTCTTCGCATCCGGAAATCGATTGGAACAAAAATACTAACAAACAAGCTTTTGATTAAGCTATACTGATAGATAAGATCCTGCCCATGATAAAACATTACTTAGATCAGAATTCGTCGTTCGTCAAATACGATAAACATCACGTCGCCGATTCCATTTCTACCCTTCCTGAACAAATAATCACCGCTTGGTCACAAGTCTCTTCGCTCCCTCCGGCGTCCTCAAAAGAAAAAATTAATCAGCTCGTGGTTTCTGGTATGGGTGGTTCCGCTCTGTCTGCCCGAATTATTCAAGCTCTTAGTCACTATTACCTCAAAGTTCCTCTGGAAATTGTTAACAATTATCGTCTCCCTAATTATGTTGACGAACAAACACTGGTTGTCTTAAGCAGTTATTCTGGTAATACCGAAGAAACAATTTCTACAGCGAAAGACGCTCTGAAACGAAAGGCTCAAATTTTTATTATTGCTAGCGGTGGTCAGCTGGCCCAAATCGCCAATAATTACCAGTTGCCCTCCTACACTATTCACCCCAGTGCCAACCCGAGCAACCTTCCTCGTCTGGCGATTGGTTATTCTCTCGGTGGCCTCTTGGCTGTTTTAAATCGCTATCAATTGGCCGTCATTAGACCGGCCGACATCGACGAACTAGTCAAATTACTACAGAAAAACAATCTCAATTTACTTCCCACTTCGCCGCTTAAAAATAATCCGGCTAAAAATTTGGCCATTAAACTTAAAGACCATGGCATTTGTTTGATTGCCGCTAATCACTTAACCGGCACCAGTTACTCAATCAAAAATATGCTTAATGAAAACGCCAAAACTTTTGCTGTTAATTTTGATCTACCTGAATTAAATCACCATCTGTTAGAAAGTTTAGCTTTCCCTAAAGACCTAAAAAATAATTTTCACTTTTTAATGATCGATTCTGAACTCTATCCGGAAGTTATTCGTCAGCGATTGGAAATCACCAAAAATGTTTTTATGAAACTTTCTTATCCGGTTACCGTAATCAAGCCCGATTCTCAGAAACCTTTAGAACAAGCTTGCGAAACTCTTCTTTTTGGTGCCTATTTCTCTTATTATTTAAGTATTCTTAATCGGATTGACCCGGGGCCCATTCCCTGGGTTGATTATTTCAAAGCTGAATTAGAAAAAACCAAACATCGCATATGACTAATCGAAACCACGCTTTAGTTTTACCTTTTTCCGAAATCGATAAGACAGACATTGCTTTGGTTGGTGGCAAAGGGGCCAACTTGGGGGAGATGACTCAGGCAGGGTTTCCTGTTCCTAACGGATTTTGTATCACTTCCCAAAGCTATCAGGAATTATTATCTTCCAATAATCTTCACGACCGAATTAAAGCTCTTCTTACCAACCTCGATGTCAAAGATAACCGTCGCCTGGAAGTTATTGCCCAAAAAATTCAAAAATTAATTCTATCAGCCGACATCCCCGAAGAAATTACCCATCAAATAATTGAACTTTATCGTCACCTGAAACCAGGGAACAAAAACCCTTTGGTTGCTGTTCGTTCTTCCGCTACCGCCGAAGATTTGCCGGATGCCTCATTTGCTGGCCAACAGGAATCATTTTTAAATATTAAAGGGGAAGCTAATTTAATCCAAGCTGTTCGTCGTGCTTGGGCTTCACTCTTTGGAACCCGAGCCATATTTTATCGCCAGACTAAAGGCTTCGATCATTTCCAGGTTTCCCTGGCTATTCCCGTTCAGTTAATGATTCAGTCAGAAATTTCCGGTGTGGTTTTTTCCATTAATCCGGTGACCAATAACAAGAGCCAGATCGTCATTGAGGCCATTTGGGGTTTGGGTGATTACATTGTTCAAGGGGTAGTTACTCCGGATAAATATATTGTTTCCAAAGATAATTTAGAAATTCACTCTCGTCAGATTACCCCTCAAAACATTATGGAAATTTATCGTTATCCTAGTGGCGTCAAGAATGCTCCTGTTCCTTCAAAACAAGTTAATCAAATCAAATTAACTGATAAACAAATTATTGAGGTTGGTCGACTCAGTCAGCTGCTCCATAAACATTACTACTTTCCTCAAGATTCGGAATGGGCAATAGAAGCTGACAAAGTTTATCTCGTCCAGACCAGGCCAATCACTACCCTTTCTCCTCGGGCTATTAGTAACAAGGTATCTTATTCACTTGAGTCAATAAAAAATCTTAAATTAATTTTATCGGGACAACCTGCTTCTTTTGGTATTGCTTCCGGCCCGGTTCAAAAAATTAAATCAAAATCAGAACTTAATTTAGTCAAGAACGGCGACATTCTCGTCACTTCCATGACGTCTCCTGATTATGTTCCGGCAATGAAACGGGCTTCAGGTATCATTACCGATAAAGGCGGTCAAACTAGCCATGCGGCTATCGTTTCTCGGGAAATGGGAACTCCGGCAATCGTTGGGACAAAATATGCCACTCAAGTTCTGAAGAATAAAGACATTGTCAGTCTTAATGGTGCTACTGGTGAAATATTTGCCGGTTCTCCAGTTAATGTTAAATCAAACAAAAAAGACTCTCAGCCCTCTAATCCCGAAAATTACATCGCTACGGCCACCAAGGTTTACGTTAATCTTGGCGAACCGGAACTAGCCGGTAGTATTGCTCAAGGCAGTGCCGATGGAGTTGGTCTTCTTCGGGCAGAGTTTATGATTGCCCAAATCGGCATTCACCCCAAAAAACTAATTCAGGATAAAAAGGGTCAAGTTTTTGTCGACCATTTAACTAAGGGTTTATCTGAATTTGCTCGTAGTTTTGGTAACCGACCGGTTATCTATCGCACCACTGATTTCAAAACTAATGAATACCGTGGCCTTCGTGGTGGTGAGGTCTTCGAGCCGCAAGAAAGTAACCCCATGCTTGGCTATCGCGGTGCTTACCGCTACATTACCGATCCTTCTACTTTCGAGCTAGAGCTCCAAGCAATTAAAAACGTCCGCAATAAGTTGGGTTATAAGAATCTCTGGGTAATGATTCCTTTTGTTCGAACCGTTGATCAATTAATCAAAGTCAAACAAATAATCGCCAGTCACGGTTTAAATCGTTCTGATAGTTTTAAATTATGGATGATGGTTGAAATTCCCAGTAATGTCATTCTCCTGGATGACTTTATCAAAGTCGGCATTGATGGTGTTTCCATCGGGAGTAATGACTTAACCATGCTTATCTTAGGTACCGATCGGGATAATGAGATGGTTGCCCCCGCCTTTAACGAACTTGATCCGGCCGTTCTTTGGGCTTTAGAAAAAACTGTCAAAACCTGTTCTAAACACCACATCACCAGTAGTTTTTGTGGTCAAGCGGTTTCTTTTTACCCAGATTTAGTTAAAAAGTTAGTTAATTGGGGAATAACCAGCGTTTCTGTTTCCCCCGATGTTATCGATAAAACCAGAGAATATATTTATCAAGCTGAAAAAAATATTTTCCGATGGTTAAAATAAAAGCAATCAAAAGTCGGGAAATCCTCGATTCACGGGGATTACCAACTATCGAAACTACTATTTGGTCTGATAACAATCACGGTGTTGTTGCCTCCATTCCTTCGGGAGCATCAACTGGTGATGGTGAGGCTCTTGAACTGCGTGATGGTGATCCCAATCGCTTCGCTGGTAAGGGCGTTTTGAAGGCTGTTGCCGGTGTCAACGAAATAATCTCTCCTCGATTAGTTGGTAAAGACCCAACCCGCCAAAACGAAATCGATCAGATCTTATTAAACCTTGATAATACTGCCAACAAATCTAAATTAGGGGCTAACGCCATTCTTTCTGTTTCCCAGGCTGTTTGTGAGTTAGGCGCTTTAGTCAGTTCAATGCAAACATTCGAATATCTATCCGTTAAATATCAGCTTCACCAGCCCACCCCCCATAATCTACCTGCTCCAATGTTTAATTTAATCAATGGGGGTAAACACGGTGCTGGTAATTTAGATTTCCAAGAGTTTCTTTGTATTCCCAGCAGTCGTCTTCCTTTTAACGAGGCCCTGGAGATAGGGGAAACTGTTTACCAGAAATTGAAAGAAATTTTAATAAGTAAAAAAGCCATCCATTCTGTCGGTGATGAAGGTGGTTTCGCTCCTAATTTATATACTAACCAAGATGGTCTTGAGCTTATTATCGAAGCTGTTCGGGGTTGTAACTATACGCTTAATCAGCAAGTATTTCTCGGTCTTGATATTGCTGCCGCTAATCTTATCCATCAAGGTAAATATCTTATTCGGGATCGTGAAGAGAGTTTCTCGGTTGAAGAATTTATCGATTTCTTCATTAATCTAAAAAAGAATTACCCTCTTCTCTACCTTGAAGACCCTCTTGACCAAAACGCCTGGGATGACTGGACTAAACTGAATCAAAAAATTGGCTCTGACACTCTAATTGTTGGTGACGATCTTTTGGTTACCAACAAAAACCGTTTAGAAAAAGCTATCAAGAATAAAGCTTGTAACGCTGTTATTATCAAACCAAATCAAATTGGGACGATTTCTGAAGCTGTCTCTGTTGCTAAACTGGCTCGAAATAACAAAATGCCCATTATTGTCTCTCATCGTTCTGGTGATACTACCGAAGACTTTATTGCTGATTTTTCCGTTGGTATCGGAGCCGAATTTGTTAAATTCGGTGCTCCGGCTCGTGGCGAAAGAGTTGCCAAATACAACCGTCTTTCTTTAATCCAATCTTATCTTCAATCCCAAGATTCCTCCGCCCATGAATCCCTCTAGATTAATTTTAACCATTCTTGACGGCTGGGGGATTGCTGATCCTGGCCCAGGTAATGCTATTACTCTTGCTGGTCCGGAAAATTTTAATTATTTAAACACTCATTATCCGCACTCCAGCCTCTTGGCTTGTGGTACCTCAGTTGGTTTGCCCGATCAGGAAGCCGGTAATAGTGAAACCGGTCACTTAAATCTGGGTGCTGGCCGAATTGTTTTTCAGGATTTAGCCAGAATTAATTTAAGCATTGCCGATGGTTCTTTTTTTGTTAACTCCACTCTTCTTTCCGCTATTAACCATGTTCAAAAATATCAATCTACCCTCCACATTATTGGTTTAATCGGTCGATCTGGTGTTCATGCCTATAACGACCATCTCTTTGCCTTATTGCTCTTAGCCTCCAGACATTCTTTAACCAAAGTTAATCTTCACCTTATTACCGATGGTCGTGATTCGCCTCCAACCGACAGCCCCAACCAAATTAAATTAATTGAAGAGCAAATCAAACGTTATCAGGTTGGCCGGATAACCAGTCTCATGGGTCGCTATTACGCTCTTGATCGGGACATGCGCTTAGACCGTACCCAAAAAGCTTTTGATTGTTTAATCGGTAAATCTAGCCAAAACAAAAAAACTGCCTTAGAGGCAATTCAGGCATCATATAACCAAAATATTACTGATGAATTTATTTCCCCCACCACTATTGGTGAACAGCCAGAAACAACTCGATTAAAAGAAAACGATGCTCTGATTTTCTATAACTTTCGGGTCGATCGACCCCGGCAATTAACTAAATCAATTATTGATCATCATTTCCCCAATTTTAATTTTGTTACTATGACCAAGTATCATCATAACTTTGATTTACCCATTGTCTTTCCCTTGGTCAAACTGCAAAACACTCTGGGGGAAACTCTGGCTAATCAAAATGTTCCTCAGCTTCGGGCCACCGAATCGGAGAAGGAGCGTTTTGTCACTTTTTATTTTAACGGTCAAAACGAAGAACCTTTCCGGGGCGAAGACCGTCTCATTGTTGCTTCCCCTAAAGTGGCTACCTACGACCTCCAACCGGAAATGTCTTCGGTTCAGCTTGTCGATCTTTTTAGTAAACGTTGGCAGGAAAATGATTATCGTTTTGGTTTAATTAATTTTCCCAATCCGGATATGGTTGCCCATAGTGGCAACATCGAAAAAACTGTTTTAGCGATTAAAGCCGTTGATGTAGGAATAAAAAGACTTCTGGAATTAGCCGAAAAAACTAATTCTTTTCTCTTGCTCACCGCCGATCACGGTAACGCCGAAGAATTACTTGATCCCATTACCCACTTAGTAAACACCGAACATTCTGTTTTCCCTGTTCCTTTTGTCGTTTACCACTCCCGATTATCGCCCAATCTCAAATTGAATTCCGGTATCTTAGCCGATGTCGCCCCCACCGTTCTTAGCCTACTTAATCTAGAAAAGCCTCCAGAAATTACCGGCCACAATCTTGTATTTTCTTAAATTTTTAAATCTTCTGCTATACTCTTTTTCTGTATGACCCCAACCTTTTCTATCAAAATAGTTGGACCAGCAGGAACTGGTGTTAAATCTTTTGGCGAATTACTCCTTAAGTCTCTTTTTGCCGAAAATTATCAGGTTTTTGGCTACACCGAATACCCTTCTTTGGTTCGGGGCGGTCATAACACTTACCAGATCACTATTCGTCAGGATAATCTTAATCTCAGTTCCTCCTCTCTCGATTTGCTCATCCCTTTAACCGAAACTGCCCTAGAAACAGAAACTAACAATCTCACCAAACAATCTCTGGTTATCGGAAACGAAAATATCTCTTCCGAAAATCTTAAATTTAAATTAATTAAACCCAAATTGATAGCTATTACCAGTCGTCTCGGTAACCCTTTGCTTTTAAATACCGTCTATTTTGGTTTTCTCTCTTATCAATTCCAAATTCCTCAAATACTTGCCGAAAAAAATTTAATTGAATCTCTTAACCATAAGGCGGGAAATCTTCAAGAGCTCAATCTCCGGGCTTTTCGTCTTGGGTTTCAGTTATCTCAAAAATTTAAACTTCACTTTCCTTTGCCTAAAACTAATAAAAACCGGCACCGGCTTTCGTTAACTGGCAATGAAGCTGTCGGTTTAGGCGCCATCTCCGCCGGTCTGGATTTATATTCCGCCTATCCGATGACCCCCAGCAGTTCTCTGCTCCATTTTTTGGTCAAACAGCAAAATAATTTTCCCCACCAAACCTATCAGAGCGAAGATGAAATTTCCACCATCAATGTCGCTCTTGGTGCCTCTTTTGCCGGCGCTCTTTCCATGACCGGTACTTCCGGTGGTGGTTTTGCCCTAATGCAGGAATCAGTTTCCCTTGCTGGTATGTTGGAACTTCCCCTGGTTATCTTTTTAGCCATGCGCCCCGGCCCGGCTACTGGTATGTCCACCTGGACCTCTCAGGGAGATTTACTCTTTGCGGTTAATGCCGGCCACGGCGAATTCCCCAAAGTTGTTCTTGCCCCTGGTGATGGGGAAGAAGCCTTCGAAATGACCAGACAGGCTTTTGCTTTGTCTCAAGAATATCAACTGCCGGTCATTATTCTTTCTGATAAATATCTGGCCGAAAGCCGTTTTAGTTTCCAGGCTAACACTCACTATTCTCCTGTTAAAATCAGTCGAACAAAAGTTAAAAAATCTTCTTCTCTTTTTTATCCTCGCTACCAAGCCGTTAAAGGTAACTCAATGCCCCTTACCTTTCCCGGTCAGGCCGGTGGCGAATACAACGCTAACTCCAGCGAACACGATGTTTACGGTTTTGCTTCTACCTCCGTCTCTGATCGTCTTCTCCAAACCTCTCGTCGTCTGCAAAAAATCGCTCTTCTTAAACAAAAACTCCCCCTGCCTCAATTACCTTCTCCCAAAACAGATACGGCTTTAATCAGTTGGGGTTCAACTAAAGACATTGCCGCCGCCATCGCCGCAGAAATTCCTGAAGTTACTCCTCTCAACTTTAATTATCTTTGGCCACTGCCTCAAAAAACAGGTGAGTTTTTACAGAATTTCAAAAAAATTATTGTCCTGGAAAACAATCTCACCCACCAATTTGCCCGTCTGCTTCAAGGAGAAGGTTGCCGTGTCGATCTTTATCTTGGTGCCGATACCGGTCGTCCCTTAAATCCGTTAGATTATTTAACTCAAATTAAAAAATATGTCCGATAATTATTCCACTGCCGTTGAAAATCACTGGTGTCCGGGTTGCGGTGGTTACGCCACTCTTCAGTCACTCAAACAAGCTCTCGTCAAACTGAAAATAAAAACGGAAAATCTGGCTATTGTCTACGGTATTGGTTGTTCAGGGAATATGAATACTCAAATTAAGTCTTATATCTATCACACTATTCATGGCCGGACTATTCCCACGGCGATTGGTATCAAACTGGCTAATCCTAAGCTTACGGTTATTGCCATCGGCGGTGACGGTGATATGCTTGGCGAGGGGCTAGGCCACTTACCGCCTGCTGCTCGCGCTAATCACGATATCACTGCCATTATTCTCAACAACCAAACTTATAGCTTAACCACCGGTCAATCATCTCCTACCACTCCGGTTGGCAATCAGACTATTACTAATCCCGAGGGGGTCACTGCTTTGCCCCTTGATCCCGTTGCCCTCTCCCTGGCTTCAAATGCTTCTCACGTTTGTCGCGGTTTTAGCGGTAATCCTCCCCATCTAACTCAATTATTTGAGTCGGCCTTGCTTCATCCTGGTTTTTCTTTGGTTGAAGTTCTTCAGCCTTGTATTTCTTTTAATAAAATCAATAACTTCGCTTGGTTTTCCAAACGGGTTAAGCTGTTAAAGCAAATCCCCGCCAGTCTCACTCAGGCTTTTTCTCTTGCTCCCTGGACTGAAGACACAATCAATATCGGCGAATTCCTTAAACAAACCAGATCTGTTTATCCCTCTTTCTCCAAATCAACCACTAACTTATCCTCAAATTACGAAAAATTAATTTCCCAATTCTCTAATAACCTCGAAAACGAATCCCTCTAATATTTTCTTATTACCCCTACGCATTTACCTTGAATTTTAACGTCTGTCACAAAAATCGGCGACATTTTAGAATTCGCTGGCTCCAATCTCACTCGGGTTGCTTCTTTGAAAAAACGTTTCAAAGTTGCTAATCCGTTTTCTAAAAGCGCCACAATAATATCGCCATCTTTTACCTGATCTTGATTAATTTCCTCAATCACCACATAATCCTGATTAAAAATTCCTTCTTCGATCATTGAATCTCCTTTAACTTGGAGGACGAAAGCTCGGTTTTTACCACTTACCAAAGAGGGTGATATCTTAATTGTCGCGTTAGGATCAGTATATGTTTGGATTGGTTTACCCGCCGCGATATAACCCAAAATTGGTAATTCAATTACCGCTAAATTATCAGCCATCGACTTTTCAATCAGCTCAATTCCCCTAACTGCTCCTTCGTATTTTTTAATAATCTTTTTCTTAATCAAAGCTTGCAAATGTTCGTGTACTGTCGCCAAGCTTGAAACATTAATCGCATCGGCAATTTCCTGCAAAGTCGGGGAATAACCGTATTTTTGAATAAACTGGGAAAGAAAATCAACAATCTGCCTTTGTCGTTTATATAAAGTAACCGCCATAGCTTTAATTAAACCAAACAATACCCAAAGATGTCAAGGGGTCAGTTTCGGGTATTATTTGATACAATATACCTATGCATTTCCAGCTTCACTCCCCTCATCAGCCAACCGGTGACCAGCCTCAAGCAATTGAGAAATTATCCCAAAGCATTAAAGCCCAAAACTCTCATCAAACTCTTTTAGGGGTTACCGGTTCCGGTAAAACTTTTACTATTGCTTCAGTTATTGCCCAAACCCAGTTACCTACTTTAATCATTAGTCACAATAAAACTCTCGCCAGCCAGCTCTACCAGGAATTCCGCGACTTCTTCCCCAAAAATGCCGTCTCCTATTTTGTCAGCTACTATGACTATTACCAGCCTGAAGCTTATATTCCTCAGACTGATACCTATATCGAAAAAGAAGCCGATATTAATGCTGAAATTGACAAACTTCGTCTTTCGACTACTGCCAACTTAGTTACCCGTCCCGATTGTCTTGTTATCGCCTCCGTTTCCTGTATCTACAATCTTGGCTCACCCCTGGAATACGAAAAGTTTTTCTTGGAATTGACACCTGGCCAGCTTATTGATCGTCAGGTGGTTATTAGTCGCTTAACTGATTTGCAGTACCAACGCACTAAAGGCGATCTTCTTCGGGGCAGCTTTCGGGTTATTGGCGACACTCTTCAACTTTACCCTTCTTACGAAGATATTCTCGTAAGCCTCACCTTCTCCGGTAATATTTTAAGCTCTATTGATTTTCTCGACCCCTTGAATTACACCGCAGTCAGTAAAGAAAACCCTTCTCACGCTACCATGATTTATCCTGCTAAACACTATCTCACTCGGCCGCAGGAACAAAAACATATTTTTACTCAAATTCGCTCCGATCTTCAGACCCAGGTTAAGGCTTTGAAAAAAAGCGGTCGCCTTCTTGAAGCTCACCGTCTGGAACAAAAGGTTAATTATGATCTGTCAATGATCGAAGAATTTGGCTTCGTTAATGGTATTGAAAACTATTCCCGCTATTTTGACGGTCGTGGGATAGGTGATCCACCCTACACTCTTCTTGACTATTTTGCCTACAATGTCCAAAAATTTCATCATTCCCATTTTTTGACAGTTATTGATGAATCGCACATCTCCCTGCCTCAAATTCGGGGTATGTACCACGGCGATCAGTCTCGCAAGGAAACTCTGATTGAATACGGTTTTCGTCTTCCTGCCGCTTTGGATAATCGCCCTTTAAATTTTATCGAATTTCAACAGCGCACTCCGGTTACTCTCTACTCCTCAGCTACTCCTAATGATTACGAATTAGGTCTTAGCCGAACCAGCCGTCTGCCAACTGTAGCCGAACAGTTGCTTCGTCCTACCGGTCTCCTTGACCCAGCTATTTCCGTTCGTCCTTCACAAAACCAGATCGTTGATTTGGTTGCCGAAATCACTACTCGGCGTCAAAAAGGCGAACGAAGTCTGGTCTTAACTCTTACTAAACAGACCGCCGAAGATCTGACCGAATATTTAAAAGATTTTGACAAAGAAAAACCTCTCAAAGTTCAGTATTTGCATTCAGATGTCAAAACTCTTGATCGGTCTGATATTCTCGATAATCTTCGTCAGGGCGAATTTGATTGTCTGGTTGGTATTAATCTTCTTCGTGAGGGTCTTGACCTCCCCGAGGTTTCTTTGGTGGCTATCCTTGATGCTGACAAAGAAGGTTTTCTTCGCACTTCGACTGCTTTAATTCAGACCATGGGGCGAGCCGCCAGACATCTTAATGGCCAAGTTATCCTCTATGCTGACCGGATTTCCCCCTCCATGCAAATGGCTATTGATGAAACTACCCGCCGCCGCAACTACCAAATTGCCTATAACAAAAAACACCATATTACTCCTCGCTCCATCGAGAAACCTATCCGGGAGAAACTCTTAAAACGTGACCTAAAAAATAAAAATATCTCTAAAGATCTTGATCTTGACGCTCTAAACCCTGATAGTCTTACTCCGCCGGATAAAAAGAAATTAAACCTTAAACTAAGAAAATTAATGACCGAAGCCGCCAAAGACTGGGACTTTGAGGCCGCCGCCCGCTACCGTGATCTCCTGAGAAAAATTGGGGGGTAAGTCGTTAAACTCACCCCCCAGGCCGCTAACGGTGGATGCACGCAGGAAAGGCACTCTGGGGTGATACGATACACTGATCGTATCTTTTACGCACCACCTTCACTGCCTTCCCCCTTTGAATTTGATACGTTTCTCCGTTTTCGGAGAATGTATCTCCCTCCTCAAGGGTTACCACCCTTCCCCGACGCATATATTCCCCATTTACTTTGCAGCAGTCCATCCTGCTCTCCTTTTTTTACCAACAGTTGGGTTTAAAGTGCGACCTATAATGCTGATAATATCCTATCTTTATTAATTTTTCAAGATATGAAAAGGGGGTAAGTTTTGCTTACCCCCACAACCGCGCTAGGCTAGTCGAATTGGACAACGGGAACTTCTCCTTTCGTTTGGCCAGCAGGCCCCCGGTTTGTCCATTTTCTTTTTTACTCCAACCGAAACAGTGCCTCCTTTCCCGTCCGGTTGCATTTGGCAGACATGCTGATTTTTTAGCTCGTCTGCAAAAATCACCAGATCATAAGGATCTGGTACTCCAAAAACTGGTCCCTTTCCCGGCACATGCCGGTAAAACCTTGTCTCTTTACCATTGCCTATCCGATGATAGACTCTGAACATTTATTTTTTCTCCTTTTTTAAGGCGCGGTTAACTCTAAATTATATCACGGGGATAGTTTAATATTCGGGTATTTTCTGGTATAATCTCTCCTTATGTCTGTTTCTCCTTCTACTCATTTAATTATCCGCGGCGCCCGCCAACATAACCTCAAAAACGTTAATCTTACTCTCCCTAAAAACAAACTGATTATCTTTACCGGCGTCTCTGGTTCTGGTAAGTCCAGTATGGCCCACGACACTATTTATGCTGAAGGTCAACGCCGTTACGTCGAATCTCTTTCCAGTTATGCTCGTCAGTTCTTAGGGGTCATGGACAAACCTAACGTTGATCAGATTGACGGTCTCTCTCCCGCTATTATGATTGACCAGAAACAAGGTTCTCATAATCCTCGTTCCACTGTTGGCACCGTCACCGAAATTTATGACTATCTTCGTTTGCTTTATGCCCGAATTGGTCACTCCCACTGTCTTAAATGTAACCGGGAAGTTGCCGCCCAAGATATTACTCAAATTAGCCAAAATGTTTTCGATCTGGCCCAAAATCATCCTCAAATGGCCAAAGATAAAGGTCTTCGCCTTCTTCTTTTAGCTCCTCTAGTCAAAAACCGCAAAGGGGAATTTAAAGATCTTTCCGCTAATTTAGCTAAAAAAGGAATTGTCTCAGTCCGGATTGATGGCAAAATATTTTCTACCCACAAACCCCTTAATTTGTATAAAAATAATCGCCACACTATTGAAGCCGTTATTGACCGTTTAGTTATCCCCAAAGACGATGGTAAAATCGATCTTCAATCTACCCGTTCCCGCTTAACCGAATCACTGGAAACTGCCCTTAATTTAAGCGGTGGTGAAATAAATGTGGCTGTTGTTCTTGATCCGTCACTCTCTTTTCCCGATAATCCCGAAAACTTCGAAGAACATCTTTTTTCTGAAAATTTAGCCTGTCCGGTTTGTAATATTTCTTTGCCTAAATTCGAGCCTCGTCATTTTTCTTTCAACGCCCCCGACGGTGCCTGTCCGACCTGTACTGGTTTGGGTTCTAAACTATCTCTTAATCAGGAAACAGTCTTTGCGGAAAGTCTCACTCTGAAAGAAGGGGCCATCATTCCTCTTGCTTCACAATTTGAAAATTCTACTTGGTTTGCCCGTTTAATTAAACAAGTCATGGAAAAAGTCGGTTTTGACGACCAAACTCCTCTTAAATACCTAACCGCCAAACAAAGAGAAGTTTTGCTCTACGGCACCAAAAATAAAATTCACCGGGTTAAGGGTTTTAATTCACAGGGAACCGCTACAGTTTGGAAGTCAACCTTCCGCGGTTTGGTAGGCGAACTTGAACGCCGTTTTCGGGAAACTACTTCTGATTATGTTCGTCATGAGCTGGAGCGCTTCATGGTTAAACAAACCTGTCCCGCCTGTCTGGGCACCAGATTAAAACCGGAAGTATTAGCCGTTACTGTTAATCGTCTGTCAATTGCTGAATTTACTGCTCTGCCAATTGATCAGGCGATTGATTTAATTACCAACCTAAACATTGATCTTTCTCCGAATGAAAAAACTATCGCCACTCCTATTGTCAAAGAAATCGGTGACCGTCTCCGTTTTCTTTCCGCTGTTGGTCTTGATTATTTAACTACCAATCGCGAAGCCGGTACTCTTTCCGGTGGTGAACTCCAGCGCATTCGTCTTGCTAGTCAAATCGGTAGTCGCCTGACTGGTATTCTTTATGTTTTAGATGAACCAACCATTGGTCTTCACCAAGTCGACAACCAGAAACTAATCAGCACTCTCAAAGAATTAGTTGCTTTGGGTAATACTTTAATCGTTGTCGAACACGATCGGGAAACGATCGAAAGCGCTGATCATTTAGTTGAATTTGGTCCTTTTGCTGGCGACAATGGTGGTCACGTTACTTTCGAAGGTAATTTAACTGAGTTAAAAAAATCTTCAACAATCACTGGTAAATATCTTTCTAACCGTCTAAAAATATCATTGAGTAAAAAAGAAACTCAACCAATCAATCAGTCAATCAAACTAGAGGGCTGCCGGCATCACAATCTAAAAAATATCGATCTGGATATTCCTTTAGGTAAACTAATTGGCGTCACCGGCGTTTCCGGTTCAGGGAAATCTTCTCTGATTGTCGATACCCTCCACGAAGCTCTCTCCCGAAATTTAAATCGCGACCACCGCCACCAAGAAGTTGAGTTTGATCGTATTATGATTCCCGAAATAGTTAAAAAAGTTAGTTTAATTGATCAAAGTCCTATCGGCCGTACTCCCCGAAGTAATCCCGCTACCTATACCAAAATTTTTGATCTCATTCGTCAGCTTTTTGCCAACACTCGCGATTCGCATTTACGCGGTTACACCCCCGGTCGTTTCAGCTTCAATGTTAAGGGTGGTCGCTGTGAAACCTGTCAGGGTGATGGTCAAATCAAAATCGAAATGCAATTTTTAGGCGACATTTATGTTACTTGCGAAACTTGTGCTGGTTCCCGCTATAACCAACCTACCTTGGAAATAGAATATCAGGGTAAAAATATTGCCGAAATTCTTAACTTAACCGTTGCCGAAGCTTATCAGTTTTTCCAAAATCATTCTCTTCTCAAATCAAAATTAAACACACTTATGAAAGTTGGTTTGGATTATATAAAACTTGGTCAGTCAGCCACCACTCTCTCCGGTGGAGAAGCTCAGCGTATCAAACTGGCCGCCGAATTAGCCAAAACTAACGCTGGTCACACTATCTATATTTTAGACGAACCCACCACCGGTCTTCATTTCCATGACTTAAATAAATTGCTTCAAACATTGGCTGGTTTAGTTGACAATAACAACACCGTCGTCATTATCGAACATAATCTCGATTTGATTAAGAATGTTGATTATCTAATTGATATGGGACCTAAAGGAGGTGAACAGGGAGGGGAAATCATTGCCGCTGGGTCACCTCAAACTGTCGCCAAAAATTTCACTACTCCCACCGCCAAACTTCTCAGTCAGTTATACTCTTAATGTGAGATCAATCATTTTCTGTCTTTTGTTAAGCCTCGTTTGTTTTATCCGTCCTCCCGAAGCTCAAGCCATTTCTCAATTTACTACCCAATACAACATTCATTACCAAATAAATTCTAACGGAAACACCCATGTTACTTATAATATTGAACAAAAAAACAACCTTTCCAGTATTTACGCCACTGATTTTAGTTTAAGCTTAAGCCAAACCAACATCAGAAATATCAAAATTGTTGATGACAACGTCAGCATCAAACCGGAAATCTCTACTACCGATAATTTAACTAATATCAGTTTCCCTTTCGCTAATCAGGTAGCCGGGAAAGACAAAATCCACTCTTTTTCTATTTCTTTTGACTCACAGGATATTGCTAGTAAAATTGGTTCAATTTGGGAAGTGAACATTCCTCATTTAAATACTGGTGATGGTGAGAGTCAGCAATCTATCAGCTTTACCGTCCCCCCTGAGCTTCCTGAACCGGCTTTTATCAACCCTTATCCCAATCGAATTGACAAAAACACCTATTACTTTACCCAAAGCACTCTTGCTAACCGTTCTATCTCTGCTGTTTTTGGCCAGGAACAATATTTTCAGTTTACCCTTTTCTATAATTTAGAAAATCCTACTGGTACCAATGCTACTACTACAATCGCCCTGCCTCCAGATACCCCCTACCAACAGCTTTTTTACCAAAAAATTGACCCCCAGCCGGAATCTGTTTCTTCCGATCTCGACGGCAATTGGCTGGCAAGTATCAAAGTTCTTGCTGACAGTAATCTTCAACTAAGGGTTGACGGGGTAGTTAAAATCCGTTTAAAACCTCGGTCACATTCATTGGAGAACAAAGATCTATATCTTCAGCCAACTGAATACTGGCCTAGTGATAATTCTTTAATTGAACAAACCGCCTCAAAGCTTAAAACAGCTGAAAATATTTTTAACTACGTTTACGACAAACTTGATTATGATTACAGTCGCTTGCAACAGGCTCAAAAACGCTTAGGTGGTCTCTCCATTTTAGACAATCCCCAACAAGCCATTTGTACTGACTATACTGATCTTTTTATCGCTCTGGCTCGTTCTCAGGCTATCCCGGCCAGAGAACTTCAGGGCTTTGCTTTTTCCGACAACGACAAACTTCGCCCCTTAAATCTTTCCCAGGATATTCTTCACTCCTGGCCTGAATATTATGACCAAAACCAGGGGACTTGGATTCAGGTTGACCCTACTTGGACTGATACTACTCAGGGTATCGATTATTTTCACAAACTCGACCTTAACCATTTTGTTTTTGTCATTCATGGTCAAAATCCTCATACTCCCTATCCCGCCGGCGCTTACAAATCATCAAACTCTAACTCCAAAGATATCTTCGTCACCCCCACCACCCCAGTTGATTTCCCCGTACCTCAAGTTATTGCTCGGATAAATTCTGTTAATTCCAACAGTCTAACGCTTGATTTTGAAAATGACGGTCAGGTTGGTTTTTCCGGTTCAGTCAAAATTACTGACCCTATCCGTGGACTTGATTACACCACCGATCTCAATTTACCCATTTATTCCAGCCAAACTGTTAAAATCTCTCTTAAGGAAAACTCCGTTTTCAAAAACACTATCAGTCAAGTTACCATCAAAACCGATGACCAAACTATCAGCCTACCCATCAGCTATCCTCAAACGTTTTCAGTCGGTTCCCCTACCCAAATCAGCCTCGTCATCCTGGTTATCCTCGGTACCGCTTTCGCCGGGGGTCTATATTTTCGCCGACGCCGCCGGCAAAATAAAATACCTTGGTAAATCAATCAGTCTCCGTTCTCGTGCCCGCCAACATCTCCAAACTGCTAAAAATCCTCATTCAAAATCATCTCGATTTATTGCCCGATCATCCACTTACCAATATCTGGTAACCAAAAGCGATCTTCAGGCAATTATTCTCGAAGCCTATTTAATCAAAACCACTAAACCTTATTACAACAGTCTTTCCAAGGACGACAAAAGTTCAATTTATCTGGCCATTGATAATTTTCCTTTTCCCAAGATCACCTTAATCCGAGCAACTGATATTAACTCTCACCACTACCACTCTTTTAAACATCAGGTTTACGGCCCCTTTCTTTCTTTGACCAATACTAAAATCGTCCTCAAAACTATCCGCCAAATTTTTGGTTATTGCCAAAATCCCTTTAATTCTCAAGCCAAACCCTGTTTTAACTATCATTTGCACCAATGTCCTGGTCCTTGTTGTCAAGGAATTACTCCGGAAAAATACCGTCTTCATTTAAATAAAATCAGCCGTTTTTTGTCCGGTAATTTTGATCGTCTGGAAAAAAATCTTCGTCGTCAGATCAAGCTTTCTGCCGCTAAACAAAATTTCGAACAAGCCCAAAGTCTCAAAAATCAACTGGAGCGTTTTCAAAAAGCCATGGCTGATAGTAAAGTTTCCGGTTTTCTTAACCTCCCACAAACGGAAAAATCTCCTCTCAAACAAATGTTTGCTCTTCTCAATCACCCCCAACTTCTGGCTCCGCCAAGAAGAATTGAGTGTTTCGATGTCGCCCACTGGCAGCAACAACAGTTGGTCGGTTCCCTTTCCGTTCTTATAAATGGTCAGCCCGCTCCCTCAGGATATCGTCACTTTATTCTTCAAAACCAATCTGGGGGCGATACCGCCGCTCTTCGGGAAATTGTCTCTCGTCGCCTCAGCCATCCTGACTGGCCTCTGCCTAACCTTATTCTTCTTGATGGTGGTCCGGCTCAACTATCCCAAGTTTATCCGCTTGTCCCCAAATCCATCCCCTTACTCTCTCTTTCTAAAAAACAGGAAACTCTCCATTTTTTTAGACAGGGGAAGATTGTCAGTCTCAATCTCTCTCGCCACCACTCAGTCTTAAAAATTTTTCAAGTAGCTCGGGATGAAGCTCATCGTTTCGCCACCACTTTCCATCAAAAAAAACGCCGTCTTGCTATACTGAAATAACCAATGAAATCCTTAATCAAAGCTACTTTTTTAAACCTCATTGTTCTTTATCTCGCCGATCTCGTTTTGCCTGGTTTTAACCTCGATAATTACTTCAAAACTCTTGTCACTGCTGCTTTTGTCTTTACCATCCTTGATAAAATTGTTAAACCCCTCCTCAAAATTCTTCTTCTCCCTATCAACTTAGTCACTCTCGGTCTATTCCGCTGGGTAGTTAGCGTTATTACTCTCATTCTTCTCGAAGCTTTAGTTACCGGTATTAGCATCAACCCCTTTTTCTTCTCTGGTTTCAACTATCAACTCTTCTCCATTGCTCCATTTCAAGTTGGTTTAATCCTTTCTTATATCGTTACTTCCATCACCATTCGCTTAATTTCTGTTTCCGTTCGCTGGTTAATTAAGAGCTGAGCTATAATAAAGGTCATGAACTGGCTAATTATTCCTCAAGTTATTATTTCTCTTTTTTTGATCGGTATTATTTTGGTTCAACCTCCCAGCTCCTCTGTTGGCAGTTCCTTTGGTGGTAGTTCGGCTAACTTTCACACCAAAAAAGGCTCCGAACGTTTTATCTTCTCTCTCACTTTTATTACTGCCATTTGCTTTGTCATTATTTCTCTCCTCAATCTCTTTTTTTAAGCCATGCGCTTAATTCGTCGTTTCTTTTTATTTATCAGCATCTACTTAAAACGTTACCGCTACCTTATCCTCGCCAGTATTCTGGTTTCTATCGTCTTCATTTTTATTTTAAGAATTTTCCTCTCCAAAATACCGCCACCCAAACCTAAACATTATTTAGGTGTCGTTGGTTCCTACTCTATTCAAAACTTACCTCCTCTTATTGATGATTTACTCGTCGCCGGTTTGACCAAAACTGGGCCCAATCAGCTTCCTCTTCCTAATCTTTCAACTCACTATGATATTTCGGATGATGGCAAACAATACACCTTCTATCTTCAACCAAACCTTACTTGGCCGGATGGTAAAAAACTTCAGGCGGCTGACATTAACTTAAATATTCCCAAAATTTCTCTTAGTTATCCCGACGATCAAACTGTTAAGTTCCTTCTCCCCGAAACTTTTGCTCCCTTCCCCTCCATTCTCACCCATGCCGTCTTTAATTCTCAAGGTCAAACTCCTACCGGCTACACTGCCACCGTTACTCAAAGTAACTCCGGCAGTCTCAAAGATATCCGTCTTGAATCAGCCAGAGAAATTTATATTATTAAAACCTACAATTCACTTCCTCAAGCCGTAATCGCCTTTAAACTTGGTCAGGTTGACCACCTTTACCACCTAAACAACCAACCGGACATTAAGCCCAATCTTTCTGTTTCAATTAAAGCAGAAACCGATTATTCTCACCTTGTCACTTATTTTTTAACACTAAGGATCCACTGTTAACTGAAAAAGCTCTCCGTCAAGCAATTGCTTACCTCCTCCAAAATAAAAACTTTTCTAAAACCAAAGCCCTTAGTTCTATTATTCCCACTTCTTGGGCCTTTAACCCTCTTGTCAAAACCTACGATTACGATACCACCAGAGGCATTCAGCTTTTAAAAGACAATCTGCCAGAAGATAAACAGCAACCGGAGTTTGAGTTATCTGTTTTACCAGAATATCTCGACACTGCAGAAAATATCAAAACTGAATTAGAAAAATTTAGCATTCTTTTAACTGTCCGTGTCGTCACTGCTGTCCCTGAAAATTATCAGCTCTTCCTGGGAACACTTGATATTCCTCCTGATCCGGATCAATATTCACTTTGGCACTCAACTCAATCTACTAATATTACCCGCTTGGATGACAAAAAAATTGACAAATTATTGGAAGATGGCCGCACTACCATAGATCAGAAAGAGCGCCGTCTAATTTACTTTGATTTTCAAAAATCTCTTCTTGAAGAACTTCCCGCTATTTTCCTTTATTTCCCCAATCGTTACCAAGTCTCTCGCGGCCAACCCCCCCTCTGATATAATTTAGCCACAGCGGCTAGGCCTTACTCGCCAAAGTAAATATTTCGTCTGCGTGGATGCAAACCTCAAGACGAACACGAACGCAGGCGGGTACTGAAATGGGCAGGTGGCGAAATTGGTAGACGCGCAGTGTTCAGAACGCTGTGAGCTTACGCTCTTGGAGGTTCAAGTCCTCTCCTGCCCACTCGTGAGATAATTAAACATATGCCGAGGTGCTGAAACCGGTAGACAGGCTACCTTGAGGAGGTAGTGCTCATATGAGCGTGGAGGTTCAAGTCCTCTCCTCGGCACAATTATTCTGGTCGCTTAGCTTAGTCCGCCATAAATCGCTCTTCAAGCCGTATTCGGATAGAATTGAAAAGGCGAGAAGTAAGATTAGGTGGATCAGTTGGTAACTAAAAATGGCCGCTTAGCTCAGTTGGTCAGAGCGCTTCGTTTACATCGAAGAGGTCGTAGGTTCGAGACCTACAGCGGCCACAAATAGGCAATTTGGGTTTTACATTGTAAAATAAAGATATCAGCCAAGCTAGCCAAGGTGGTCACGGCGCGAGTCTGAAAAACTTGAGATTGAGGTTCGACTCCTCAGCTTGGCACAATAAATGAACACGAACATAAGCGGGAATAGATAAGTTG